>Ga0325410_1002518_pt1 | contig 20555 bp, 11 predicted proteins | sample PopdelMetagenome_16_FD_206182 | JGI IMG/M metagenome (GOLD analysis project Ga0325410, IMG submission 206182) | Populus deltoides microbial communities from Bellville, Georgia, United States - Xylem-PdIQD-R3 | ecosystem: Host-associated > Plants > Phyllosphere > Stem > Wood/Secondary xylem... | reverse complement strand
AGGCCCTCTTCCGAACAACACATTATCTAACTCACTCATTTCAACCCGTGGACAAAATAAATTTTTTAAAACCTGAACCTATTTTCTTTTTATTTTTATATATTATAATTTGTGAATTAAACATTTATTTAAAATTTTTTAAAAATGTCACAAGCTTCCGATTAGATTCTTAAGGAAAAAAAATTTCGGTCCAACCTCTCTAAAAAAAGAATGGAATAATTATCAAAAGTAACAGATCCAAACCCGAAAACCCTCACAGAGCAAAGTCTTGGATAATGGATCATTTTTTTTCAGGCACTGTTTTGCATTGTGGGCAGAGGCCCCCCTCTAGCCTTTTCTTCCACTATTCCTATGTCCATAGGGCCTCAAGACTAACCACAATCCTGAGTCCCGCAGCATTCGAATTAGCTCACCCTCGTGAAAGGAGGTGATTGCATTCGCCTCTCCCAACTCGTCAACCACAAGAAGAAAAATGGCCCACAACAAGCCATGGATGGATTGAACAGCCCCTCTCATGATTAAACATCATCAACAGACTCTAGCTAAAGAAAAATAATGCAACGAAGAGGAAAAGGCCTGGCAACCACATGAAACTTTTAGACCGCATTACAAAGTTCGAAATATGCAACCAACCATCAAGCCAAGCACCGCCGCGAAGCCCCATCAAAACAGTCTTAAACAGTAACTGATAAAAAGTGGCTTTTTTCTTGGACATGGTTCTATCCCTAAGGGTCTATTCTCTGCAAGTTGTGTGTATTCATAAGAGAAAATATGGAAATGCCTCAAAAGTTTTCTCAGTGCTTTGTCGTTAAAAGTTCATGCCACTATTCTTTTCTATGACTGTCCCCTCCCTTCTCTCACCTTGGAACTTCAGACTTTGGCAGAGCCTTCCGCCTGGTTTGGGGTGTACTTCTTCATAAGGCTGGCTAGCCGAGCATCATACTCTTTCTCCATTTCAAGTTCTTCCTCCAAGTGCCTCCGCTTCATTGCAGTCATCTTCTCACCATGTTCTTCAATCAAGTTATCCCTCTCAGCCACATACTCCTCCATCTCTTTGTCTTGAAGCTCTATAAATTCCTCAACTTTTTCCACTCTATATCCAGACACGACAAGCATAGAAAAATGGAACATTAACAATTACTTCCTACCAAAGTTACCATAACATTGATCATCAGGTTGATCTAGAACCTGTATATGGTATAACAAATTTCAAACAGATACTGGAAAGAATTAAGCAACCATATACCTGCTTCTATATTCCTCGGTATTGGAAGGATTTGCATTTAACTCCTTCACCTGCTGCCGCTTATCCTGCTGCAGTTTCTCAAAATCCTCTTCTTTTGCCTCTCTTTGATCACGGATTGTTTGGAGTTGCTCCTTGAAAAATTGCTCTTGGAAATCCAACTACACAAAAATCAGAGTTCGTCAAATCAGATGAATTGTTCAGTTACCAACATTTATTCAACAACCACATGATAGAGTTCATTGGAGAATTGAATATCAGCCAAAGTGAGATAAATTTCTCAAGCATAGTCACAGAGAAACAGTAAACTGTAAAAAAAAATTAAAAATATTTCAAGCTTTTTTTAAAAAAAAAATATTTATTTATTTTCCCCTCCATTGATATTTCAGTGAAGTAAAGCAGGAAACCAAGCATATCAGCAAGATGTACAGGACTAGCATTTACAAGAGTAAACAGTCAGTTTTAAGGGATTCTACATGTCCCTTTCATGAACAGTCAAATCATGGGTTTTATTAAAAGTTCATAACATGCACACAGCAGCATGGAGTAGCATACATCAGTTGCATGTGTAAGTATTTCATAGGACAGACAAAATTATATCCACTTAATAATAGCAGTACCTCTTCCTTGTTCTGTTCATGATGCATTTGGGTTCTCTGCCTCACAATGCGATTTTCTTCTATTGTCTTCCGCAGCTTCTCAGCCACTATTCCACAATATTTTTCAAGTTGTTCTGAATGCCTTTGTTCTTTAACAACCTTGTTCTTCAAGTAGATGAGTTGCTGGTTGTCCTCAGCCATTTGCCTGATTTGGTTGACAACCATCTCGTGGTATGACCTCAATTCATATTTCAGCCTCGACTTCCCTACTCAGCCAACATAGAATGTCAAACCAATCATAAAATATATAAAGACATCAAACATAGCTGCAACGAAAAGCCAAATTAAGTATGAAATGAAATTGTTACAATAAAAGATTCATTGTGAAATGTCTGGGACTATATGTGTCCAGGTGCATGGGTGTTTCAGTCTGTGTGTGTGTGGGGAGAGAGAGAGAGAGAGAGAACCCTGAGAATGCTGATTGAAGAGGTCCAAGTCTTCCTTCAATGCCATGTAACCATAGAGCTGGCGCTTTCCACCCTGATAGAATAAGACCCGGCGACGATCCCAAGCATTTCTATCAGTTCCCTGCTCGGCAAAATGCTTATGCAAGCGCTCAGCTTCTAAATATCCCCGTGCAGAGCTCTCAAAGATCAGAATACTCATCCCACGATGACCCTGTGGACCATAAGAGTGTCTAGCCTTCACAGCAGCATATCCACTGAAGTAGTCAAGAAGCTCTTGATTGCCCATTCCAAGCCACTGAAATCCAATTCAATACACGGAAGTGTTAGTTAGTGCTACCGAATTAAAAACAAATTTGTTATGGATCAGCAAAAATTTAACTAACTCTAAACAAAAGGTTGAGTCCCACAAATTCAATCACAGCAGAGAAAAGAATTGTTTGATGGTACCTTATCATTGTCATCCTGCTCAAGCCTAGTATTCATAACAATAACCATTGGAGGCCAAACAATTTCATGATCTTTCTCATCATCCTTTAAACCTTTCCATTTGCCAAACACTTCACCAGCTGGAATAACTGAAGTTCCCCTCCTGCTCAACTCCTCATCCAAAAGTTCTGCAAGCTCCCTATGTAGCTTTACCCTTTTAGATCCTTTTGTTTTGGCATGTGTGATCAAGGGCTGCAGGCCTCTGTACCAGTCAATAGCACCAGGACCACCTTGACATGCTGGACAATGCCACTGCCTTGCTGGTTCATTTACCTCTTCAATGGACAAACTATCCAAACTATCAAAGAATTTCTTGAACCATCTGCTCTTCTTGCGAGTCTCATGACTTTGTTGACTTGTATCGGAGTCAAAATCCTCGCTTAAAAGCTCATCATCAGTATCATCTAAGGAGTCGCCATCATCTTCATCATCTTTGTCATCATAATCATCATTTTCCTTCTTGACCTCATCATTCTCTTCTTTTTTCTGATCTTCTGAACTCCTCAGGGGAGTAGCACCAGCCCTAGCTTGCCAGCTCCATCCATGCTCCAGAGGTGGACGGATTACAGGTTGTGGGGCTGCGTAGTTGCTCTGCATGCCCCTGTTGAATGTTTGGGGCCTTGCAGCTCCTCTGCCAGTTGGTCCCCTAGGATCAACAGGCTGTGTTGACCAGGCATTGCCAGGATTCCTTCCTGATCCACCATTATTCCTCATGCCTAGCTTCTGTATCACATCAGGATTTCCCCATGCTTTGTTATTAGTGTTCTGAGAACCCCAGGGTTTTGCAGCACTGCTTCCAGCTCTGTTCTTGGACTTCTTTGCAATAACCTCCCATTCCCCATCATCTTGTACAGAATCCAGACCAATGTCTGCCACACCCTGACTCAACTGTTCAACAGCAGGACCAGAGGCTTCTGCTACATTTTTTCCCTTGGATGATAAGCTCGTATTTGCACCAGAACCAAAAGGCTTTCCACCTCCCCTTGAACCCATCTTCACCAAAAATGTGTGCTGAGAAAAAAAAGGATAAAGGAAGTCACCAAAACAGATTTTTAAGCACCATGTTGTCCTACTCTGAAGGTCAAAATTTCAATAACCTTTTATTACTATTACTGTACTGCCTTCCAGCAGCCTTGCCAAGGCAGATAATTATATGACAAAACCTGAAACAATTCTGCAAGTCATCAACCTCCTCAATGGGAGGAGAAACACTCACCACTCATTTCTCTAAATCAAAATGCAACTTCAATAATTGGGAACAAAACAAAAGAAGAAACACTAACTCATATCGCCATCAAACTTGTCATTTCATTGAAAAAACAATCTCAGAAAGGGAAGGTAATGGGAAATTTTTTTAGACCAAATGAGAGTGAATGACTGCTACAAAATGACCTCGGCTCACAAAATGAAAACAAGCAACTATTTGATTGCTTAACATCATTTCCATTTGGAAACAAAATACAAGCTGTCAACTTATATGTAAAATCTGCAAAACACATTTTCCCTCCTATTAACCCAAACTTGATAAATAATTTAAAGTTCAAGGCTTCAGCAATGACACTACCACTAGTCAAAGTTGTCACCTAACAAGAAAAATGCTAAATTACAGCCAGGTTTCGTAGTCCAGTTTCTCAACAAAAAGTGTTAATTTGATGTTTTTGGGATGGTTTTGTTACAAAAACGTCAGAGCCTTCAAAAAGCACTAAAAAAAAGCATTGATTTGATGCTTTTTCAGTTCAAAATCTCATTTAAAAAAGCACTTGCACCACATTAGCAAACACATAATAACACCAAAATTCCATTTCTTAAACAAATAGCAGAAAACCCTAAACCCTAAATTAGAAGTAACCACAGCCATTAATTCCATGTGTCTGCTTCCTTTATCAATATCATTCACATATTTACTTAATTTCCACACCAAAGAAAAACCCTAAACCCTAAACGCTGCCATAGACACAGACACATCACTGCATTTACTAAACCACAAATCAAAAAAAAAGAGAGAGAGAGAAATCATAAACAGGATAACAACAAAATAAAACGAATTCAAAAAAATAAAAACAAAAATAGCTTAAGTTCACATTATTTTCTTCCTCGACGCATAACACAAAAGAATAAAAAAATAAAAAAATCATTTCAGACTGTTTTCTTAAAAAAATAACCAAAAATATCACTCACAAGCTCTCTGTGTCTCTTGAAGACATTTTCTTCAGGCAATGTTGATTAATGAGATCGAAGTTAAATAAGTGGCAGAAGCGATAATCGGAAGAAAATACGGGGAGATGTACCTGGTAACGACGGAGTTCGCGGAATCCGTCGGAGGTTGAGGATGACGCGCTTGGAAGACAGAAAGGAGAGGAAAAGTGTTTGTAGTGTGAGTGAGGGAGAAGGGAAAGAGTGAAGACTCCGTCTTATACATACGGAGAGAGACTGTGAGCCTGTCTGCCTGCCTGCCTGCCTGTCCCGGACCTCAAATTTTTATTCGCTTTGCTTTTCTTTTTTTTCCAAGCTGAAAAATATATTTTAGATGTAATTATTATTAATAAAGATATTAAATTCGATTGATTATTAGCTCGATTTATTTGTTGAAAAATATTTTTTAAAAAAGTTAAATTTTAAAAAATTAAATTCTATAAAAATAAATTATTTTTTAATATTTGATAGTATAATAAAAAATAAATTTGAAAACACTTTCCAGTATTTGGTTATATCATAAAAAATAAGCTGTAAAATAACTTATTAATTTTTTATTTTTTTCAAATTTATTAAAATAATGAGGAACAAATCTTACAAATTAAAAGGTTGAATGAGAATGAAATTGAAAAAATAATATAATTTCATAAATTATCTCAAATAAAATAAATAATAATCAAAATAATAGAGATTAAATCTAAAAAATAAAAAATTGAAAAATGAAGAAATTAAAATAATAATAATTAAAATTTCATAAATTATTTCAAATAAAATAAGTTACAATCAAAAGAATGAGGATCAAATTTGATAGATAAAAAATTTCAATTAAAAAATGATAAAGAAAAAGCAAATAACAATTATAAAAATAAGGACCAAAATTAATATAAAAATTAAATTATAAGGGATGAAATTAAAAAATAAATATTAAAAACAAAATATATATAGCAATCAAAAATTTGAGGACCAAATTTGATATAATCAGCTAATAATATGACATTTCTAAATTTTTCACAACTTCCGGAAAGTGTTTTCCGCCCAAAATAAAAGGAAAACACTTTCCTGGAAACCAAGCTAAATTTTCTTTTAACTGTAAAGTGTTTTCCGTTGACTAACTTACCTAATGACAAATAAACACATGAAAGTTTGGAAAGTGATTTCTTAAAAATCAGTTTCCAAGAAATAAACACAGCTTTAATGTTGTTTTAAGATTAATTTTTTAAAAAATTAAAACAATACTATTTTGTCAATCAAGTCATTAGTTGACTAACTGAGTCGCGAGTTGAGTTATTAGATCGATTAAATTAATTTTCACTCAATTTATTAGCAACCTACTGTAATCAAGTTTTGAAATAGCAAATCATTTTATTAATCATTTAATAACATTGATTATATGCTAAACTAATCAACATTTATTTTAGTATTTTGGTATGTGATGTGTTTAAAGCATAATTATTAAACCCGGCCCAGCGAGTCGACCTCGTGGCTGGACCAATTCAAGTTTAATAAAAGACCAGCCGGGGCAAAACCCGATTGACCCATGACCCGAACGACCCAGGCAAACCCGGACAAGACCCGGTGCTTTGAAGTTGAGTCCGCTTAGATGATTGCAAGTGGATCTGGGTTTGGAGATCTTGAAGAGAACTTGAAGGGACTGACGTTCTTATATCATTTTCTAGCCCTAACGATTGATGACTGTAACTTGAAGGAAATTGAAGATTAAATGGGACAAAACTCACAGTTTCAAGAGAGAGAGAGGCAACAAATAGCAGCACCACAGGTTTTATTACCATCATCAAGTTTTTAACATCTCTCTCTCTCTCTCTCTAGCTAATGCTTTCAAGCATGTAGAAACCACAAGAATTTGCAGGGGAAAGATGTCAAAAAAAGAAGGTTTGTGTGGTGTTTTTAAGCTTTAGAGCATGGGGGTGTCAAAGAGCAAGAGACAGATTGGTTGCTTGTGATGAAGCCAGAGAGGGTAGATGAACTTTATGAGGAGAGGAGATGGTGATGAGTAATGTTGTATGTCAGTGTGGTGATGATCTGTGAGTTGATTTATTTCAGTGTGGTTGTCTATCATGAAGGACAGGAGTTTGGGTTGTTATGCCAGCATGGATGATCGGAAGGTTAGAAATATCTGCACATACACGTGGCTTGGATATATTGGTGATTGAGTTGTAAGTTGATGTGGGGGAAAGAAACAGTCAGGTCGGACCTACTTAATAAATTAAGAAAGGAGTGTGATTGACCGCTTGGATTGGCTCAGAATTGCAATGGTGGGTGATCGGATGGGGTGTGATGTGTCAGTCAGATGTTTGGATGTTGCAGAATGTTATTGGGTATTATTCTTGACTTAACGTGGAGAGTGGAGCATGAGAGTCTAGCTTGCTCTATAGACATGTTTGATTGGCACTGCCACATTGGGTTCCTTTATTATTGCCTCTCTTTGTCATTTCTTATCTTTAACCCAACCTCAACCCTTAATTATTGCTTTAAAGTACAGTTGACCCGGGTTGACCCATAACTAGATCTCTTGACCGGGTTAGATTCCAGGCCGGGTTTAATAACTATGGTTTAAAGCTTTATAATTTAATAAAAATTGCTATAAATTTTAAATTTATTTTTTGTTTGTTTATTAAGTAATGTCTCAAGTAAATTTTAGCATATCAAATGTTATTATTTTTTTCATTCAAAATGATTTCTAAAGAAACAAATGAATATTTTTCTTTTATGTTCAGAATTAAATAAGTCATTCACGAAGAAATAAATATGCACTGATGCCAAATTCATTTTTTTACTTAGGTCAAAAATAAATTATGTATTTACAAAGAAACAAATGTATATATATTGAAATTAAATTTATTTATTTTATATGGGTCATGCATAAGCCATCTACAATGAAAAAAAATGCCTTGTAAGAGTTGTAATAATATTTTTTTCTTATAAATTGTATAGAAGCAAACAAAATATATTAATGTAGCAAATGTTCTGATACTACTTATTACAAATCTTAAGCTTCAAATTTTAAGATAAAAACTTATTACATACAAAATTATAAACCATCTTCAAATAATACAAGTCTTGCTGATCCATAAAAGATTTAAATACAGTTGTTATCACAAACCATCTTCAACATTTATCAAGCAATACCAACTTATGATGAGATCCTCTTGTTAGGAAGCTAATCTCATTGAGATAGAGAGCCAGAGGAGTGGAGAATAGAGGATGGGGCTGGAGGAGTGGAATGAGTGGTGGAAAGTGAAAATTATAGTTATAGCCATCATGTGTGGTTGTTGGTTAGATAAATTAACTTTTGGATCAAAATATCTCTCTAAGCTATCTCAATATAAGTATACATGATCTACCTAGCTAAACTAGAAAGTAAAATGTTTACCTATAAATGAGGCTTAACCTCATTGACTATAACTAGATTAGAAGGAGCCCTCTTTTGCACTCCATTTGTCAAAATTGGGCAAAAATTCTAAAAATTTAGCTATATTGAATAGTTGATCTTTACAAGTAATGAACTTACAGAAGAAAAAAAAGGAGAAAAAAGACCTAGTTATGTAACAAAGAATTTTTTCCCTTTCCCAAAGAAAAGAATTAGAGGATGTATGCTTGAAGTTTGAAAGCAACTGGCTTCACAAAAACATATATTAAAAGAGTTAACTGGTCTTGAGTTGGTCTCATACAAGACAAGAAAAGAATGGCTTAGGGTTAGGAATGGAAGTTTTGTGTTGTTTTTCATTTGCCAAATCATGTCTCAATCTATCCCAATGAGTCTCTAAAATTAAACCTAAAAAAACCTCATTTAAATTTAAGAGGTATATTGGTCTTCATGCTTCCAATAAGCACTAATATGTGTGAAAAGGCTGAGAATGGAACCATGACCAAGCAAATCATAAAGTTGCTTAAATGTTGCTAATGGGGTGGAGTGAGTTGGTTTGAGTAAGGTAATGAGGTGTTAAGATATGAACAGATGGAATTACAAGAGAAGTGGTCGCAATTGCACTTGCAAACATTGAATTATATAATTATAAATGGGACTAATCATTAATTAAGAGATAATCTAATACAATTAAGCTAAAAAATTAAATTGATAGTGTCAAAAAAAAACATTACAAACTTACTTATAAAGGTGGGATAACATTCAAGGAAATGGGAGCTGTATAGTATTGTGGGAGAGTAGAAGATGAAGAAATATATAGATGTTGAAGAGGATATTGATAATCAAATCCCTGCCCATACTGCAAAAAAAAAGTAGAAATAAGTAGAATTTGCACTAGAAGCAGTGTCATTTACAATTGTTTAGAACATTTTGAAGTGAAAAAGCGTGGTAGAAATGTGTACACTAACCATGAGATATGTGTAATTTGGAGAGTTCTTAGTACAAAATCATGTATTAAATAATGATCAGGCAACATATATAATAAAGTTATAAATATTGTGTGTGTAGTATTAGGTTAAGCTAATTAGTTTTACTAATATTTCACACAAAAACAAATTAAAATGTGAATAATCTTAACAATATTGATGGATGAAAGTTTTTTTTATATGTTATTTGTGTGGAGTTTCTTGACTTTACACTCCTTTAGGTTTGATCACAATATTATTCTAATAATATCCAAAACAAAGTATGAAATATAGTTAGGGTAGTGTTAAGCTACTAAGAAAAACAGAAACAATGAAGATAGAGGGGACATGTCTCATGCACCTCTTGTTTTGAAAGCATAAAATCAATTTAAAAATATCATAGAGAAATTAACTTAATGAATAATAAAGAATAAAAGTGGGCATCATGTTGTGGGGTAGAAGGTCTAGATCTTTGAACTCCCAATGAAGTAAGATTACAGTTAGCCTTCTTGCCATCTATCATAAGTATTAAATCCACACAAGTGTTTTTTGCTGCTTATACTTCTCTAAAAGTTACCTAAAAAATATATACCAAAAAATATGGTTGGTTAAATGTTTTTATAAATTTCATTGCTACATCTAAGACTTGTTCAAGGTAACAAAGTGAAGAAAAATAGTGATGATCACTTACAAAGCTGTATCCTTTTGATCTTCTAATGTTTTTATTTATGATGACTACAACTTCCAAGATCTCTCCAAATTGTTCAAAGTATTTTTCCATGGTCTTCTTTTGGGTCCCTCGTGCTAAATCCTTAACAAAAACCTTGATATAAGTAGTGTTTCCAAATTGACCTAGACCTCCTATATTGGTTGAATTTATAACTTTGATGATCACCCTACACAAGCTCTCTTTCTTTCTTATATTCTTTTTTTTTTTATTTATGACCTAAACTCCAGAGTTAGTAAATTTGAGAGCTCAAAACAATGGAGGTAAAGAGAACCTTTGCTAGGAAGAGAAGAAGCAAAAAATGATGAAATTAAGGTAGGAACCACCAAGGAAGAGAAAAAGATAAAGAGCAAGAGAGATAAAGAAAAGAAAAAAACAGTTGATAAAAAAAAGGATTATACAATATTATAGTTAGTTCCTACCACTTAATTATTATTGGCACCTTAATCACTTTGTAGGACCATACAATATTTTGATGACTAGAAAAATATGGATTCAATTAATTGAATCAAATTATTGTTAATATCATGATATAATCTTCTTTTAGTCTTGCATTTTCCTTTAGACAAATCACTTTCATACTTATCAGGTTGTCCAGACATGATCAATTAATTAGTATTTAGATCATTTATAGTGATTTTTTATTAAAGTATTTTCCATCTTTATTATAAAGCATGATTTGTAGCTCTCATTTTTTTCGAACTCTAGCTTGAAAAGAAAAATGCATTTAACATCAAAATTATTAAACTCAGTCTTGGCGTATGATCTAGTTCAAGAAATAAATTGTCTTAATCAATTAAAATAACATTGTAATTTTAAAAAAAGTTTAGTTTGATTTTAGCTAGGTTGTTTAAATTTAACCAGATTAACTCTTAGTTATATATATATATATATATATAATCTAGACCAAGTCCTAGATAGACTTGTCGAGCTAGACTTGGTTTAATATTACTGCTTGACATAATTAAAGAAATGAAAGTTATGTAATTAAACAATATGTACTTCAAAGTTCAAATATCAACTCATTATCAATGTGTTGATTGTCATGGTTGAAAGTTAAAACAATTAGGCAACAACTTTTGTATCATCTTAAGGCTAAATTAAAGACTTAATTATTTCCATGTCCAATTTAGAGATTCTAAAAGGGAGCAACTTGATTAATGAAATAATGTGTTTATCATAATGATTAATAATATTTTTTTCTTAACCTTATGCTTTGCAATTGAAATTTATTTAATATAAAACTTGGATTTTAATTGTTTATTGAGGTCCATAACACAATTATTAAACTTCGCTTGATTTGACAGGTTAATTTAGAATTTGATTGACCCATTATCTAACATAGGACAAGTGAAGAAAATCAACCCAAAGTCAACTGGTTGGACTCGATCAACCCAGCAAGTCAACATGTGACCTAGACAACCTAGGTTGACTTTTAGAAAAAAATCAAAATGATATTGTTTAACTGTTAAAAAAATTGAAACGACGTCGTTTTAATTAACCCATGTAACACGTGACTTAAGCTTTAGATCAGGCAGAGTTTAATAACTTTGTTCCACAATTTCCCCTCGTAATTCATACTAATTGTCTTTGTGGAATATAGGTAAAAGTTGCCTTCACCTTATTCTATTTTTATGCTTAGTACACTTTGATTGGTAAACAACTACTCAAGATTTAAAAACTTTAAAAGGAAGAGAATGTCTTAAAATGGTTGGAATGAGTTGTTTCCATTATTATCTTTTTTTGTTAATTAGGGTATTAAAATTCTTATTTCAAATTGTACGTATTTTTCAAACGTTTCTTTACACTTAACATGTTATTTTTAATGCAATAAGAAATTCAACTAGTCAAAGGGACAACCATATGAATATGTAGTATTATCAATTATTTGAATGAATGCTCCATAATTATTGCGATATACAAATATTACGGAACAATAAGAAATCTAATATGAATATTAAAAATTCAAATTATTTCAATAACAATAATATAAACATCCTTCTGGTGAGCAAGACCAGTGTCTATTTGCTTTGGTATAAAACTAAAAGGGTCAACTCTTATCAATAAAAACTTTATATATCTCAAATTATATAGCGTCTGCCCCCTAAAAAAATAAAATCAAAGACTTCACATTGCTTTTCATTAACCTCATTGCAAGTAAAAGGATAGAAAGAAGGGAAAATAAATTTACACCAACTAGAAGGCTTGAAGATTAAGTGATTTTAGGCTTACATAAAGTTCTTTGGATTGTTTGTTAACTAGCTCAGTTCCGTGCCCCCAAATGATAAATAATACTTTTTAAAATTTTTAAATATATATTTTAAAAAGCTTCAAGTTGTATTTTTCGTGTTTTTTATTGTTTTGATATGTTGATGTTAAAAATAAAAAATTAAAAAAATAATATTATTTTGATTTATTTTCAAGTAAAAAACACTTTGAAAAACATCATGTACTATAATATCAAATAAACACATAGCCGGAAGCCAAAATATCTATACAAACTCAATTCATTATTTTGAGATAGAAATACAAAACTTAAAGAAAAAATGTTTAGAATCTAGGTAGGACCTTCTAAGAAAATTAATTTTCTAGCATTTCATTTTCCTATTTTTTTTGTGTTTTTTTAATATGTTGTACTTTAATTTTGACAAGAAATGAATATATTCCCATACTAATACTTGTGATGTGTAGTTTCTTACGAGAAGATGAGCAAAGTCTTTGGGGGCAATAAATGTAATTGATAGAGTATATTAAAAGTATAGGGTGTTTGTCAGTAGTATGTTTGACAATATGGTAGTAGTTATTTTTTAAATAATTTTTCGTGCTGAAATACATGTCAATGGTGTTTTTTTATTTTTTAAAAATTATTTTTGACATCAACACATTAAAATAATTCAAAACATATAAACTGTATTAAATTTTAACAAAAAAAATTTTAAATTTTATGGGAACACGGTTTCAACCGCGTTTCCAAACGCTTCTGTAGTCATTGCCACTAAGGTTCGCAATATGTAATGACTTAGCCGATGATAACCTTAACTCCTTGCTATCCATTTTCTTATTGGATTGACTCATTTTACTCTCATCATTTTTCTTTTGTTGGCTTAATGCATACCTTTTTCTCCTTGTACTAGTTCTTTTACTAATAAAATGGCAAAATTAGGGACCATTTATGTAGTGGATTGATAAATAGAGTGGGAGACAACGTAACATTTTATTGATGACTAACAATATAATATATGAAGAGATTAGGTACATAAAAGAAATTATAAGATAGGATTCGATAAATAAAGTGGGTAACAACATAATATTTTATTAAAAATTAATAAAACATAAAGAGAATAAACATATAAAAGAAATTATAAAGTAGGATTTTAATGTGTTTTCAAGCTATACAAAATATTTATTTATATTGAAGATTTATAATTTTAAATTTAAATTAAATCTCATTCTGAATTGAAAAATGATTATGGATGATTTCAGAAGAAATTAAAAAAATTCTTGGTTGGATGATTTATGATGTTAAAAAACATATATCTATATCTATATATATTATCTTTAGCATTTTATCTTTTATATATCTAGAATAATTGAGAAATTTTATCTTGTCAATTTTAATATTAACTTTTCATTATATATTAACTATGAAATATTAATATTTGGTAACATGCATCCACGTTGACACGACAGCATCAAGACATCATTACTCCTCCGTATGCAGCCGTGGCCATTAAATTAATCAATGATTTACTTAAATATTATTATTTATTATTTTCTTTTTTTCCAAAGAGGACTCCTCGCGAAGCTTCCTCGTTCCCTCCTTAAAGGGTAATACAGTAATTATCAATCAAACCACCTCGATATTTGGTAAACGTCTAGGAACCAGTCAGCACTCTTAACGGCTAAGATTTCTCCTCTAAAATCAAATTTCAACCAGAGGCGATGCTAATCAAATCCGAGCTGTTCTGAAATCCAAAATCACAGTCGCTTCCTCAGCTCTCCACAACCCCAAAACGATCCGTTTTCCCCTTCACTCTCACTCTACCTTTCCCTTTTTCATCACAAACACTAAAAACACTTCCTTTCTCCCCAATCTTTCAATATCCACCGTCAGATCTACCAGATCTAGAGCCTTCTTGACTTTACTTCCCCTCACGCGCCGCTTATCGGATATGGTTGTCAACGGGAGACCGATTAAGAGGATGAAGAGGAGAGTCACAGCTGATCTCTACAACTTCCTCTCTTTCCCTTCCTCCCCTTCCTCCTCTTCCTCTTCCTCTTCCTCCTCGCCTCCTCCACCCCGCGGTCCTTTCAGATCCAACATCAGGTCGTTTTTAACCGAACACGCGCTGTTACCTCCGCCTTCCTCGCTGTTCCCTCACCTGCTCACGTGGCAGATCTCGTTTCAAGTCGGTGACTTGGTGGGGTGCGGCGGCGCGGAGGCTGGGGGCGGTGTGGTTTCTTTGGATGTGGTGGAGGAGGATGTGGCTAGATCAAGATCTGTTTACTGTGATCAGTGTCGAGTTGTTGGTGAGTTAACCCAGCTCGAGTTATAGCTAGATCCCGTTTTTACCCTTGACGTTTTTTCCCCGGCCTGCCGGGTGCGATGGGGCGGGAAATTCGAGAGTTCTCTCTTTTGCGTGCCTGTCTTTCCTTTTGCTTTATTTGGAAAATTAAAAGATTTAAAATATCGCGGTAATTCACGTGATTGACTCGTGATGGTGTTTGTAGAAACAGAATAAACGAGATGGTAGCAATGTACCGCGAGAAAAGGACGGTTTTTTGTAACTTGGATTAGCGGGAATGTGGGGCCCAGAGTGATAATGACTGGACGACAATGATGTAGTGTAGTTTAATGTTATCTCAGTTAGGATAGGCTAGTACTTGCTACACGTGGCGTGCTGTGGCTTCCTGCTTTTAGTAATTGTTTTTCTTTTTGGGTAATAGAAGAATCATGCTTGCTTGTCTTCTTGTGGTGGCCTGCCATTTCTACTAGATGGTGCTTTTAGTTAAAATTTTGTTGTTGGTGGGACCATGTCGCAGTGGGCACCTGTGTTTCTTTCTTTCATTTGACGTGGGTCTTAAATATGATGTTGGGGGTTAACCCCATGTTTGGTCTTGTCTGTTCCATTTGCTTGGACAGCAATGCTTGGATGTGGAATGGATAATGAGTTGATGGTGCTGTTGTCTTTTGAATAGGATCTTTTTTTTTTGTGACCCCAAATAGGATGGTAGTTGACCAAAAACCTTTCTTTTTTAAATGTTTTGGATTTGTCTAGAAGTGTGTAGCATGTGGGCCATGGGATGAATTTTTTTTTTTACTGTGAAATTGGTATTCTGAAGATGGATTAGAGTGCACTCAATCTTGCAACTTAGGATATAAGAGGGAAGTTCCGGGGGTTAAACATGGGCATCTTTGGAGTATGGACTGGTAGATTGATTGCTGAGGGGAAAATTTGGGTGATTGATGAACTTATGATATGTTTGGTTGAACATGATGCAAGATAATGTTGTATAATGTAGTTAGGAAATGAGAACTATTTTTTTTTTTCTTAGCCTTTTTTTGATTATTTATACTGATTTTTCTGTATTAAAAAAAAAATTATTGTGACTTCTTAGATTTTAATTGTGTGTTACTTAATTATTGTTTTTTGTCTGCTTTGTAGGTTGGAGTGGTCATCCAGTATGCAGTAAGCGTTACCATTTTATTATTAAAGCTGATGGTAACTCCATTGGTGGGTATCATAAGCCATGCACTTGTTGCGGAGATGTCCTGCATTTGTCTGAATCAAGGTCAGGGCACTCTGCCTGTTTTTCTTTTTAGAGAGTTGATTGTGACAATGTGTTGTATATGGCGTCTTGTTGTTTTATTGTATGGCATAATTTAGTTACGTATTGTACTGATGCAATGTGCATGCCTATGAGGAGATGCAGTGTAATTATCTACTAGTACTTTGTTTAGATCTCTGTTGAACTGTAATTATCTTTCTTTGATATTTTCATGTGAAACATACATGCTGGTGCATAGCATGGTCAAGAAAATAGACTTTGTGTTTTACCGATTTCATGAGCACACCTTATATTCTATTGTTTGAAGAAAATTCTTAACTTTGTATTGGTTAGATATTACAATTTGTTTTGTGGAACTGAATTATGATCATAGGTGTATTGAGTTTGATTCATATCTGGGTTAATGTTAACATTTTTGTGGCTTCTGATGATCCTCTTGTATTTTCTAATTTAGGTGCAAGACATGCAATCATGTGACAACTGCGGATGATGTTGAAGAGTGGATCTATCACCAGTTGGAAGACACCACTCATCTCTTACATGGTGTCATCCATGCTAATGGTTTTGGGCACCTTCTTAGGGTAAATGGAAAAGAAGGGGGCTCCAGGGTCCTTTCTGGAGTCCATATCATGGACTTTTGGGATCGGTTATGTAAAACTCTTGGAGTCAGGTTAGGATTCTTGATTGCACTTACAGTCTCATGCTTGTTATGTAGTGAGAGTGTTCCATTATGCTGAAGATGATTTCTAATATTTGCTAGCTAAAAATCTATGTTGGAGTTCTCTTCATACATCTTCAGTTCTTCAGTGTGGTTATCTAGGTAGATATTATCATTGGCAGATGTTTTATGGTCTAGGAGTATTTGAATATGTGGAGATTGGGATGAGTAGATGATTTTCTGGTAGCTACCTGTAAAAAGATAAAACATAAGCGTGAAAGGTTTCAGATTTGTAGAAGCTTTATCTGTGGTGCTGTTCTCCTGGGTCATTGAAATGTTTGTTTTTGTCAAATCATTTTGATGTGGATTTTGGAAGTTATAATTTATCTTGCAATTCGCTAGATAGAATGCTCTATGCTTCTCTTGAAATCAAGGGTTTGTGGATAGTATTCTGGAGATCAAAACACAGTTGGTATCTTATGCTTTCTTATACTGTTGGATTTGGTAATCTGTATGGTAGCATGGATTCCATTAGCCTCCTGATTTCATCTAATTATAGCTGTGAATTAAACCAGCTATTTTGTCATTTTCCATGCATTAACAGAAAGGTCAGTGTGATGGATGTATCAAAGAAGTATGGTTTAGAGTACAGGCTACTTCATGCTATCACCAAAGGCCATTCATGGTATGGTGACTGGGGCTATGAATTTGGTGCTGGTAGTTTTGGTTTGACAGTCTATGCGTATAAGTCAGCTGTTGAAACACTCTCCAGCCTACCTTTGTCCATCTTTCTTTCTGAAGGGCAGAAACTGCAAACTCGCTTGCTGGATATAATAAAGTTTTACCAATCTTTGTCAGATCGGGAGCTTGTAAATATTAGAGATCTTTTCTGTTATTTGACAAGTTTGATCCATGATGCTCACAAGTCTCCCTCAAGGGTTAATGATTCTAGCTGCAAGAAGCGCTGTATTTATGCATCAGGGATTTCGTCTTCATGGAGTAAGAGTGATATAGAACGTGTTGAAGAAGCCATGTTTAGAGTACTGCGAGCAGTTTCTGGGTCCAACTGGGTAAGTTGGCGCGCGCTTAGAGGCGCTGTTTGCAAAGTGGCTCCTCCAGAGCTCCTTGATCATTGTCTAAAGGAAATAGGAGGGAAATTTGCAGCAGATGGAATGATTGTTAGGTCGCGATGCAATCCTAGTTCAGGTGCTTTTGAGTACAGGTTAGCAATTAATCTCTGCATTAATTAATTCATGATTGGCGGCATGTATATAACATATTCAAATTTGAAGAGTTTTTCTGGGAGTATTCAGGTTATATTATACTAACTGTAGTATCCTATTTTTATTTAATTTGGCAATGATTAAGCTAATGTTCAACATAGCAATCATCTTCTTTGTGTACCAACTAGATCTTGGAAAGACATGAATGCTTTTGAAAGTAATTTTTAGTACTTTTCTTTTTGATGAAAAATTGCTTAGGAATGCCAATATAGATAGAGTTTATGGTTTTGATGGAGCTGGATGGTACTAGTAATTACTAGGGCTAAGATCTGCATCTCTTTGTATTTTATGTAGTGCGATTTTCAGTGCAACACTAATCTATTGAATGTGCTTTAATATTTTACAGACTGGAACCAGGAAATCCTTCCCTAAATAGCCCTGCTACCACTGGCTCTTCTGTCATTACCTGCCCATCCGAAGGGAACCTTATACAGGACCTGAGATTCCTTTACGATAACATGCTGCACCCTCAAACCATGATGAGCTATGGACCTGAGGCCACAAGTGATGCAATCAGCTCAGCTAGAAAACTTCTTGACTGCAAGCAGTTCATGAAAGACTACAACAAATGTGAAACAACGTCATCACCCTCAAATCCACCTACTATATGCCTGTCATGTGAGGTGGAAATTGTGGATCAGTTGGAAGAAAATGTCCCAGATCTTCCCCCAGAAATAATCGTCCTGCCCTCAAATGCTACAGTTTTTGATCTCAAGCTTGAAGCGTCCAGGGCATTTCAAGATGTGTATTTGATGTTCAGGAGATTTCATGCCGAAGAGCTTCTTGGTTATAGTGGTGTTGATGATTCCACCCAGGTCAAGCTCTTGATAGGGTCAACTGAATCTGTTCGAGTCCAAGGTAGATGTCTGGGAAAAAATGGTCTTGGTAAATTTAGGATGGAAAGAGGAACTGAGAGATGGACTGTGGACTGCCGCTGCGGTGCTAAGGATGATGATGGAGAAAGAATGTTAGCTTGTGATGTTTGTGGAGTGTGGCAGCACACTAGGTGTTCTGGCATCCCGGATTCGGATCCAGTGCCCGCTAAGTTCGTCTGTGTGGGATGCAGAGGCGTCAGCTTGGTGACCAAACCTAGCGCAGTAGTAAAGTGACGAGACGATGACTTTTTGCCGGTGACAATGGCAGAAGCTGTGGAAACAGCATGACAACATCTCATGTTTCTGAAAATTTAGACTCTGTAAATGTTTTTTTTTTCCTCTTTAAATTTTGTTTTTCTCCCTTTTGTTCATCTTCTTGGGCCAGTTTTTTTTCCTCCAACGATAGGTTGAATGTGTACATAATAAATTATGGCCTTAAAGGTGCATCAGTGCGGTCGGGCCTTCCTCCCACATTATGATGCTAGTGGCGTTTCTGTATATCTCTCATGTATCCTAACCAAGGCAAAAAAAGAAAGAAAGAAAAACAGCTATATTATGTACATGAAATGATTAGTTTTCATTAGAGCCATATACTGAAGCCCAAATTATTAGAACTGTATTATGTTTTGATGAGATTTTGTGTAGATTTTCAATTAGGTCAATATATTTAGCTGGTCAAGGAGTTGATGAACAAAATTAGGATGCTAGTTAATAAAACTCTAATATTATATAAAAAATATCTTCACCTATAAACAATGAATTACATGATTCTGATAGCGGGTTCCATGATAAGATCGATCGGATATTCAAGAATGACTACTTGCTGTGACTTTGATATATACGTGTCTCCATATAAGTGGCAAATCAATGAGTTCACTAGCATGCATTATTGAATCTAGCTATAATGGACATAAAGTAAGGTTATTTTTATTAAAATGTATATTAATCACGACCAGCTATCTATCTATATTATATTAGTGTTAGGTGGAGAAAATGATAGACCATCCACTCTTTTAACTTTGCATGCTTTATCTATTTTATTTTTTGTCTGTTTTTTTTGGTTTCCTCAAATTACAAATTTAAAAGTGTTTAGTTAATTAATATATTTTACACAAATTCCACTAAAATCTCTCTTAAAATCTTATTAAAAAAGCTATATAATATATAAATATAATTTATTTATTTTCAAACCGCAACAGGAAATACTATTCAACACAGACTCTTCATTCAATTGCTGTAGTGTATTTCTTTGGGGCAACCTTTTTTTAAATTATTGACATTGACACACACACAGGCACACACTTTGCTACCTTCCTCTTCACTCTTCAGTCAATTCTACTTTCAAATTAATATCTCCCATTGCATCGTCACCCTACCTAGCTTTTGTTGGCCTTTGCCATACACACGCTGCTGCTCATCAAATATTCCCTTCAAATCTAGCAAACATGGCTATGGCTAATTTTCTTGCTTTGTTTTTATTGATGGAGTTAATAGCAGGTGGTTATAGAGATGGAGCGAATGGCCTAAGCATGAACTACTACGTTTTCAGCTGCCCATTTGCTGAGGCAATTGTGAGGAACACAGTAACAAGTGCTTTGAAGTCTGATCCTACCTTAGCAGCTGGTCTTGTTAGAATGCATTTCCATGATTGCTGGATACAAGTAATTGCCTTTTTCTTTTTTCTTTTTTCTTTTTTAGTTTACTATCTCATTAATTATCCATACACCTCTCTCACGTTCATGCATAATCTTTATCACTAGGGCGTACCGCATGGTAGGTGATAGAGTTAATTTGGATATAATATTACTAGGATTATTGAAAATTTCTTAAACTCAAAATTTTAATTTGGAAATTTTTGGTTTAATTTCTATAGGAAAGAAGTAG
>Ga0325410_1002516_pt1 | contig 20566 bp, 10 predicted proteins | sample PopdelMetagenome_16_FD_206182 | JGI IMG/M metagenome (GOLD analysis project Ga0325410, IMG submission 206182) | Populus deltoides microbial communities from Bellville, Georgia, United States - Xylem-PdIQD-R3 | ecosystem: Host-associated > Plants > Phyllosphere > Stem > Wood/Secondary xylem... | reverse complement strand
TTTTAAGTAACGTGGCATAAATTTATCAATTGTGCATTGGATGAATGTCTATTGTTACTTGCCATCCAATATGCATAATCTATGCAACATAGTGTTACCGTTTCAAAGAAAATCAGCAGAAAAATGGAAAAAAGGATCCAATTGAGCAATTCATGAAGAACGAGGGACATAATTGATAGAAACTTTTGTTCCAGAACGAAACTGAGAAATGGGTAATTCCATTCAGACAAAGACTGATGCACGCTTTTTCTTATTCTAGAACCGAGACAAGCCAAAATAAATTCCTAAAAGTTCAAAAAAAAGAAGGGGAAAAAAGAAGAAAAAGACGGAATCGCCCCTTGTCTTTATGTACGAGATTAACATTCAATTAAGCATAAATTCTCCGAAATGAAAGCAAATCACTTGAAAGTCCTGTGGTTAGCGTGCCGATGAGTGAGAGATTGATTGAGAATTGAAAAAAGAAAAATTGATGAAATGAAATAATCGTGGCCTTACGCAGCAGACGAATTGGATGAGAATCTAGCAAACAGGGATCACACAGAAGCTGGGCCAACCAGTCAATCAATCTATCCTCTGTTCATCCATTTAAATTCCACCTGTCAACAAAACCCAACCAGGTCCAGTATTACTACGCTGTGTTTGGGTCTGATAATTTTTTTTTTTTTAATTTATAGCTTATTTAATACACAAAAGCCACCGTTAAAAGCAAATTTTACATGTTTTTTCCGTACTTTTTTTTTTCATGGATTCTACCCAAACAAAAAACAAACCACACCTCAATTCATATATGTATCGATTATCTACTGTTACTTGTTACTGAATAAAAAATAAAATAAACATATATATATATATATATATATATATATATATTTCAAGTGTGTGTGTATATATATATGTATTAAATGGTAAATATTATATATATAAGTGTTTTATATTAATATTAAGATATGCATATATCACATTATATTAAGAAAAAATTTTAAATGTTCTACAAATATATCTATATAGTATAAATATATATATATATATATATTTCGGGTTAAGTTTAAGTGAATTTAAAATTTAATTTAACAATATTTTATAGTCTATTTATTATCTATCAGATAAAATAATTATTTTAAAAAAATATTTATTCATGTATTGTCGGGTCAATATCTTTCAAGGTGAAATTAAATTAACATCCCTTGTTTTTGATAATGCAGTATAAAATAATTAAATATGTTTCTTAAGTTTTTTTTATTTTCAAGATGTTTAATATTAATATATTAAAATTATAAAAAAAACACACAAAAAAACATAGCAGCCCAAGAAGATAACAACGAAGGGGCCATTCCAGTAATTTCGAATCACACAGCGAAAGTAAATCCATCATTACCAATAATCCAACAATTAATTAGCAATTGACAAGAACAGTTTAATCAAAGCCTTGGCGGGATAAATCTAGAAATCTTGAAAGCTGATATTTCACCTTCAAGCACACTTCCATCGCACCTTATTATTATTATTATTTATAAATCAATTATAATCAAACCCGCAAGCCTCTCTGTAACCCAATCTTAAATCCTCATTGACTGCTAATCTACGTTATAGATTAGACTACAGACCACGCACGCTCTTCAAAGATCCCAACCACCTCAAACTCAAACAACAAGGTAAAACATAGACTGACCCATAATCTGAAGACAGGGATACAGAGCGTGTGAGCCAACACAAAGAGAAGGAGAACCTTCCTTGTAAAGATTTCTTATCCTCGCTTCCATCTTAAGCACCTGCATGTAAGTCCACAACTCAGTGCCCACCTCCTCTCACCCCTTTATTTTTTTCACTTTCGAGAACTGTAAGTGTCTCTCATCTTTATTTTTTATTTATTGTATGAACTGAATCTCAAGTTCCACTTAGATTTTTCTTCCCCTGCCTGCATTTTCTGTTTTGTGCTTTTCTTGGCGTTTTCTCTCTACTTTATTTTCTTTTCAAGGTCAATCGGGTAAATTTATTGTACTGTTTTTAGCTTTTAGTTGGAATAGAAAAGTGTGATTTGTTTTTAATAGCGTAATGGACTGAAAAAGGGTGCAATTTTTTCAACATTTGGTTTTGGATTCTCTTTTACTCTATCGCTCTTTCTTGTCGGTCTTCTCACTGTTGTGGTGGGTGGTGCATTTGGTTCTTATTTGTCGTCTTGTACTCTTGAATTGTTGAAAAATATTCTCTGCGTTCTTTTACAGGGTTTAGATCGGAGCTGCCTTTTCTAATAGCCGGCATTTTTTGAACTCCTTTTGGGTTTAGCGTTTCAGAGAGGTTTGTGCACAAGGTTTTTTGTTTTTTTTCCCTTGAACACGCATTCTCCCATGTTCTTTTGGTTGCCGAGGAAATGACGGAAAACAAGTTACTGTGGTGTTCATTCTGTTGCTTACTCAAATTGACCTGATCAATTAGCGTGACCATTTGTGGCTAGCTCAAGGATCTAAGCTTGGGTTATTTTTTTTTTTTCATTAGTGATTTTTGTGTGTGTTTATGATTTCTAGTTCTGGGACTTGTAGGATCGCAGTGGTGGCAGAGTTGTGAATACTGTTTTTTTGTCTGGTGATTGTGCGTGATCTTGCAGCGTTTGAACTGTGATGCAGCAGATAATAAATTAGTTTTGTTTTCCAGCAATGTCGAGGATTACCAAGTGGGAGCTCGAGAAGACTAAAGTGAAAGTTGTCTTTCGGCTGCAGTTCCATGCTACACAGGTAAGATTTGGTCTTAACAATATGTTATCTGTCTTGCTGTTACTTGCTACTAACTTGATGAATTTTGTTAAATCACGCACTGACACAAGCAAAAATTTGCTTATAGAACTTCATCGATTTTTAATTTTTTTTATTGACCTAGGTGTATGTATATAGCTATCGCATTTGTTTATACATACACACAGGCTTTTCAATCAATAACGTGCTACATTAATCAACTAATCAGATGTGCATTCACCTAGCTGACATATTCATCAATGTCCCGATTCTCGCATTCCATGTATTCTATCGTATAATATGATAGAGTGATGAATGGCACATGTATTTATCATGTTGCAAAATCAGAGCATTGGCTCGGTGAAAACCCTGAGAGTGGGGATTGGCATACTTAAAAAATACTCAGCTTTCTAGAATATACAAGCAAGGAAAGAAAATAATATTCTTTTTTGATAATTTTCAATTATACAGAAGTTTATTATCCTGTAACCGTAATCAAACCAGATACCTTAAGATTTGTAGAAGTTCTGTTTGATGCTTAACAAAAATGGTGATGTATGCAGCTCACATCAGTCACTGTTTTGCATAATATTGAGTTTGAGCTTCGTTGTTACTGTGGCTTAATTGCATATTTCCTGCTTGATGGAAAATATTGTTTACCTTTTTATTCAGCACATAGTAATCTCTGCAATCACTAAATCTCTCATTCCTCTTTACGCAATGCAGATTCCTCAATCAGGATGGGATAAGCTTTTTATATCTTTCATTCCTGCTGATTCTGGAAAAGCAACTGGAAAAACAACCAAAGCTAATGTAAGAAACGGGACCTGCAAATGGGCAGATCCTATCTATGAGACCACAAGACTTCTCCAAGACGTTAAAACCAAGCAATATGATGAAAAGCTCTATAAGCTTGTTGTATCAATGGTAATATCTTCTCTCCCCTATTTTATCATGTGGTCGCCTGCCATCTTGGTACCAGATCATTCTTTATTTCATGTAAATTCATTGAGATTAATTCTATTTGATCTGAATCTGACTAACATCAGGGTTCATCACGGTCTAGTGTCCTTGGGGAGGCTACCATCAACCTTGCTAATTATGCTGATGCATTAAAACCATCTGTTGTTGCCCTGCCTCTTCATGGATCTGATTCTGGAACTTCTTTGCATGTGAGAAATTCTGAATATCCTTTCTTAAATAAAATTGTCTTAAGCAAGTTAGTTTAAGAATATACTTCCTGATTGGGCCATATAATGGTATAATTGGGAGAGCCTAATTGTATTTGCTCTTAAGATATATCTTATTCTGGCCTGATCTAGGATTTTTCTTCTGTTTTGGAGATTTATCATTTACTCCAACATGTCTTGCCTGTTGTGTTCATTTCCAGGTCACTGTACAGCTACTCACTTCAAAAACTGGTTTCCGGTAATAATACATAACAACTTGCAAACTTAATGCTTTATCTACTTCAACCACTTATCTGCAATTTTTTTATTTGTTTTTAGGGAGTTTGAGCAGCAGAGGGAACACAGAGAAAGGGGATTGCAGACTAACCAAAATAGTCCCAATGAATCCTCTGGTGGAAAAGTATCATCTTCTGAAGAGATTAACAATGATCACATAGATAAGGTAAGGTCATTTGTTTTGTACACATATCCCTGCTTATATTGTACATCATGAACTGGTTTCTCAATTTCTCCTGAATCTTAAGAAATCTTGTGTGGCCTGTTGACATAACCTTGTAAGTAAATGTTAACTTCTGTATCCATGTCAGTAACTTATACCTGACTATTTGCTGCATATTCTTGCTTACACATTTTCCTCTTAAAACTATGTAGTTCAAATTTCACGTGTTGTTTATGCCTTATGTTGGTCAGCTGTTGGATAATAAGATCTGTTTTAAATCAGCGGGGTGCCTTTTTTTGTGTTTGATTTAACAACTGAGTCGATGCAGTTGTAGAATTTGAGGAAGGGTGCATGTACGTACTTTTGGTACCTTTTGAGTTGCCCTGTGAACAAAGCAACTTCATATTTATATTTGAAGTCCTTTTTCTGCTGCCATAGTGTTTCTCTATGATCGAAAAGGTCCTCTTTCATTGTGATTCCAATCAATAACAAGGTTATATATTTTTTGGCCTGATTTATAGGTAAATATCAGAGTTAGATTTAAAGACAAATCTAAAGACCTTGCTTCACTCAAACAAGAGGTGGGGTCAAATGAAGAATATGCAGACTCAGCTGTTGGCTTTGATGGCTTTTCCAATACTTCAGAGAGTTTATATGCAGAGAAGCATGATACTTCCAGTACACATGAAATTGATCGCCTTAAGAGCACTGTCTCTGGTGACTTAGCTGGACTTTCCCTTAGCCAGGGTCCTCAGCTGGAGAAAGGGGATCTTTCTGATCATCAATTTTCAGCACAGGGAACGAATGATTGGGTTCATGCCTGGAGTTCAGACTACCATGCAGATAATGACTTGGCAGCTGCATATGGAGTGAATGGTAGACTTATAGGAAGCTTGGAAGTGGCGGAGTCATCTATTCTTGAGCTTAGACAGGAGGTAAGCTCCTTACAGGGTCATGCTGATGAAATAGGTTATGAAGCCCAAAAATTTGCCAAGCAACTTGCTTCTGAGATTGCTTCTGGAGAAGAGATGACCAAAGAGGTGTCCATGTTGAAGTCGGAGTGTTCAAAGTTAAAAAATGAACTTGAACAGCTAAAGGTTTCTCAGTTATCCCCTCCATTTAGCAGCAGAAATGCTACAGAGCCCAGGCAGGATCACAGATTTCAAGATCTGCAGCTCAGATGGCTAAATGGGCTTTTACCCATGGAAGATAAGATAAAAGAGCTTAAAAATAAGGCATGCTTGGGATACCATGAAAGCGATTTCAGTTTCCTTCGTTCAGACATAGAGGAGTTGCTCAGTGTGCTGCAGAATCTCAAGCAGGCAACAGGGCTGCCAATTTCCAGCATCCACTTGGTACCTTCTGAAGGATCTAGCCTGAAGGAGATCCGAGAAATGAGTGTACATAAAAATGGCCAGTTTGTAAGTGAATCAGGGTTTGATGTTGACTCGTATCAACCAGAACTAGGCATGCTTCATTGTCTTAATATTCCTGGACTGGTGTCTCATGAGACTGACTCTATAAATACTACCAACACAATGAATGGAAAAATATTTGAACTTCTGAGGGAGTTGGATGAATCAAAAGCTGAACGAGAGAGCCTTGCAAAGAAAATGGACCAGATGGAGTGTTACTATGAAGCTCTTGTCCAGGAGCTTGAGGAAAATCAGAGGCAGATGCTGGGGGAGTTGCAGAATCTCAGAAATGAGCATGCTACTTGCTTGTATACAGTTTCATCCACAAAGGCAGAGATGGAGACAATGTGCCTAGATCTGAATGACCAGCTATCAAGACTTGTTGAAGACAAACGTGATTTGGATTCTCTGAACAAAGAGCTTGAAAGAAGGGCTGTTACTGCAGAGGCAGCGCTCAGAAGGGCACGCCTGAATTATTCTATTGCTGTCGACCAGTTACAAAGGGACTTGGAACTGCTCTCAGTCCAGGTTTTGTCTATGTTTGAAACTAATGAGAACCTCATCCGGCAAGCTTTTGTAGATTCTTCACAATCAGGCTTCGAAGGAAACCCAGTAACCACGGAGAGCCAGAGATCTGATTCAAGGGAAGTTCATATGGGGAAGCTCTTTCAGTTCCAAAATCAATTTGCTGGGACAAAGAAACAGCAGTTGGGTTGTGATATTCTTTTAGATGACTTAAAAAGATCACTACATTTGCAGGAAGGGCTTTACAGGAAGGTTGAAGAAGAAGCTTGTGAAATGCATTTTGCAAATCTATACTTGGATGTACTTTCAAAGGCTCTACAAGAAACTTTGCTTGAAGCCAGTGATGATGTCAAATGTATGAAAGAGAAAATAAATGAACTTGTGTGGCAGCTAGAGCTTTCAACCGAGTCGAAGGGGTTATTATCACAAAAGCTGCACTCTGCATTGGATGATGTTCATGCCTTAAAAGAGCATAGGGCTACTTGCATTGCCAAGTGCAATGAGATGGCTCAACAAAACCAAGTTTTGGAAACAAATTTGCAAAATGTCACCTGCAAAAATCACCTTCTCTTGCAGAAGATTGCTGAATGGGAGTCTGAAGTGATGCACTACAGAAGTTATGAGAGCATGTATGAGATTTGTGCTGCAGAGAAAACAGAGTTGGCATGTTTATTGGAGAAAAAAACCCTAGAAAATTGTGGTCTTCAAAATGAGATCTTTTCTTTGCAGGAAAAGTTGAAAACTTTCAGAAGTGAATTTGATGATCTGGCTTCTGTGAAGGAAAAACTGCAGGATTTAGTAAATTTCATGGAGAGTAAGTTGCAGAACTTGCTGGCATCCTATGACAAAAGTATCAATGGAATGCCTTCTAGTGAATCTGGCTATCAGGATTTAGAGTCCATGGATTTAACTGGTGTCATGATGCAATTGGAAGAGCTTCAGCATAATTCTTGCAATAAGATTCTCCAGCTCAGGGAAGAGAAGAAAGGTCTGGTTCATGAGAGAGATATTGCACAAGTGTCCATTGCTGCAGCTAAATCAGAGCTTGCATTGTTGAAACAGAAGTTTGAATGTGATATGAGGAACATGGTGGATAAATTAGATGTGTCAAATGCTTTGGTGCAGAAGCTTCAATTGGACATTGAGGGTATTGCTTACAAACTCAAGGTTAGCTCTGAAGTCGAAGAAAAAAGTGCACAGCAGCACAATGAACTTTTTTCTGATTTTGATCATTTGGCAGTTCAGTTGAAAGAACTTATTTCTAAAAACAGGGACCTTGGTCACGAAATCTTGGCATTAGATAGTGTCGCTAGTGAACTTGATAAAACTAAGCTGACTGCAGCAGAACTTATGAAAGAAAATCAAGCTTTGATGGCATCTATACGGAATAAAAATGAGGTGTCCTCCAGGATTGCATACGAGCTCGAGAATTTGAAAGGAAGTTTTCGATCTCTGCATGATGAAAACCAATCTTTAATGGTTTCTTCTCAAGATAAGGAGGAGTCTGCTCAGCTGGCTTCAGAGTTGAGCAACTTGAAAGATAGCATCAAAACTCTGCATGATGAAAACCAAGTTCTGATGGAAACTATACGAAATAAAACCGAGGAAGCTGCTGACCTTGCATCAGAACTAAATAGTTTGAAAGAAAATTTGCGATTTCTGCACGATGAAAACCGAGCTTTGATAGCATCTTCACAGGATAAAGAGGAGGTCTCTTCCAAGCTTGCATTGGAGCTAAAAAGTTTGAAAGAAAGTTTGCAATCTCTGCATGGTGAAAAACAAGCTCTGATGACATCTTCACGGGATAAAACCGAGGAAGCTTCCAAACTTGCATCAGAGCTTGACACTTTGAAGGAGAGTTTGCAATCTTTGTGTGATGAAAACCAAGGTTTGATGGCATGTTTGCAGGATAAGACAGAGGATTCTGCCAAGCTTGCATCGGAGCTAAACAGTTTGAGAGAATGCCTGCAATCTTTACAAGATGGAAAGCAAGCTTTGATGGTGTCTTTGCAGGATAAAACTGAGGAGTCTGCCCAACTCGCTTCAGATATGATCAGTTTGAGAGCGAGTTTGCGATCTCTGAATGATGAGCTGCATGATGAGAGAAGCTTGGGAGAGGGGTTACAGAGTACAGTAACTGATCTAACTTCCCAATTAAATGAGAAGCAGTGCCAGTTGCTCCAATTTGATCTCCACGAGTCTGAATTGACTCATCTTAAACAATTGGTGTCGGGTCTAGAATCTGAGAAATCAAGAGTTTGCCAACTTTTGTTGCAGTCGGAGGAATGTCTTAAAAATGCTCATGAAGAAGTTTCCACTCTCAAATCTCAGTTGTCTGAGATGCACAAATCTCTAATAGCTGCCGATGTTCAATTCATTTTTGCAAAGACTCAATACGAGGGTGGAGTTGAAGTGCTTCTTCAGAAACTGAACTCCTCTGATGGACACTTCACCCAACTTCAGAAGAAGCATATTCACATGGAAATCATCCTTAATCAGTGTCATGCAAGTGAAACACAATACATTGAAGAGAATGCAAGGCTGATGACAAATGTCAACTCTGTTCAGTCTGAGCTAGAGGCTTCTATTGCTGAAAACAGGTTACTTGTCGAGACAAAAAGAGCTGAGCTCGAGGGATTCAAAAATAATTCTCAAAATGTTGTGCTTAGTTATATTGAGGATAAAGCTCAGCATTCTAAAGAGATTGAAAAGCTAAAGTGCTTGTTGGTGACATCTGAAGAAGAGATTGATAATCTGGTGTTCTCTAAGGTTGAGCTGGAAGTAAAATTTCTAGTACTTGAAGCAAAATTGGATGAACAGAAAGCTCAGATCATCACCCTTGAAGGATACTATGATGAATTAGTGATGCTGCAGAAGCACTGCAATGAGCTGAACCAGAGGCTTTGTGATCAGATTTTGAAGACCGAAGAATTCAGAAACTTGTCTATCCATTTGAAAGAGCTCAAAGACAAAGCTGATGCTGAATGTATCCAGGCTCGTGAAAAAAGAGAACCTGAAGGACCGCCAGTTGCCATGCAAGAGTCCTTGAGAATTGCATTTGTCAGAGAGCAGTGCGAAACAAGGCTGCAAGAACAGAAGCAGCAGCTGTCCATCTCCAAAAAACACAGTGAAGAGATGCTATGGAAATTACAAGATGCCATTGATGAAATTGAGAATAGGAAGAAATCTGAAGCTTCTCATCTGAAGAAAAATGAAGAACTGGGAATGAGAATCTTGGAATTGGAGGCTGAGTTACAATCTGTACTTTCTGACAAACGTGAAAAAGTGAATGCTTATGACCTGATGAAGGCTGAAATGGAATGCTCATTAATAAGTCTTGAGTGCTGCAAGGAAGAAAAACAAAAACTTGAAGCTGCCTTGGAAGAATGCAACAAGGAGAGGTCAAAAATTGCTGTTGAACTTGCTTCGATGAAAGAATTGCTAGAGAATTCCAAATCACAAGTGGACATGCAAGCAGAACAAAATGATGGATCTTGCAAAGTGGATTGCTTGTCTTCTGATGAGTCAGTTATCAGAAATTCCAGCGACAAAACCTCAATCATTGAGGCTTCAAGCTATGAAAGAAAAAGAGTACACACGGTCCCTTTGAATGGTCCAACAGGGGATCCAAACCAGAAGTGTTTGGGAAGGCATAGTTCGAGGAACTGTGAAGAAGCAGAATATGCATTCCCTGCCTCTTTTGACAGAGCTGACCATTCAAGCACACCCATGAATGGGCAACCTGAGCAGGTAATCAACGAAACAAAAACTTGGCGGTTCTGTTATTGAATATTTGTTTGGTATATCTCCAGTTCGATTATGTTATTGCAAGAGGATAATTAAATATATACTTGATTAGTTCGTGGTAACATATATTTGTCTGCCCTACCATAAATTGAGAAGAAATTTCAGTCTTTCTTAAATGAGTCATGTTACATATCCACAATTAGAATTTGTTAGATGCTATAAATGTACCTGTATTCATCCTTTTCACTTATTTCATAATTTAGTTGTGCGTTAGTGAAAAACAAGCCTTTGCTTCCTGTCTCAAAAGTCCGAGATTTGCTCTCTGAAGTATTGTTACTTTCCAGTGGAAAAATAATGTAACCTAATTTTTGAACAACTTGTTGAATAAAATAAGAAAATAGTACACAAAATAATATAATTGTGATCAGATATCTGTGTTATTTTCTACTAGTGGTTTTTGTTTCATAAAGAATTAAGTATCTTTTAAATATCTCCTTGAAATTCTTGTTTACTATTTATTGATAGTTAATGGTTTAAAGTTTATCATATCTTATGGTGTGAGCCAGTAAAATATTTGAATTTCTGTAAAGAAAATTGTAATTTTGCTATCCTTATCCTTCAACCTCTCTATTGCAAAATTTATGATGTTGGAAAGTTTTCCTCTAACCATTTATTTTTGTAATTGCTTGTCAGGATGTTCTTGTATCTTGTGGTGTAAATGGGCTGAAAAGTTCTGCGCTCATAAATCAAGACAGGTTGCTGCATATTGACATGAAGCATTTAGCTGTCATCAATGATCATTTCAGAGCTGAAAGTTTAAAGTCTAGCATGGACCACTTGAGTAATCAGGTACACATATCTGCACTCTGAAGCCCAGGGAGATGATGCCTACAGATTGCTCATCTGTCAAACATTCTTATGCGCAGAAATGGAAATGGAACATAGGTCTTAGATAGCATTAGAGCCATTTGGTAAATGTAAATTTACAAAACTAACTTCTAAATCTTTATTTTTTTCTCTTTTGCATGCAGTTAGAAAGGATGAAAAACGAGAATTCACTTCTGCTGCAAGATGATAATGATTTTGACCAAAAGTTCCCCAGCTTACAAAGCGAATTTATGAAGCTACAGAAGGTAAGTTGGTCGCTATCTGCACCTTTCAGTGTAATAGCTCTCTTCATCTGGACACTTAACTTTCTGCTCTTTGCTCAGGCCAATGAAGAACTAGGAACCATGTTCCCCTTGTTCAATGAATTCTCAAGGTGTGGAAATGCTCTAGAGAGGGTGCTTGCATTAGAAATTGAGCTTGCTGAAGCATTGCAAGCAAAGAAAAGATCAAGCATCCTCTTCCAGAGGTATGCCACTCAATCCAGCTGTGAAAACACCTGAGATACTAGAATTCCTGTTGGCATAGGTAGTAACGTAGAAAATTCTCTTTCTATCCTTGTCCATTTGCCATGCACTAGGTTGCACAGTAGATGGTTAAACTTGTTCAAGAATGATAGGGGTGAAATTTTCATATAATTTATTTTATAGAATCTTCCTTAATATGTGAAACCTATAATTGGTGATGCTATACACTAGATAAAACCTCTAAAAAGAAACCTAACGAATATAAAATTTTCCCATTCTGCTCCAGTTCTTTCTTGAAACAACACAGTGACGAGGAAGCCATATTCAAAAGCTTTAGAGACATCAATGAGTTGATTAAGGACATGCTGGAACTAAAGGGAAGGTATACCACTGTGGAGACTGAACTAAAAGAGATGCATGACCGCTATTCTCAGCTAAGCCTTCAATTTGCAGAGGTTGAAGGTGAGAGACAGAAGCTCATGATGACTCTTAAGAATGCTCGGCATCAAAGAAAGCCCTATACTTAAACCGCTCCTCATCAGCCTCCCTTGGGGACCATTCCTCGTAGCCATCTTTAAAAGCCTCCTTTAGTGCCTTTTTTACGAAGTCTCAGAAATCCCTTTTATGGAGTTCAGAAGTTCATATCCCCATACTGCCTCCCGTGATTAATTAATTATGTAGATTGCTGGTTGCTATTTACTGGCTAATTAGCTGGCACAAGTCAAGTTTCAAATACGACAAGCCTGCAATGGGATGCCAAAAGCGTAGAAGCAGTTGTACCTTCTGTAAATAAAATCGTGTTTTGCTGCTGGTTAGCATCATAAGTATATATATTTCGTATAAAATTATGACCTTCGTGCTCTCCGCTGTAATTCATTATACTGTATAGTAATCAAATTATTTGACCAGCGAAACCAATTTTGGTTCGTCACTCGAAAAGCTAGCAAAATGCCTTGAGCCAATTCCTCCCCGTTGCTATGTCTCCCCCTCCACCCTACCAGTTGTGCCTTTTTCATTCATTCATGAAATTTTCCTTTAGGTGCCGGAGCATGCAGGAGCGATTATTGAACAGGTTTCATGATTAAGTGACCTTTGATAAAGCTACAACTTCACTTGATATACGCACTTGCCTAATGATGCGAATCATAAGAGAGGTTACTTGACCAACTTGAAACACAGCATGATGTTTGAATAATATTATAGTCAAGAACCGATAAAATTTTGCAATCCGAAACGTCCCGGCGAACATGGTGACAGTATGATCCTTGATTAATTCGTTACTGCCAGTAACGTTTCTAATGGAAGGTCCACTAGAGTCGCCATAAATCAAATGAAGTTGATAAAAAGTTGGACTCAACCCAGAGTGGATATCTGGCAAAGTTTTATTGATCGTGTGAAAAATCGCATGCTGTACCTTCTCTGTAACTTTTCAGAAGCCAGTGTGATAACAACAGATCCATGCAAAATCATAAATTCTTCTGCAAGCGCTTCTACTCTTTTTTTTCTCTCTCTCTCTTTCCTCTCCTTTTTCTTTCTGTTGGTAGGATAAACCCTATATATCAACTAAACTTCTAATCCACAATGACAAATTTCTTTCCTTGCATTTGCCAACACTAATGAATGAACAGCACAGTAGTGTGCCAAAGAAACTAAAAGATGAAAGAAACAGAGGGCATGCTGGTGGTGGACTTTCAAGTTTTTTTGTTTCTAAAGCCACTTGAAATTTGGAGTTCCTGAAATTTTAAACTGCACCTCATCTACTGTCTAACACAGTGCACATGAAAGGCTCCTATACCAGCTGAAGCAGCTTCAGAATATTTTCTTCTTGCAACTACAAGATTGAGCATGAGCAACCCTCCCGCCATTCAACATCAATGCGCTGATCACCTGTAAAAGATACATTGAGTGTTAGTTCTTCGGGTGCTGAGTAGCACTATCCATTCCTTCCATTGTTTTTCAGGCAAACCCTTTGGATGCTGTTTAAAATGGAAACATGAAGTTAACAGCGAAGTTGCCTAAGTTCACTGTCAGTGAAACTTCTTGCCTCATCTACATGCTAGCTTATGATTAAAAAGGGAAGAACGCTTCTCGGACGAGTGCGGATATTCAATGTAATAGTCAAATACATGCAGGATGACGGGGGACCGAATATCTAGATAATGAAGTCAATTAACATTGTTATTTCCCTACATCAACATGAGCTGATAAGGGAGACACTAAGAGCACAAGCTCACGCAAAAAGAAAACTAAAAAAAAAAAGTATCTTAGCTTCCCCCCCTCTCAATTAATTAGTCTGACTAAGAGCAACGTATTTAGTGATGCACACACACGTAATCAAATGAGACATCAATGACTTCATAATGGTAATACAAGGTAAAATTCACGAATAGTTATCATGAGTCATATAGTTTATTGCCATCATAATCCACACAGATGCATGTTTTAAGCACATTCTGAAATACTATCTACAGCATGCTACATGGATTACCCACCATTGTTTATACGTGTACCAGGAGGACGCAGAACAACATGTATGGTGACTACACCTGCGAGACGATCACCGACAGGAAGTCTGGACTCAGCAAGTGTTCTATGGTTTTCCAGCACATGTCCAGCATATATAAGCTTCACATCTTTTATAGTCTTCGGGCCATTTTCCTTGTCTGTGAAGTGAGACACGATCATATTAGAAAATGCAAGTCAATTGGACATCAAAATGCAATTTGGTAATCACACTAAACCACACAACATTTCAAGATTTAGGGCAAGAAAGACTTCTATAAGTGCCTTTTCTAAATGATTACCCTTTACCCGTTTTTGTACAAGTGCAAACTAAAGGGAAAGAGAAAGAGCAAGATATTTTCCAATTACCATCCACATAAACTATGGGCTTACTACCACAAAATGCAGAACAGGAAGCTTTAAAATATTAGAATAATACAAGTTTAGATTAATCCATTAATAATGGAAAAGCCAAAAATTACAAACTTCAACATTCAAAACTTGGCATTGTGACCATTCTCGTTCTTTTTCATACATTTACCGGAAATAACAGAGTACTAACAAGGACAGCATCAGCCTTTCTTGACATCAGGTTTCCTTCCAGCAACCAGCAAATTATTTTTGAAACAGCACTTACTTTTTCTTTAGTTCAACCAATTTGGCAAGTAAATTATCTAAATCTAGTTGGTTTCCATTTCTTCCAGAGTCTTTAATGTCCCAATAGACCCCGAAATTACCAGAATTGTTGCACGTTGGAGAAGTGAAAATAAAGATGAAATAATATAACTCGTAAATAACTTGCAAAACTACATTAAGGCCATTAAAAGGTAAACAAGATGTACTCAATGTCTACAAGGCAAAGATAAGAAGTATCAAGAAGTATCAAAATGAAAGATTCCTAGAAACATACAATCATAAAGAACAAGAATAAAGCCTTAAAAAATGAAAGCTATCTCAGTTTCGAAGCAATGAATCAAAAACCAAAGTACGCGCATCAAACAGCGTAAAAAAAATAATCAAAGAGGCAAAACACATAGATAGTACAAGTAATTCAAGAAGCATTCAAGTTAACCAATAATAAAGGTGAAAAAGATTTGTAACCTTTTGGCCATTGCTCAATTACATGCTCTTTAAGAGTCGCCACATTGGCAGCTTCAGTGTAGTTGTTTGGCCCAATATCATTGCCATCTGGTAGCCTGAATCTGAGCTCAATCGAAGCTGGTGTTGCCATTGACGAATCTCTTACTGAAACCCCGCCTCTATAATGATTTCTACGAACTCCCAAAACAAAAGAGAACACCCTTTAAACTCCACTAAAGATCCAAGTACGTATCCTTCACTACTAAGTCTCTTTGAAAAGGACTTTCAACAACAGTGCCTAAAAGCGCTACTTGTATACTATCTAAAAAACAAAACACCAAGAACCCAGATCAAATATAGTGACTTCGTCCTCGGAATCCAAGAAAGAAGCAATCTTTCAACTGATTATGACTGAAAAGGAGCGTGCTTTACACTTGAGAATGAACTTTTGAATCCCCAAGATTCTATTTCTTGATGCAACAACAAGAGGGATGTTAGTGAATGATGAGAACAGTATGGGAGCAACCCAAAGAATGAAGGAGAGGCTGGTTATTGAATTTCTTGATATAGAAAGAAACTACTGGAATGGGAGAGTTTCAGAGTCAGAGTTCTGTTTTGTTTTACCTGAATCTAACTGAAAAAATGCAACCCAAAGAATATCGAAAATGACACTTCAGTTTTGTTGTATCATACTAATAGTTTTGACCGTGTGCTTTCTTATAATTTTTTTTTTTAAATTTACTTTTAACATTATTATATTAAAATAATTTTTTTTCTAAAACACTTCTTAAAAACAAAAACAAATACACTATAGATAAAAAAAAAAAAGACAATAACTATTGTTTTTATTTATTTATTATCCCATTTGTCAGCCCATTCAGTGGTTGAATTCGGAGAGAAGCACAGGAGAAAGAGATAATGGAGCAAGGGAGATCCCACTAGCAAGTAAATCCAAGAGAGAAGTCAGATTTCTGCATGGGTGAAATAACAGTAAGCACAGCTGCACGGCCACTTAATTAACTGTTGAAACAATGGGGATTAATTAATTAATTTCGCTAGACCACGAGAACCAATTGATTTTTACTCTTGTGATTTTTGAAGGTTAAAGATTATCATTTTGATTGGTCTCATTCTGAAGTAGAAATCAAAGCCTTTTTTCTCGATTGAAAAATCAGTTCATCTACAAGCACAGTCACAGCCCAGAATAACTTTCATGGCCAGCTACGAGGGAATTCGTTTAAATGAGTTGGGTCATCTCAATTCTCATTTAATTCCTAGCCATGAGTCTCGCAGTAAATGTGCTGGGCTAGCCATTTCAATATGTTTGTAGCTCAACGGCACCAAACCAATTCTTGAAGTTGATAGCCCTAATTCTAAGGCCTGGCATCTATGGTACTATTCTCAACACTTAGTAACTAGGCCATGAATGCACTGGGCTTCGTTTTACCGGGACCTGACATCAGACATTAAAGCTGTCCATTTTTGTTACCTAACACCAGCTTGTCCAGATTTGCCACCTAACATTTGCCTTTAAGCTGTCCTTTTCCTTCCAGTCGAATGATTTCTCACATTTGAACTGAATCTTCCATCAACCACTGAAACGGAGTTCCACTAAGGGATAACATAAAAGATTAACCAAGCTTCCATCCATTGCGTCTCCGTCACACATTTAACATATTCTTATATTGCTTTTAAGATAAAGATAAATTTATTGGAGCAGTTTTCTGCACGTAGTTTTTCGTATGACAAACACAAAACAAATGAAATACAGTCATATAACTTTAAGAGATGAGCTTCGTTGTCACACGAAACGATGGTATAATATTATCTTTCTTGCCTGTTATGTGCTTCAAACAATGAACTATTGCCTCGTGTTGGCTTGATTGGCAACCGGGTATAATTCCCACCTTGTCAATCAAGGTTCCAAATTCATGAATATTTCAATTCCAATATATAGATGATTTGTTTTTGAGCAGTTCAGAGAAAAATGGGTTCAGTCTAGATGGCACAAAACTAGCCTAAGAATAATAATCCACGGCCATCAAATAAAAATGAATATGCGAAGCATGTTTTCTTCGCTTGTCCTGTAACTAAAATGGATTGGCAAAATATCCTTACCATAGTGGGCGTTCGCATGGTTTTTGGGGACCTGAATCTTGAGCTTGGATAGCTGTCAAGAATTTTCTGGAGAGGAAACTTGTTTGGGATTACTTACTACTCTTGTATATGGATAGAGAGGAATAATAGTGGCACTCTGCTACCCATGGAAGTACGGATATGGTTGCATTGCTTAGAAAGTTAGAATTCGCTTGGCTCCCATTAAAATCTTTTGTCTCTCTTGTTAGAGCTGATGCGCACAAATAGAATGGCATGGACAAATGGATTGTAGAAAATGGTCATTTTGCCTCGAACAGTATCTTGAATAGCTCCAAAGTTGGTTGCTGGTTTCATCAGTTTTTATTCTGAAGTCTTATAGCAGAGTTGGATCCTCTGCTCAGCTTTTCAATTAAACAGTTTACTTCGCTGAATTTTTTTTTAGAAAAATGGAGCAAGAAGCTAAGAAATCCTTCCCTATGATGGCAAATTGAAGAGTTGTAAGAAATTCGGTTTAGACATGATATGCTCCCGAGGTCAAGCCGGCCTACATGTAGGCTTATACATTGTAATGCAGAAACGATACAGAGGTAGGTGTAATGCAGAAACCACAAAAAATACGGGACACCAGATCTTCTTACGGTGCACCAAGCAAAGCTGACGCACCCTTTTATTGTATTAGATTGTTTTTTTGCATTTGGTAGGGACCATCGTAAATATTTCTTACACGAAATCTTTAGACAGAAACACATCATTGAGAAAAATTAAAACTGTAAACTCAACAATTCAAGACGTTACTCCACATCCTAATTGTTGAATGTTATGGCTACTGTTCACCTTTAAACTTCACAAGTCCAACTCTCCAGAGAAGAAAATTGGCAGCACGAATGATTTTAAATGCAGAAAACCACATCCAAAATTGAAAATGACACATGACAGACTGGTTGACGTCTTCTTCATATATACCACACCTTTAGTTCGCAAACATCCGGATACCTTTCTTGTCAGGCAATTCAAACAGATCATGAAATTTACTTCAAGTTCTAAGAATACGAATACAATTGGAAGCCATCTTGATGGGCAGACACCAAATTCCAATTTCTAGTACTTGGTCACTTGTGCAGGTTCTAAGACACATCAATATCTTAAATAAAATACTAATCAAAGTAGCCCTATACATCAAGAACCTGACAACTTACAAGTTCAGCAGACCCAAAATCTTTACTGGCTATGACCTTCCAAACAACTGTTTCCGATGAGTCAGAATGCTCAAGCAAGGACTGAGCAGAAACAGAAGTTGAGTTCAATGGGGAACCCAAAACATCTTGCACGTCAGCCTGCATAACTGCAATGTTCTGATTGGCGTCTTTTGTGAGGACATGAATCTTTCCATGAAAACCTGTGAGCAGAAATGGAGATTCGGATTCTGTAAAATCAGCAACAGGGACTTTCCCAATGACAACTTTCCATGTATCTTCTTTGTGATCATATACCTTGATCTTACCACTGTCTGCAGAAGTAGATGGATCAAATGCATATAATTCACCATCTACCACCACGCTCAATTTCGTACCTGCCTGCCGTGCTGGCCAACCTTCTCCCATGCCAGTGGGCATTTCAGCCCATGAATTTGTTTCAGGATCATATATTTCCCCACCAACATCAACAATGAAGGGCCATGAGTATAAACTCTGAGGCACGAATAATCTTCCCATGTAGGAAGTCATCCCGGTGGCAATAGGCTTTAGCATGTCAGACAAATAGGCAGTGGGCACTAATTGAGCTCTTGAGAATGGCATGCTTGGGACATCAGACCATGTACCCTTGCATGGGTCAAAAACTTCAGCGGATTGAAGAGGAGTCAATCTCCCTTGGCCCTGACTAACCCCCCCAACAACATATAGCTTGTTATTTAAAATGCTCGTCTTACAGTAAGCTCTACCCGTAGACATGGAAGCCATTTTGCTCCATTTGTTTGAGATTGGATCGAACTGCCAGACACATCTCACGGTGGTAGCTCCAGAGAACCCACCAAGCACATAGAGGCATCCATCAACAGCACCAATGGAACAACCAACAAATGGCATTTGATCCAGCGAATCCTTTTGCCCAAGCCAACTCCTAATGACTTCAGCAATTTTTATGCCTGGCCCAACTACATTCCACAACCAAAACCCAGAAAGTCCCCTTTTAGATTCGTCTGCACAAACAACATTTGGCATTGGAGGCAATCTCTGCCAATTTCTTGACAGTGGGTCCAAAGCGTGCCATGATAATTTATCTGCTCTATCCTTTATCAATACATACAGCCATTCTTCTGTTAATCCAAAATCTTTTCTAACTTTGAACAGCTCAGCACTCTCAAACGTTTCCTTCCACTTGCGTGACACCAAACTCAGATTAAAGTAGCAACATCTGGGGATTCTAGCAAGAATCTGGATTGATAACTCATCAGGGAGAAATGGAATCAATCTTGGGCTTTCCTCATCATAAAAAATTGAGGATGTCATTTGCCTCTTGCAGCTTCCATTATTTAACACCTCATTATAGTCGCTTGTTCTGCATTTGGGACTAGCTAAACTCAAAACACCCCCCATCAAGAAACCCTCAGCTTAGCAACACCAATTATGAACTTGGCATATGCTGCAAAAAAGGGGAGCATACTTCAATTCACCGAATCAGAAACCAGATTGACAAGATATGAACGAACAAGAGTGAAAAAATGAGCATTTATAAGAGAAGAACAGTCTTGAAACACTCGAACAATTCACTAGAAAAATTAATAATTAAATATTCGTAAAATAAAGAAACAGCATGAACAATTCAAGTCAAAACACCCAGCCAAAATACAATAAGAAAGCAGCATCAATAGATTCCATCACCCTTCTACACAAGGCATAAATTAGCTAACACTACTATATTTTTATTTTTTAACAAAAACACAAACAAGTCAATCATTGTCCACTGATCCAGAATTCCCCCAAAACTGCAATTACAACATTAAGACTGATTTTACCCAATTAAAAAACAGCAAAACCCAGATCAAGAATTGAGCCAAGGTTAAAAAAAAAAAAATACTTTCAACAAAAAGCAGCAGAATTAACTGTTAGATGTGCATTATATATGGATCTAATGAGTAGAAATAAAGAAAGGATTTACCTTTGCTGCAGGCTGAGAACCAAGCGAAGAAGAAGAAGAAGAAGAAATCGACACAAATAAAAAGCGTGTAAATACTGAATAGATGTTTTACTTTACAAGTTTAGGTACAATATAGTACTCTGATGAGGTCAGATAATTTACTTTTAAAAAAAAAATTATATATACATGATTTTTGCGTGAATTCAAAACCATCACATCATATTTGCGTAATTTTTTTTATTTTTATTTTTGGTTTTTATCATTAGTTAATAAATTTGATTTAATTATCTTTAAATTTAATTAAAAAAATACAATTACACAAATAAAAATTTCAAACAATAGGTACAGGCTACTAATA
>Ga0325410_1002514_pt1 | contig 20570 bp, 15 predicted proteins | sample PopdelMetagenome_16_FD_206182 | JGI IMG/M metagenome (GOLD analysis project Ga0325410, IMG submission 206182) | Populus deltoides microbial communities from Bellville, Georgia, United States - Xylem-PdIQD-R3 | ecosystem: Host-associated > Plants > Phyllosphere > Stem > Wood/Secondary xylem... | reverse complement strand
ACACTATTCATGAACATTGTAGGCCTATTTCTTAGCTTTCCATCCATATAAATTAAGCTAAAATCCAAGATCTACAGCTCCAGATATGACCCAATAACTGAACAGTGTTCCAATTTGAATTGAATTGGTATCTCCTTTCTAATCTTAGCCATTTCTTTGTCCTTTCACTTTCAATAGTTAATCACATCAATCAATCCTTTGAATTGTGAGATATGCCTGCATTTAAAATGAACATTTACCATAAATTAAAGCTATCTTATATTATCAGATCTGTTATTATAAAACATGCTCTAGTTAAGGAGTTATTGATACTTCAAGTGCAAAATGATGATATAAAACCTTGATAAAAATGCACTTTTAAGTACTAATCAACACCCAATCTCAAAACATATTATTTAGCATGATTTAACACAATTCTCTTACCAATTCAAACCAACCAATTCAAATCCTACCCTCCAAGTTTAGATGAACCTAGCATCAAGAGGAGGCATGATTTTCTTTTAAAATCTTTATAATTTTCATATTACCCATTAGTTTTTCATGCCTAAGAACATAATTCAAAACTAAAAGCACCATCACAAATAAGCCAACATACTTAACTCAACATTCCATGATGTAATTTATACACAACATGCATTAAAACTTGTTAAAAACTTCAATCAATCCTTAAACAATGTTTCTTACCTCTTAATTACAACTAATCAAAAAATTTATGCAAATGAAACTCAAGCTTTCTTCATTTTCCTCCCTTTCTTTCTCTAGCTTCCAATTATTCTCTTTCCAGGATCTTCACCCTTTTTTCTTCTTGATTTCTTCATTTTCAATCTCTCTTAAAAGTGTCTTTCTCACTAAAATTTACTCAAATAACTATAAATATTTAAATATTTGGTGAAGTTTCTCTAAATTTTGATCAAGAACACAAAACCCTCTCTTCCTATTTATTTTCTTCTATTCGGTTGGACAACCCTTCATATATGGGAAATTTCCTCTGATTTACCAATTTGCCACAACTTAATTTTTTCTTGTATTATATATGCACTTTACCTAGTTTATTTTACGTAAAATATAAGACCTTTCTGACCTTCGATTGACTAAAAATTTTAACTCAAGGGGAAAAATAATTGTTCAGATTGAGAGTTCTACACGTTAGTATATAACTGGTCAGATTGTGATTCTTCGTTAAAAATCTGTTATTCAATTCTTGCATAAATCATATCAATTATTTTACTAAATCATTGGAACCATTTTCTTATCTAAAATATATTTATTTTTTCTTTCTACCATTTATTTCATTTACGGACTTATTACTGTTTCACGATAACACTATCGATTTTTAACCAATGCTTGCACCATTATTCTTTATTTTTTTTTGTACTATCCTTTCTTAGGGTGTATTATTTATTACTATATTAATTCCTTGAGATCATTTTCTCATCTTCCTTATTCTTTTATCCATCATAACATGTTACCGGTTTCACCAATATTATGAATTCTGAACCCAAAATTTATAATTCTCTTTTCAACTTTATCAACACCTTCGGATTTATCCATGGAGGTCTTTCTCTCTATTACACATCTTATTCATAATTATTTCCATCAGTTATTCATTTCTTTTCATTCCAAGTTTCTATTATTCATCGGGTTATTACTATTTTTGGCCATATGATTACGCAGGGGTTTACATTGTTATTTATGGTATTATTAACAGGTTACCAACTATTTAGGAGTTCTAAAAGATTATACACCATAAAAAAGATCAATACTAGCAACATAACCAATGTAGAATATATAGCTCAATTAGGTGGAAAAAAATGAACAAGATGAGTACAATTATATCTATTATATTCTCAACTACCTAATGGATAATTTTTATGATAATACTTATTCATCTATAAAGAAGATTTGAAAAACATTATAAAATAAATATGATACTAAAGAGGCTACTACCAAGAAATATATTGCAAACTACCTTTTTCTTTTTACAAATGGTGGATATAAAATCTTTCATAAACTAAGCTCAAGACTTCATAATGATTGTTGGAGAGCTTAGTCTGAAGGCTTCAATATTAGATCTATTTGGTTGTTTATGGATTATTGACAAGTTACCACCAACTTGGAAGGAGTTCCAAAAGGCTATACACCACATGTAAAAGGTGACATCCTTAAATGCATTTATTACTTGAATTCGTGTATAGGAAAAAGGCTAGTAAACAAGGTGTAATCATAACATAAGAGAGCTTTAAACATCTTACCACAAGGAAGGTCAATTTAATTTCTAAAAATAATAATTTGCCTAAAACATGAATCCTTGATAAAACATAATGGAAGCCTAAGAATAAAACTATGAAAATTTTTGGTAAACCTCCACAAAATAATAGTAGTAATAAGAACCAAGGAAAAACTAACCAAAATTTTAATAAATGTTTTATTTGTAGCACGAATGGACATATTGCTTAAGGTTGTAATTTTCAAATATTTAAGCCTAAACGATAGGCCAATGTCACTTAACAGCCATTTATAATGATGGTTACAAATAACATATATAAAATATAGATGAGTGGTGGGATGATTCTCGTGTTAATTTATATGTTTTTCATGACTAAAATTGGTTTGAAGATTAAACTCCTTATAAGAAGTATCAATCAATCACGAAAAAGAATTTGATATCAAGTTTTATTATTAACAAAGCTAGTTTCAAGCAAACTATCGAGTATGATCACTAGAAATGACATTTTATTAGTAAAGGTTATGCTTATGATGATTATTTAAATTGAATGTTAAAAATAATAATGCAACTACTAATTCAATTTACATGTTCTCTTCTATTAATTTCAAGTATTCATGCTTATGTCATATAAACAATAGATATATGGCAATCATGAGTGGTTTAAAATTAATCTGAATGTTAAAAAGGCCATATAAAATGTTAAAAGAAATATTGAATTGTTAGAGTTAATTCACATTGATATTTGTGAACTTGAAAGAGTTCTAATTTAGGTTTGAAAGTGTGACACAAAGATTACGTTGAACTTAAGAACCATACTAATGAAATCTAAACCCCTACATAACGAATAGCAATTCACGAACAAGAAGTATAAGATGATATCATGAAGATAGTTGTTCTTCGATAAGTCTATTAAGTTTGTTAGATAACCAAACTAGATGAATACTCTCAAACACACATATATTTCATTCATCAAAGTCTAGAACCCTTACACTCCCTTTCAAAAGGGTATTTATAGTGCCAAATACCTCAAAACTTAATGATCTGAATATAAAACCACAAATACAATAAATTAAGTTTTATATCAATTAAAATAACAAAGCCAAAAACTCAATGCAAGCATGCAACCAAAAGTGTCCTTGAAAAAGGAGTCTGTCAACCTCGTATTTGGCTCTATAAAGACTTTATAGCTCAAGAAAATCTCGTGCTTACTGCCTCCTTCTTTGTTATTCTGAATTTTATTTAAGTCCCATTACTATCTCCTTCTTTGATTACATTAATTAAAGTATATTCATCATTTTTTGAAGTCTGAACACATGTCTTGGTTCAAATATCTTGAATTGACTGGATTATGTTATAATGTAATTTAACCTAGTCAATACCTCTTTAATATTCTTGGCTATTGACCTTGTAATTGGTCTAACTGGTAAGTCTAGAGGATTATGTTATAATGCTTGTTGAATATCACCATCCTTTATATTAGTGGGTTAGTACGTATCATCCCTTTCTCTCCTCAAAATGATTCAACTTCAAATCGTTACCTTCATCAAACAAAGAGAGACCATAAACATTTAAAGTAGTGCTAACACCATACTCACCTGGTAGATTTACTTTGTAGGCATTGTCATTAATCTTCTTAAGTATTTGGAAAAGCCTATCTCCTCGCGGTTGCTATTTTTATTTCCTATGGGTCGGAAACCTCTCATTGCGCATTTGCACTCAAACCCAATCACTTGGTTGGAAAAAAATACATTTATGCCCTTTATTTGTCTTGGATTCATATTGGTCATTCTTCTTTTTAATATGGTGCCTTACACTTTCATGGAATGCCTTCATCATTTATGCATTTCTATTACCATTAAGACTAAACCTTTTATCAACAAGTAAATGAATCAAATCTAATGGAGTTAATGTGTTAAAAGTCATAAACAATCTCAAATAGTGAGAAATCAGTAGTAGAATGCATATTATGACTATAAGCAAACTCAATCAATAGTAACCAGTCTTTCTATTTCTTAAGGTTATTTTGAATGACAGTAAAAGTGTAGTTAAAGTCCTATTAACTACTATCATTTGACCATCAATTCATGCATGACAAGTAGTAAAAAACAACAACTTAGTTCCCGACTTTCCCTCAAAACCTTCTAAAAGTAGCAAAGAAACTTTACATCACAATTTGAAACTATTTTCCTAGGATCCCCATTAAATTATACTATCTCTCTAAAGAATAAATCAACAATGTTGGTTACATCATCTTTTATGACATGTTATAAAATGCATCATATTAGAAAACCTATCAACAACCACAAAGATAGAGTCCTTTCCTTTTTTGACCCAAGTAAACTTAAAACAAAGTCCATGAAAATATCTACCAAGGTTCTTTAGGTACAAGTAAAGGAGTGTATAAACCATGCAGTAAGACCTTAGACTTAGATTTTGGGCATGTAATGAATCTATCACACACTTTTTGCACATCATGTTTCATTTTAAGCTAATAAAAATGTTCACACAATACATCTAAAGTCTTGGCGACACCAAAATGACCCATTAAACCGCCTTTATGAGCTTCATGAATACGTAATACATGCATAATACTATTAGGTACACAAAGTCTACTTTTTTAAACAAGTATCCATCAAGCTTATAAAATTATCTAAAAGCTGAACAAATACATGAAATATTGCGATGTTTCGGTTGTACAAATTAATTACCCTAGCTTAAAACACAACACACAAGATAGTATAGAGCAAGTAAGGGGTCGATCCCATGAGGAAGGTTCAAGTCAGGTTTTTATGCTGTATGATATACAACTGGGGGGGTTGTGAAGTTATCTAGGCTAAAGCAAAAGAAAACAAAAAACTATCAAGCAAAAGTAAATAAAATAAAAAAAATTATAAAGAGAACAAACATTGGTCGCAAGCAAACATCCACCTACAGAAATAAGAACCGATCATGAAAACAAGATATCAATTTATATTCTGAATATTTATCTCGTCTTAACATTGGTTACTTAACGGATCCGCCGTATAACTAACCCTAACCATAAAACAATCATAGTGTCTGCACTAGTAATTTAATTCAATTGCAGCCTTAAAAACTATATAAGTTGATTAATCAAGAAAACATAACCATCAAGCAAAGGAATGTTGAGTTCCACTTTCTTGAAAACCTCTAAAATCTCTTTTTCTTTGTCCTCTTTCTTTGACCTAGAAGAACTTACAGGAAATGGTGGAATTGTTTTAAAACTTGAATTCATTGAGTGAGGAGTTACCTTTAGAGTGTTGGTCGTTGTTTCAGTTTGTGGAGGAGGAGGAGGATGTTTCTTCTTTGTACTCAATTCGGTTTCTATCTCTTCTTCTTCCTCTATGTCAATTTGTTTCAACCTTTACCTTTCAAGTTCTTTCCCACTTCACAACATGATTGCACTAACATTCTCTTTTGGATTCAATACTTGGGAGGACAATTTTCCATTCATTTGTGCTTCTAATTTCCCTACACTTGAAGCTACTTGCCCCATTTGCTTCTCCAAGTTGTGAATACTTGACCTTGTTTCCTGTTGAAAAGACATGATATTTTATTGCAAGGTCACAATGTTAGAAGCCAAAGTTTTCATCATCTCACGAAGATCATCATTGGATGACCACCCCATAACATTGGAGTTTGTGAATGGAGGGGGTTGTCTTACTTGATAATTCTGTAGGGATTGAAATCCATAAGGATGGAGCTGTCGGCCTTGATTGCCTTGTTGAGGCTGGTTCCCATAACATAAGTTGGGATGATCTCTCCATCCGGGATTGTACGTGTTGGAAAAGGGATCATATTTATGATGGGGCTGTCTGTTGAATCCTCCATCAACTGCATGAGCCTGTTTAATGTAATCTTTTTGCATTGTTAGGCACATATTTGAGGTATGTCCTTGTAAGTAGCATATGCTACAGACTTTCACCTGCTATACATTTCCACAAGCCAAAGAACGCACAAGAGAAGTAAGATCATTAACTTTATTCTCAAGGTTAGAAATACTTACCTCATTTACTTGTTTGCTTAGAAAGTGTACACGAGTACTAAATTATTTCGAGTTGGCTACCATATTTGAGATTAGTTGGCGTGCAACCTTGGGTGTTTTATCTACCAATGCCCCTCCACTTGCCACATCAATGATAATGTGGTTAGTAGGCAATAATCCTTCATAGAAATTTTTGAATAAGCAGCTGATCGGGTATCTGATGATGAGGGCATTGAATGCACAGTTGCTCAAATCTTTTCCAATACTCGGAAAGTGTCTCTCCATGAGATTGTCGAATCCCATATATTTCTTTCCTTATGTTAGCAACTCGAGATGATGGGAAATACTTCTCAAGGAAAATCTTCTTCATGGCATTCCAAGTTCCAATAGAACCTAGGAGAATAGAGAAAAACCACATCTTTATTGCCCCTTTTAAAGAGAAAGGCAAAGCTTTCAACTTAACCTGTTCTTCGTCAACTTCATTCGGTTTCATGCCAACACAAACCATATGGAACTCTTTGAGATAAGTATGAGGATCTTCTCCTACAAGTCCATTAAATATTGGAAGTATGTGTATAAAACTAGACTTGAGCTCGAAATTGACATTATTGTCAATGTTTATGCATAATGGTGGATTCTCCATGTTTGGAGCAGCGAGCTTCTTGAGTGTTTGTTGTCGTGCAACAACCATAGTGTTGACGCAAGCTTCATTTCGTAACCTGTGTAAAGTGTTTTCAATTTCAAGATCTACATGCTCTTGACTTTGATTAGTAGAACAGGTTACATGCATAAATCATAAAGAAAACTCAAAAGAAAGCAGCCACACAAGAGATTGAAAACAATTTGAACAAAAATCCTATGCTAGAAAACTAAAATTGCCTAAAAACCCTAGAAAACAACGGAATTTGGCCTCGATAAGGTGGGACTAGTTTCCAAAGGCCCTGTTCAGAACGTTGTTTCCCTTCAGGAAACAAAAGGCCGATACCTAATTCCACCAAAAAAATTGGTTTTGAACAATAACTGTACGGTATTGTATAGTACTGCCGCAATAAAAAAATCTTTTTTTTCAAAAATATAAATAACAATCACAACAAATAAAAATCACAGCACAAAAATCAACTAAAATCACTTCCCTGGCAACGACGCCAAAATTTGTTGCGATGTCGCGTTCGCACAAATTAATTACCCTAACTCAAAACACAACAAACAAGATAATATAGATCAAGCAAGGGGTTGATCCCATGAGGAAGGTTCAAGTCAAATTTTTATGCTGTATGATATGCAACTGGGGGGGGTTGTGAAGTTATATAGGCTAAAGTAAAAGAAAATAGAAAACTATCAAGCGAAAGTAAATAAAATCAGAAAATTATAAAGAGAACAAACATTAGTCGCAAGCAAACATCCACCTACAGAAATCAGAACTGATCATGAAAATAAGACATCAATTTATATTCTGAATATTTATCTCTTCTTAACATTGGTGGTTACTTAACGGATCCGCCGTATAAGTAACCCTAACCATCAAACAACCACAGTGTCCGCACTAGTAATTTAATTCAATGACAGCCTTAAGAACTATATAAGTTGATTAATCAAGAAAACATAACCATCCGTAGTCTATGTATAATTTGATTAAATGTTCTCCCTAAGATTAATAATGTAGATCCATCACAATTATTAAACTCAGTTGCTTCATAAGTTCATATACCACAACTCCGGTTTTGATATCAAACTTAGTAATAGATTGTCTACAATAATAACTTAGAGTCCGCTCTAGCAATTAAAATAAACAATCATAGGAAAAATAAGCATAGGAGAACATTCATATTCATCATATAAACTAAAAAGAAAAGGTAAAATAAATCTCACAGTTCTTGAAATCTGAAGGTTTTCGTGTCCTTGCAACTAAGAAAAAGAGTTTAGCCTTGCATGTTTGTTGAACAACTAATCAAAAAGAAAGAGGAATGCATGATTTCAGGTTTCTTAAAGGAAGGGGGTGTTTTTCTCTTCTTCACTGGCTGCCCTCCCTTCTCTCATTCTTTATATATCATAGGAAACTCTAGTCTCTATTTCAGAAAATAGTCCTCCCTTAAGTAGACATTACATTTAAATACTTCAATAACTATTTTCCTAAAAAAGAAGAAATAGCCTTGCATGAAATCTTCAATCTTTGACTTAGAGGAGCTAAATTTCTGAAATAAAAACTTGGATGTCAGTTTAGATGCTTCAGAACGTAATTTGGACTCGTTTCTTCACGAAACCTGTTTGCTTGCAGAATTGAGTTGTCATCTTTGAAAAATTATCTCCATCATATGACATCGTTTTGGGCTGAAATTTGTAGCGTTGGTATGTCTTTGAGTCAAGAATCCAACAAAATTGAGTTGGCATCCAATGGACTTCTGTAGCTCAAGATATTCAAGTCGGAATGGCCAAAGGTCAACATTGGCAAATTGTGAGATTTGACTTTGAAGGCTGCGATTTCCATGCTCTTCATTATTTTATTTTCTTGCCTTAGATTTCTAGAAAGGTATGGATGTTAGATTTTTAATGTCACTAGAATTACTTCATTTCGACCTCTAGAGGTCATGTTATGCACAAAACATCAACTGAAGGTCAAATCTGCCACTTACCTCCAATTTACTCCTTTTGCATCTTTCATCAAAAAGTGCCTTCAAAACATAAAACAAAGAATATCAAGGCATTTTATATATAAAACAAAGGCAAAACACTAGTTAAATATGGGTGAAACTATCAAATAATATGGATGCATCATGAAACACATAGCAAAATCACCATCATTCATATACAATTCCTACATACTTAAATCCTAACAACTTGGCATTCAAGGTAGATAGAAAAATATATATTTGCAATAGCGCATCAACCATTATATTTTCCTTACCTTACTTGTATATATTCATATATGAGTATGTTTCAATGAAACCCACTCACTTTACATGTTGCTAATTCAACTTACCTTGTCCTTTTAAATGCTTTAATGTTTCATGATCTGAATGAATAACAAATTCTTTTGGCCACAAGTAATGCTGTTATATCTTCAAAATTCTCACCAAAACGTAAAACTCTTTATCATAAGTAGGGTAGTTCAATGCTGCACCATTGAGCATTTCACTTAAATAAGCAATATGTCGTTTATTTTGTTTTAAAACAACTATAATATTTATTCCTGGAGCATTACATTCAATCTCAAAATCTTTCGTAAAGTTAGGCAAAGCTAATAAAGGTGCCGAACAAAGTTTTTCTTTCAGCAAATTAAATGCATTATCTTGTTGAATACCCTATTTAAAACCAACTGACTTTTTGATGATCTTAGTGAGTGGTATAGCTAGTGTTCTAAAATTCTTAACAAACCTCCTATAGAAACTAGCCAACCATGAAAATTTCTTATCTCAGTTATAGATTTAGGTGTAGGCCAATCTCGAATGGCCTTCATCTTGTCTTTATTCATCTCAATACCCTATATTGTTATAATATATTCATGAAACAAAATTTTCTCCATGCAAAAGGTAAACTTCTTAAGATTAACATACAATTTTTCACTACGCAATATATTAAGCACATTACACTAATGATCAAGATGTTCATTCAAGTTCTTGTTATAGATCAGAATATCGTCAAAATAGACAACCATAAATTTACTTTTAAATGCACGCAACACATGATTCATTATCCTCATAAATGAATTAGGTGCATTTGTAAGTCTAAATGACATGACTAACCACTTATACAAACCATGCTTAGTCTTATATATAGTTTCCATTCATCCTAATTTGATGGTACTCACTTTTCAAATCAATTTTAGAGAGAATACATTATCTGTGTAACTAGTCTAGCATGTCATCAAGCCTAGGGATATGATGTCTACACTTTATCATAATGTTGTTGATGGTTTGACAATCAACTCACATCCTCCATGTTATATCATTCTTAGGCATAAGTAACACTAACGCAACTCAAGGGCTCATACTCTCACGAATGTACCCCTTCATCATTAGCTCATCAACTTGTCTTTAAAGCTCCTTTATCTTCTCGGGGTTACTTCTATAGGTCGACCAGTTAGTAGTTGCAACTCCAAGTACAAGCTTAATTTGATGTTCTATCCCCTTCAATGGTGGTAATCCACTAAGAATGTCTTTAAGAAATACATCATCAAACTCCTACAATAAAGAAATAGCAACACTAGAAACAACATGATCAAGACTGTTAGTATTAAAGTAAGCTTCTTTATACATAAGTAAAATCATTGGCTTGTTAATATAAAATCCAAATTTGATCTCACCCTCTCTTGCATAGAAATTTGGTTGTTTCCTTAATTTTTTCCACACGGTGATCATCACTCATACTTGTTCTTTTCACTCTTTACCTCTATTATCAACCATTTTAATTATTAATTTAGAATTAGTTGAATCTGATGGTCTTCTCTCACCATTGTCCTCACATGAATTTTCAATCTCCCGAACCTCACATTCCCTTTTCAAATCTAATTGATCATCATACACTTGTTTTGGAGATAGAGATACAAGAGTGATGGTTTTACCATCTTTTACAATAATGTATCTATTTCTAAATCCATCATGAATAACCCTCTTATAAAACTACCATGGACACCTAAAAGTAAGTGACTAATATGTAATGGAACCAAAACACATATAACATCATCAAATACCATGAACGTTTGAAAAGTAAGTGACTAGTATGCACTGGATAGACCTCACACATAACATCATCAAAGATATCTACCAATAGCAAAGAAAATCATCACTTGTTTAGTGATCTTCACGTCACCACATTCATTCAAACACTACAATCTATAAGACTTAGGATGCTTCACAATATTCAAATTCAATTTCCTAATAAAAGTAGTACTAATGATATTGGCACAACTACCTCCATCAATTATCATACTTCATACCTTATTTTGGATGTGACACCTAGTGTGAGATATTCTCTCTTTGATGATTTACATCATCCTCTTTGACTTGTGCATTCAGAACACACCTTATAACCAAGGCATTCCTCTTAACTGGATATACAATATCCGCATCACTACAAACCTTCAAAAGTGGCATCTCATCAACATAAGATTTGTCACTTTTAGATTCAATCTCACCATGCTTCATAATCATTGTTCTCTTATTCAGACACTAAGAAGCAATGTGTCCACTCCTCAAACACCTAAAACATTTTATATCATGATTAATCATAAGTTATGAATTGGTTTTACCTTTCCCAATGGTAGGCATCTCCTTATTGGCCTTAGGTGGTTTGGTCTTAGCATGCATAAAAGACATCAGTTAGGCAACCCCCTCTCTCTTTAGATTCAGCCTCCAAGTTGATAAAGAAGATGTCAAACTAATCTATGGGCTTATACTACCCCTTCTCTTGATTTGTCTCTCCATTTTTGTTACCATATGTACCATATTCTCCAACTCCGCATTATATTGCAACTCCACAACATTAGTAATGTCCCTATTCAGCTCATTAAAAAATCCAGCCATAGTGGCTTCTTTGTCCTCAACAACATTGGTTTGAATCATTGTTATCTTCATCTCCTTGTGATATTCATCTATAGTCTTAAAACCTTGAGTCAGACCTTATAACTTTAGATATAGATCCCTATAATAGTGATTATGAACAATACACCTCTTCATCAAGATTTTCATCTCTTTTCATGTCTCTACAAGTCGCTCCATATTCCTCCTTTAATTGATCACAATTTAATCCCACCATATTAATGTGTAATCTGTAAATTCAATGACCACCAAATTCACCTTCTTTTGTTCAAAATAGCTTTGAAAATGAAAAATCCAATCAACCTTTCTCTCAAACTCTAAATAAGCCTCGAGATAGTTTTTACCTTTAAAATTAGAAATTTTCAGTTTAATAGAGTCCAAGTACCTATCTATATCATCATGGTTCACCATGTTATAAAGCTTTTCTCTCTAACCAAATTAGCCTTTTTGTCTAGACCTAAAATCCCATAAGTTTCTAGGCTGTCAAACCCCTCCCCTCTCTATCCTAAAATCTCAATCTCAAAACCTTCATCACTAAAGTCATCATTGTCCTCCCTAAAATCACCAAAATCAACCTTTGTATGCCTTTCAGCTCTAATGTCATGGTTCACTCTCCTTTTAGCCCCTACTCCACGTACATCATGATTATTAGAAATAGAGCCATCCCTACTTTTTCAACCTTCTCAAGTCTATCACTCATGTCTTCTAACACCATTTGCACATTGCCAACATCTGTGTCAAGAGGGGTTGGTGGATTGCTTTGATCTAACATGTTTGTACATGCAAAAATTGGTTAGTGGTGATCAAATATCCTTATGCCTCTCGTGTTTTACTCAAATATTAGGGTTTTCACTCTAATATGCTTGCTACTTCTTTTTCCTCTCGTCTCACCTTCTTTTAGCTCTTGTGAAACTAAAGTCAGCACTAAATAGAACCATTTAGCAGTGCAACCCAAATGAATAAATATGACTCTAAAAGCAAGAAAATTATGAAAACAAGCAAAAAAAATACAATTATAGTCTAGCAACTAGCAAGCAAATCTATACAAAATATGGACGACTTGATAACATGAAAAAAGGAAATAGATGTGAAACATATGAGAATGATGTAAATAACACCCAAATATGCTAAATATGATGATAGTATACTAAAAGATACAAAATCAACAAAATGAAACAAGTTTTAAAAGCTGACACAAAAAAGACCCATTATGACAAGATTGAACTTGAATCTGGACCCCAAAGAAAATGATGTCTAAATGACCATAAATTAATATATAGTGTGATTAGGACCCCCAGTAAATAGAACATCAAGTTTTATTTAATTCCAAGTTGTTTTCATATATGGAAGCAAAACATATACGAAGCAGCCCTTTTAATACTTAGATTTGGAACCTAAAGCAAAAGGTGTCTAAAAAACCCCAAATTCAATATATAGTGCAATTAGGACTCTAATAACTAGCATATCAAGTTTGAAATAAATCTGAGTTGATTTGATCCGATTTCACATTGTTTAGTTTTTTGTGGCAGAATTTGAAACTGATCTTTTGAACGACTTTTTTTTTCTTTTTCTTCTACTTTTATGCTACTAAATGTTGAGAGATAGTAAAAAATTGAAATAATTCTTTTTTTATACTAAGAAGATGTTGATACTAAATTAAAGAGAAAAAGATTGGAAAAAGTAGTTTGACACGAAACAAAAGAAAAAACAAAACGAACAGATGGATGTAATCTAGTTAATTGAGCCAAGCTTTAATACCAAATGATGCGAACCCTGTGATAACACTGTCATGTAACCCACACCCAAATGATACAACTCCTGGAAAGCCAAGAAATCAGGTTTGGAAGTGTGACACGGAGATTATCTTGAACCTAAACACCAACACTATTGGAATCTGAAACCCCCACTTAACGAATAGTAATTTGTGAATGAGAAGTACAGGATGACACCACAAAGACAATTGTTTTTCTATAAGTCGATTCAGTTCATTAGAGAACCAAAGTACAAAAATACTTTCAAACACAAATATATTTCATTCACCAAAATCTGGAACCTTTACACTCCCTTTCAAAAGGGTATTTATAGTGCCAAAGACCTAAAAACTTAATGGTCTGAACATAAGACCATAAATAAAATAAATTAAGTTTTGTAACAATTAAAATAACAAAGACCAAAACTCAATGCAAGCATGCAACCAAAAGTGTCCTTGAAAAAAGAGTCTGTCAATCTTGTGTTTGGCTCTAGAAAGACTCTATAGCTCAAGAAAATCTAGTGTTTACTTCCTTGGTTACATTAATTAAAGTATCTTCATCTTTTGTTGAAGTCTGAAAACTTATCTTGGTCCAAATATCGTGAATTAGTCTAATCAATGCCTCTTTAATCTTCTTGGCCATTAACGTTGTAACTGGCCTAATTGTTAAATCTAGAGGATCATATGGTAATGCTTGTTAATTCTCACCATCTTTTATATTAGCAGGCTAGTCCATATTATTGGGGGCAAAAAAACATGACAAAATACTCTTTTAGAACGTAATCATTCTTTACATGTTTTATTTAAACATACAACTTTTTAATTAAGAAGAAATAAAAGAATTAGAGTTGAGAACGACTTTATGAAATTGATTATACTAGACTTGACATTTCTTATGCAATTGGAGTGCTTAATAGGTTTATAAGTAAGTCAGGTAACGAGTATTGGCATGTCATGAAGAGGGTAATAAACTATTACGTACTTGGTATAGAAAATTATGACATATTTCTATAAAAAAAAAAAAGTATCATGTACTACTTTAAAGATTTTAATGATGTTGATTGGAATACTCTTAAATACATTTATAAAATAAAGATAAGCACAAGGTTAGAAAACAGCTAGCTATTAAAGCTTATGTCAATACCTGAACTCTTATATTTCTCTTAAGCAACCATAGTTCAAGTCGAAGACTACTGATAATTCTAGAATAACCTTATGATGCATAACAAACCTCTCTATGACTGATAAATTCTCTTAATTAATTTTAATATTTAAAATGAATGGAGGAATATTCTTGCATTTTAATATTAAAAGTGTTTTTAAAAACATACAAAAAGTTAATTGAAATAATTTGAATAAGTTAACTTATTAATTATTAAAGTAGAAATTTAATTTACTCACGATCTACGTATATCTATTTACATATAAATAGACATGAATGTTTAGATTTTCGCAAATATCAAAGTGAGAGATGCATAACATCACTAAAGTATTCAATCATAATATTAATCATATAATCATTAATAGTATTTAACAGCCATAAAAGTGTGTTTTATAAGGTAAAGCTTTGAACTAATTCACTTTAGTAGTTAGATGATGGATAATCAAGATATTATATCTAGGAGGGACAAGTCATTGAAAAAAGGTCTAATCTTCTTGATCTTATTATAACTTACAATCATAGAAGGCTTTAATTTCATTTATATATATAAATATTGACTTGGCTGTATCATTTTAAAAAAAGATATAAAAAACATTCCTTTTACAAAATTTTCATACTAGTATTTGTTGGGCTTTCCTAAACACTTAAATGAAGTGGAAAAAAATTAATTTTTAATTTTTTTTAACAATTCCAATGACACCATTAGACAATATACAATTGTTTAGGGTTTGTGAAAGATTACCTAAAGAATAATTCTTTTTTATTTAGTTAGATAAACTCTTTAGGGCTGGATTATCGCAAACCATAACTTCATTCAATTATTCAGTTTCTAATAATAATCCACACAAATTACTATATCAGAAATCTCCTAAAACCTTTTTTAGGGAAAAGGAATTGATATACCTTAAGTTCTAATTTTTTATTTCTCTATTGTGCCTATAGTTATAGATGTATATAATGTGTAGAGTATATAAAATATGTAAAGAAAAATATAAAGTATAACATTCTATTTATTTGGAAAACCTGATAACCTTAATTAATAGCAAAATATCACATTTCCTCTTGAAAAAATATCAAATAATTATTTAAGTATAATATTAGAAATTTATGCAATTAAGTCCCTACTTAATTTTTTTAGGTCTAGAATTGTAATTCCCTGTATTAATTATGTTTTAGTGTTTAATTCCAACAACTTATTAACAATCAAGTTCCACTTGATTAATCATCCTAGTTTAATTTTTAATCAATGGTTATAAATGTGTATGGCTTATTAGATTCCTAATATAACGGGCCAAATATAAATCATAATTATAAATAAAATAAGATTAAATAAATTAAATAATATAATTTATTATCAATTTAATAATTGATTCATTTATATTTGAAAATTAAGGACACCATCTGACAACATGACATGGTCTCTCAAATATTAGAAAAGTCATAAGTGGTTTGACTTAACATTTCAATGACTCGTTTTTCAATGTAATTAGTCTCCCTTCATAAAGAATTTTTTTTATTTAAACGTTGAAGTATGAAGTGTGTTTGCTCTGTCAAATCATATTTGTTCTCAACACCATAATAATTGATTATTTGAATAAGATTTGAAACTCTTATGAAATTTTATTTCACCTTGTGCAAGGATTTAACAATCAACACTATTCAATAACACGTGGAATGCTTTTTTAATTCACCAAGGATGATAAATCCTCTTTTGACACTTAAATATCTTTAAATTCATCTTATACTCAATATATGTCCATTTGTTCCATTGGTTAAGGCAATATATAGTTAGGATCAAAGCATAACATTCTCTATATATGATAACTTAGTAATCTCAAGTATAAGGATCACTTACACAACTATCACAAAAGTCTTTTCTTAGACACAAGTGATCTCTTCATATGGAAGTCTCATATAGATTAGTTTAGTATACATGTCATTAGATAAACACCTACATATTAGTTTTAGGTATTTCTCATACCTTAACTTATGAGAACAACTACTTCTTTTCATAAAAAAAATAACATAATATGTACTAGTCTCAACAACTGTAATTGATGTCTAGCCTTAATAGAGTATTAACCAAGAACATTTAAAAACAATGCTTTAATTAAATATGAATTCTCATAATTATAATTACTTTATAATTTTATTTACAAATCACTTTTATCTTGGAGACTTTATCTTTACTTCAAATTTACTAATCAACCATAATTAATATTGAAGATTAAGAATACATTTACTAATAATAAATGTCTTGCATTAACCGATTAATTATAGGGAATATACATTAAGAATTTTTCAACTTGTACTACAACCAATCACACATGTATTTAATACCATATTTGTAACAACCTGGCTTTTTCAAGCAAAAAAAAAGGATTTTTTTTGTTCTTGGTACTTCTCACAATAACATTCTGTGAATTAGTAATTAGGTTCCCTTCCTTATCATGGCATCATACGGATATAGTTTTTTTTTTTTTTGTAAATCGATATTCCTATAAGATGGATACTCAATACACATACCCATAATATTATATTTTCATATTCATACATTTACATTACATCATATTGACATACTCATGAATTTACATTCATGTTCTAGTCTCGTTATCAACATGAGTTTACACACGAGTACCGAACAACGATCTTACACAAATAATACCTTCTTTCATACGATTCTCATGTGATTTCTTAACACAACATCCTCATAAACAAGAATACAACATGAATTTATTCATAACATCATATCTACATGTTTGCACATCCACATCCATGTTCCAATATAGTTTTCATTACAAGTCCTTACAAAAGTGTCGAAAGGCAAATATTCAACATAACACTTAAAATAAACTATTACATAGCACCTTTCAAAATATGAGAACCCGTGGAACGGTTTTCCTAGCACCTTGATTGTATGATGCCCCTGTTACAAAAACAATATGGATACAAGAATTATAAATAATCTAAATATAACAATAATAACTAGAAGGATATTATCATTATTTTTCGTTATCAACTAATGGTGAGTACATTATTTCATTCACTTCTCAGATACACTGTGCAATCCTCATTACTTCGCTAAATGTATTATCCTCATTCATATGCCTCAACCCCTCCATAGGAGTGGTGGGGTCGAAGTTTAATCTTCGGTCAGGGTTAATCACTTCACCTTAACCCAATCATTCATCTTGGATGCTTTTAATCGTAACTAATCGTAATATCTAAACTCGGTCACCCGTCTCGGATGCCATTAACACAAACCAACCACCCAACTCAACCCGTCATTTCTTACGAATACCATTAACCAAAGCCACTCATCATAATCAACTCGGCCATCCATCTAGGATGCCATTCACCGAAACTAATCACCAACCACAACCCGGTCATCCATCTCAGATGCCATTAGCCAAAGCTAATCAACAATCACAACCCGATCATCATTCTCACTAATCAACAATCACAACCCGGTCATTCGTCTTGGATGCCATTAGCCGAAGCTAATCATCAACACAACTCAATCATCCATTTCGGATGTCATTAGCCGAATCTAATCAACAATCACAACCCGGTCATCTGTCTTGGATGCCATTAGCTGAAGCAAATCATCAACACAATCAGACATCTCTTTCGGATGCCATTAGCTGTAGCTAATCAACAATCACAACCCGGTCATCCATCTTAGATGTCATTAGTCGGAGCTAATCACCAACACAACCCGGTCATCCTTCTCCCTAATCAACAGTCACAACCCGATCATCCATCTCGGATGCTATTAACCAAAGCTAATCATCAACACAACTCGATCATCCGTCTTAGATGCCATTAACCGAAGCTAATCATCAACACAACCCGATCATCCATCTCGGATGCCATTAGCCGAAGCTAATCATCAACACAACCCGATAATCCCTCTCGGATGCCATTAGCTGAAGCTAATTTGTTCATCCCGGTCATCCATTTAGGATGCAATTAATCGAAGCTAATCATTTATCCATCCCGACCATCCATCTAGGATGCCATTAGCTGAAGCTAATCAATTATTTATCCTGGTCATCCATGTAGATGCCATTAGCCCAAGCTAATCAATCATTTATCCTGGTCATCTATTTAGGATGTCATTAGCCGAAGCTAATCAGTCATTTGTCCCGGTTATCCATTCGAATTCCATTAGCTGAAGCCAATCAATCATTTATCCTAGTCATCCATTCAGATGCCATTAGCCGAAGCTAATCAATCATTTGTCCCGGTCATCCACTTAGGATGCCATTAGCCGAAGCTAATCAGTCATTTGTCCCCGTCATCCATTCAGATGCCATTAGCCGAAGCTAATCATTCATTTATCCTGGTCATCCATTCTAATGCCATTAGCCGAACTTAATCAATTATTTGTCCCGGTCATCCACTTAGGATGCCATTAGCCGAAGCTAATCAGTCATTTGTCCCAGTCATCCATTCAGATGCCATTAGCCAAAGCTAATCATTCATTTGTCCCGGTCATCCATTCTGATGCCATTAGCCGAACTTAATCAATTATTTATCTTGGTCATCCACTTAGGATGCCATTAGTCGAAGCTAATCAATCATTTGTCCTAGTCATCCATTCGGATGCCATTAGCTGAAGCTAATTATTTGTTCATCCCGGTCATCCATTTAGGATGCAATTAGTTGAAGCTAATCATTTATCCATCCCGACCATCCATCTAGGATGCCATTAGCTGAAGCTAATCAATTATTTATCCCGGTCATCCATGTAGATACCATTAGCCCAAGCTAATCAATTATTTATCCTGGTCATCCATTTAGGATGTCATTAGCCGAAGCTAATCAGTCATTTGTCCCGGTTATCCATTCGGATTCCATTAGCCGAAGCCAATCAATCATTTATCCTAGTCATCCATTCAGATGCCATTAGCCGAAGCTAATCAATCATTTGTCCCGGTCATCCACTTAGGATGCCATTAGCCGAAGCTAATCAGTCATTTGTCCCCGTCATCCATTCAGATGCCATTAGCCGAAGCTAATCATTCATTTATCCTGGTCATCCATTCTAATGCCATTAGCCGAACTTAATCAATTATTTGTCCCGGTCATCCACTTAGGATGCCATTAGCCGAAGCTAATCAGTCATTTGTCCCAGTCATCCATTCAGATGCCATTAGCCAAAGCTAATCATTCATTTGTCCCGGTCATCCATTCTGATGCCATTAGCCAAAGCTAATCATTCATTTGTCCCGGTCATCCATTCTGATGCCATTAGCCGAACTTAATCAATTATTTATCTTGGTCATCCACTTAGGATGCTATTAGTCGAAGCTAATCAATCATTTGTCCTAGTCATCCATTCGGATGCCATTAGCTGAAGCTAATCATTTGTTCATCCCGGTCATCCATTTAGGATGCAATTAGTTGAAGCTAATCATTTATCCATCCCGACCATCCATCTAGGATGCCATTAGCTGAAGCTAATCAATTATTTATCCCGGTCATCCATGTAGATGCCATTAGCCCAAGCTAATCAATTATTTATCCTGGTCATCCATTTAGGATGTCATTAGCTGAAGCTAATTAGTCATTTGTCCCGGTTATCCATTCGGATTCCATTAGCCGAAGCCAATCAATCATTTGTCCTAGTCATCCATTCAGATGCCATTAGCCGAAGCTAATCAATCATTTGTCCCGGTCATCCACTTAGGATGCTATTAGCCGAAACTAATCAGTCATTTGTCCCCGTCATCCATTCAGATGCCATTAGCCGAAGCTAATTATTCATTTATCCTGGTCATCCATTCTAATGCCATTAGCCGAACTTAATCAATTATTTATCCCGGTCATCCACTTAGGATGCCATTAGCCGAAGCTAATCAGTCATTTGTCCCAGTCATCCATTCAGA
>Ga0325410_1002512_pt1 | contig 20576 bp, 9 predicted proteins | sample PopdelMetagenome_16_FD_206182 | JGI IMG/M metagenome (GOLD analysis project Ga0325410, IMG submission 206182) | Populus deltoides microbial communities from Bellville, Georgia, United States - Xylem-PdIQD-R3 | ecosystem: Host-associated > Plants > Phyllosphere > Stem > Wood/Secondary xylem... | reverse complement strand
TAGCTTATTTATTTTTTCATAAGCATTGTAAGTTGTTCACCATTATGCTTAATGAATCTCATACAAGTTTCTTAATCGATAGCCTTCACATCTAGGAGCCTAAAATTTCTCTTACCTCCTTTTATTATAAACCTTTTGGGATTGTGGCAAATTAATAAATATAGCTTAAATCTTGTCCATTTGATTTTTTATTTTATCGAATGCCACATTCATATATTCAAATCCTTGTTGCGTGGCTTGTGAGAAAAGGAACATGTTCTTGTCCTCTTTAGGCGAGGACGTGTATTTGGAAGACATTGTCAAGTTTTAAATTTTATATTAATAAAAAAAATCATCACACACCTTCATGTTATACACTTAATGTAATATCATTCCACTCATGTTTTATTCCGGATAATATACTCATGTTTTTATACTAAAAACTCTAGAATTCATAAACAAGATATAAACAATCTAATAAAGCTTAAATCAGATTAATAAAAACCTGACTCAATAATTACTTGAACAAAGAAATTAAGGTTTTTGGATGAAAGATCTCAAACTTTTGATTATAAAGAATCAAAAACTAAAAATACAAGAAAAAACACTACAGAAACATTTAATTTTTGATAACTCATGAAGAGTTTAATGAAAAAACTAAAGTATGAGCAATTTCTCACACACAAAATATTATTATAAAATCAAAGTCTTTTATTTAATTAATCTAAATAAATTAAATAACCCTATTTATAATAGATAAAAACATCTTTAAAAAATCTAAAAAAAAAATTAAAAAAATACTAATCCAAATAGGAAAAAGAACCATAAACCAACTAGGAAAATAATATAAATCTGGCACAATAGCTTTTAGACCTTATCGCAAGGCCTTTACAATGTCTGGTCACTATAAAATTTTAACCCTATAAGAAAAAAGACCTCTAAAATCTTCTGAAAAATTCTTAAGCCAACCAACGGTTGAATAGAAAGTTATGTTTATTAGCATAAAATTATATATTAGAAAAAATAAGCTCGAAATCATCTCTAATGTCCTTAAATAATAAGGATTGTTGTTGCATAAAAAATCCTTGCAAAATAATGATTCCACGTGTAATGATTTTCTTGCCTTGTAAGAATTCACAAGTCATATGAAAAATATATATTTTTTAATTTTCTTATTTGTTGACAGATTTCAATCCTGACTTCAAATATGTAGTTCTCATTTATTTGGATGAGTTAATAGGCCTACCAAATATTAATGGAAAGCTTAAAATATCTCGTTTTTATCCTAATTAGAGTAATAAAATCTTATATGTAGCTTCAAATATGACCTAAACAGTATATGAAGGTCTAGTCTAGTAGATTTGCAACTTGTTAACCAAAATATCTAGAATCAACCCGGTCAATTCCTTCTTTAGTTTTAAACCTTGTAATAGGTTCAATTGACACCTTTAATGAATCATTTGGTGATACTTGATGATTCATATCACTTTATACTTCTCTAATTTTAAATACCATTTGATTTTTATTACCTTGTGTCTTTTAAAAAGTGATGTGAGATCCCTGTATTATTTTTATTAATAGCACTTATCTCCTTCTTTATTGTCTTCTTTCATTTAGCTTCCTGGAAAGCTTTTTTAAATGTAATAGAATCATCACCTCTAAACAAATAGCATTATCAAGATTAATTCTTTGAGTGATATTGTATATCTCCTGTATGCCTTTTGTCTTCCTTAGAACTGAACTTTAGGATCCAGTTGTACTATCAGACTAAGGAGGTAAAGAAGGTGCAACCAGGAACTCTTCTTCATTCTTTTGTTCTTATTGCTCTTGTAAAGTCAACTGTTGTGGTTGATCTTCAATATTCTTAACTGAATTATTCAAGTTTAGTCATGATACTACTACCTTTCACAAAACAGGTTCAACATTCAACACTAAGAGCATTAATTAATAATTATTGAACATATGTAGAGAATTGCTTACCACAATAACGGATCCATTACAATGAGGTGCATCAGAAACCTTAAGAACTTATTCTAAGAGCTTAGATCCTGCGACTCAAGATACAGCAAAAAACAAAAAAAAAAACTTTCGGAATTGCACAGCTGTTTAGGGAGTCCACCGGAAAACTGAATCAGGCAATTGCACATGGACAGTTGAGCAACATCACTAATCATGTCTACTTGGATATGATACAACTGCTTCCCTCATTATAAATAATTGAAGATACCTAAGAGTATTGTCTTCCTGTGGGGAAAATGAAACATCCTTTCTTCTTCATATTATTCAAGAACAGGAGGCTTGCTAGTATTGATCGCAGCTTTTGGTTTAGCACATTCAATGTCCCTATGTTTTGAGATCTTCATTTCAAAACCCTCAAACATTTGCTCTAATTCTGAAATCTCCTCTTCAATATCTTTGCTTATGGCCGCTCTGCTCCTAAAGCTACGTAATTTTTGAAGCCCTGCACCTACTTCGCTCTTAATCACATCCATTGTAGCGCAAATTCCTCTGTTTTCCTCTTTTGCAACTTTGTATTTTCTCTTTAAAGATCGACAGCTATCAAGGGACTTGAGGAGTTGCTCTGAAAGCGTCCGGTTACGCTCCTGAAGTGCTGCATTTCCTTGAGCTTCTCCTCCGTTATTACTACTTTTCTTCTGCGGGGCACGAGCTTGAAGTTTTGCCATCAATGTCTCATTTTGGGCTTTGAGGTCACTGACCAGCTCCTCCGCTTCATTCAATTCATGAACTTTTCTTGCAATCTCTGCTGCCATAATTTCCTTTTCCTTTCCCAAGCTTGAACACATCATTTCTAGGCTCTTTCGAGCCGCCATGCTTGCATTTAGCTGCTTCCTTAACCGCTCTTTCTCGTCACCTACAGTTTCTTGCGGTTTCTTGTCTGCTGGAGCTTGACTCCGTCTAAGATCCGTGTTGCACCGCCTAAGCTGAGGTGCCTTCTTCTTGCCAGATTGAGATTTTTGGATTCGGAATTTAACATCATCCAGAATGGACACCATTCCAGCGAACCTTCGCATTTTACGGTCATCGTTGTCTTTTGTGCTAGCTTCGTTGTGATCCTGGATTAGTTTTAATAGTAGCTTCACATTTGTCGCAACACCTATACCGGCAGAAGAGAATTTATGTACAAATAGGAAGAACAAGTTACTTCTACCCAACAAAGAAAAATAGCTCGATGCATGCTGCTAATTGCTAATACGAAGCCTCATGCGAAACTCTCTTAATCATTTTTTTTTCATTAGTTTACCACGCTAAATACCATGTTGAATGCAAAAGCTTTAAAGCAGCAGGATATTTCTTAATTTATTTCCTTCCATTATCTATGATCTAGTGGCATGTCATGGATCTGTTTAATTCTCTTGATCAGCAGATGCAGGAAGGAAGAAAGGAAAAAAGAAAACGCAATCACCTTCTAAGCTATAATCTTCTGGCCCTTGATCAGTCGAGCTTGTTGGAAGCGGTAGCAATTCAGGAGATGAAAATGCTCGAACGCGGCTAACATTTTCCATGGCAAGAGTTTTAACAGAAACACGATTTAGTTAGGTCTAAGATATTAGATACATATATCAATCGTCAAATAGAAGAAAAGGGTGTGTTGGATATCAATTATTAATCGGTTCTTATTTTATTATGAGAGATCCAAAAAAGGGAGACTGCAATGCATTTGCACTCTCCTCTTTCTTGTTTTTTTGCCCTCCCTCTCTGTTTCTCTGTGTTTGCTCTTCTTTTGTAACACAAATTTCTTGGCTGTAAAACCATGCGTGATTGTTGGAGATGGGGTTTGACTCTTTCAATCTCTATTTATTGCTTTGACTTTCTTGGCAAATTCTACATTGCCTCCACCCAATTGACACATGCACTTCATTTCTCAATGTGCATCAGTTTTTTTTTTACATCTCAATTATATAGCTTGTGGTATAGGCTTTTTTGCAGAGGTAAGAGGTAAGAGATAGCCCTAGTAATGAATATTTGGAAAGCAAGCAATAAAAGAGCGACTCGATATAAAGATACAACGGCTACATTGGCCGAGCTGTGACGCGGTTTCAGAGTAAAAAAAATTTCAAACGCTAAAAATAGTTTGAGTATTTCTAATGTGTCTTTTAATAAATATAGATTTTAATCATAAACTTAAAATTAGACCTACATTAAATAGTACTTTTATTTAATACTGAGACGGAAATGCATTACATCTACCTGTATCAATTTAGATTGGCATGCGAAATTTATTAGGGAAAATCTTGAAAAAAAAAAAACTAAAATGTTAAATCTCCAACTATTTCAATATTGAAGAACAAAATTAATAAAAAATAAAACTTAATTTTTTTTAAAAAAATTGAAATTAAATCAACCAATCAATCTTGCGACGCAAGTCATGTATGCTATTGGATTCAATAATTTTTTTATCCTAGAGATTATTTTTTATTTAATGGATTTATATGAAAAAAAAAGCGCGTGAGAATTTTTTTGTATGAAATATTATTTTTAAAGAAGAAAGCAAAAATAGATTATTAAATAAAAAGGTCAAATTGTTTTTTTTTTGTTTTAAGTTAAATAAAAGAAAATAAATTATCGATAACAAATAATGAAATTGTTTTTTTAAACGAGGGGCAAAAAAGGCACCAAACAAAAAAATAATAGACCAAATGTTATGACTTAACCAGTCGAACCTGCAATTCGAGCCATGGACTCAACCGAGTTAAAAATGTTTTCACATAAATATATAGTTAACCTAAATATACTAAAAAAACAACAAAAAAGATATAAAAAATAACCTAGTAGCGCAGGCCCACTGCCCATAGCCTAGTGCCCTAAGCAATAACTTGAGTGTGTGGGCCTTCAAGCACAAATCCTCATACTTGTGCTTGTATTTTTTTTTTTTCATGTTGTTTTTTAGAAAAAAAAAAATAGGCAAAAACTATCCCATAATTCACCCATCACAGTAGTGCCCTGAAAATCAAGAGTTTTTTGCCCAAAAAACCTATTTAAATCCAAAAACACTCTACAAACACTCTTAAAACATCAACAAACCAACATGTCAATGAAATAAATAAAGCCAACTCACAAAATTAACTTGAATCAAATCTCTCATTCTCGACTTAGATATTATTTTTTAAGCAATATTGAAGCTCAAAACAACCACTATAAAACATTTTAACCTAAAAATACTTTACAAACACTCTTAAAACATCAATAAACTAACATATCAACCTAATAACAAAAAGAAAGCTAACTCACAAAATCAACCTAAATAGAATCTCTTATTCTCGACTTAGATCTTGTTTTTTAAGCAAAATTAAAGCTCAAAACAACTATTATAAGACTCCCCTCATTAAATGAATTTTGTTGACACTAATTTTAATCATTTTGATGGTCAGAATAGTTGTCAATAATGACTTTCTCTTTACGATGAATTTCAACGAGTGTCTCTCTTTCCCCTCACAAAAAACAATGACTGAGAAATGAGGAAAATAGAGTTTGGTATCAAAAAAAAATTTCTGATAACTAAAGGGACCGACCACTTGTTAAAAAATGGGGGACCAAACAATTTTTTTATGAAATTTAAAGTTGCCTCCTATTTTTTATATTTTTCACTTTAGTCCTCTGTATTTTGATTGTACTATTTCTTTAAAAAATATGTGATTGGCTATTAATTTGGGATGATAATGACTCAATTGAGGGGGGGTTTGAGAACCAAAGTAAAAATTTATAAAAAATTGATCATTCCAATCTATAATGTTTCGTAAGAGAGTAGACAATGCATCTTCAACAATAAAATCGTCATATAGTTATTTTTTTTAATTTAATCACTTGTAACAATAAAAAATGAATGAATTAGAGTAATTAATTTTTTTATAAATTGAATCAACTTAATTAATTAAACAGTGATTGTTATTAAAATGTATAAGAAGAAATGTTTTTAATCAAATGAGTGAGTTTTTTAACATTTAAAAGAAAATAAATATTATGATTAAAAAAACGACAATTAAAACATATATGAAATAAAAATTAGTAATGTTCTCAAAGAAATTGGGTTTAATGATGAAATGGTGATGATTGAATGATAACAAAAAGTATGAATGTGTAATACAATTATTATATTACGTTATAAAATATACTAAAAGAAAATGGTATATTACTGTAAAAATGAAAATTTTATAATTCTTTTGAATTTTTATATTGTTATCTACTTTTAAAATTATAAACTTTCAGTCTTTTAATTTTTTATAAAATTTAATTTTGATCCAAAACTTTATTTATTTTTATTTTTTAGTTTCTAATTTGAACGAAAAAAGAAAAAGTCTAACACCTCATACTTTCATTTGCATTTTTATTTAATTTCAATGACTAAGTATGTAGAGATTCGGGTAAAGATTATTTTATTTTATATATATAAAGAATAGCCCCAAAAACCTTTAAGGAGTTTTATAAATGTATATAATTTATTACAACTCTTTTTAAAACTACATCCCCATTACCTATTTATAAATTTTTTATTTTCTGAAAATAAAAATATTTTTTTTGTATAATATTGGATAACTCGATGACCTTAAAAAATGGATGTCTTGAAAGGAAATTACTTGTGATATGCACAAAATTACATAATAAATCATATTAAACATTTGTATCTTCTCCATTACTAACATTTTATAATTATATAATCAAAACTAATTTCATCTTTTTTTTCTTTAAGAATGTTGATCTTAAAGATAAATTTTCAACATTTTTCTTTTTTTAATATTCCTAGATAAATTTTTTCCCATCATTTTATTCATCACATTATTACCATTGCATCATGACAATTGTTTCATTCATGATATAGCTTAACTTGTCACTATACAATTTATTCCTTACAATTTTAAAATTCATTAGTCTCATTCAAACATTTTCATATAATGTTTATTTTCATGTCGATATTATTTCATAACTATTTTCACTTTATGAATATATTTAATTTATATTAATATTATTATTTCACAACTGATAAAACTTACCTCACAATCTATTTCATTAACACATAAATCATATGATTTTTTTCTCTGTCAACCACTTTTAGCACGTATCGTAACTCATTATACAATCACGACTGATTCACATTGTTATTTAACTTACAATATATTTAATTCATGACATCTTTTTACTTCCCTAGCATTTATTACATCTAAGATATATTGTGCTTCAGTCCATATAACACCTTTATCATATTGAAAAATTTTCTCGATTCATTATTCATTCCACTTATCTCATGTCTATTTTTATTATTTATAATTTATCATATAACCTTTTATTATTTTTATACTTACAAGACATGATCAAATCATTTTTCTTTTTCGTTAAATTTTGTTGGTAAGGCTCATTTAATACTCAATCCTTAACTTGTCAACACAATCAAACTCATATACACCTTACTCTATTACTTATTATTGTTGTTGTCCATTGGTCAGTCAAATAATTTAATAATCACTTTATATGACGAACTCAACAATTTGGATATAATTTAGCAAAACTATCTTTTAAAATTATATAATATACACTCTACCAAAATTATGGTTGAGTTTTTTATATACTCGAACTATACCAAGTTATCGATACTTTATCAAATATCGCAATCCAACACTACAATCATGATTTGTTGCTCAGCACAATGTTATGAGGTACCTAATAATTTCTTAACATCAAAGACAATTAGTTTTATACACAATGATTATTTAATATTATCTCCTTTATATATTTACCACACCAATTACTAAACTATTAATTTATTATTTTAACTTTAACCTTACAAATCAATACAATTAGCACAACTTAAAAACATACTAATGTCATCTCTAGTCCAAACCAACATTTATTCCATTACCAAATTAATTGGTTTCTTTAATTGCATATTAACCAGAATACTAATTTCATTAACTAGGGAACTAGTTTCTCCAATTGCTCATTAATTAGGATAACTAGTTTTTTCAATTACCCATTAACGAGGGCACTAGTCCTATTAATCAGAGTAACTAGTTTCCACATAATATATGTTCATTTGTCAGCTATCCCACATGTCGGTTATATATATATATATATATATATATATATTTCAACATTAATTTTTGTGTGGGCAGTCTAACACAAATTACACATGATTTCTATCATTTTAATTGGTAACATATCATACATTGAATCTCATCAATGTGGTAAATAATAATTTTTGCATAGCAATTTTGCTATTGCGGTAAAAAAAAATATTTAAAAGGTTTTTCTATCATTATAGTAAATCACTTCTTATAATATACTACACCTCATCGCTTATCCTAAAAATTTCAAACCAATCACTCAACAATTTATCAATAACCACTCCTCATTATGTCAATTTTGAGATAAAGAAACATAGGAAGTTGTATATAGCCAAAAGCAACAGAGTTATCTTGGTAAGTGATATAAACATCTTCTAGTTTTCTTGTCTTTAGATGTAAGAAGCCTTGATGAATAACTGAAATTGTTGTAATATATAGATGATATTTTTTATGCTATTCTTGCATTGACTCTTTCTTTACCTTGTCATATAGAGCAATGAGGGATGTATCAAACCGGATATGTCACCCAACAAACAATGGTCAGGTAATTATTCACAGTTTTAAGTTCATATTGAGTCTTTCTGTCATTTCTTGTAAGCTTTAGGATCGTTTTTTAGAGCAGTTCCTTACATTTCCTACTCTAGAGAAGTGTGCCTTCACTTTTCATTGAAAATAGCAATGGACTTTGTCCTGCCTAGTTCATATCTTTAGTTTTTTTACTACAGATTGGCATAATTGATCCTAATTGTAGATTAACTGGACTCCACTTGTATGATGGATTGTTCAAGATGAACTATCTAACTATATTCCATCTTGAACTTTCAACATGGCAGTGTGAGTTTTGCTAGTTGACTTAAGAGGGTCTTATTATCCGTATTTTTCTCTATATTGTGATCAAAAGGATTGATAATTAATAATTTTATTGGTTGTCATTCCTTTTGATAATAAAGAACAACTCAAAGAGGCTTTTAACATGAGGTATATAATCTCCTATCCAATTACTTAACATCAGTTTCATGGATAAATCTGCCAACGACCTATCAAAAGAATTAATGACTCTGCTTATAAAGATCTTAGCTGTGATATTGATGTCCTATGTACTGGATCTGGATTCTATATTTCAAATGCATATACATGCAGTGCATGTTTGTGTTCATGTGTATGTATGCAATAAGCAGCAACCATATCATTCTTAGAAATTGCTATATATATATATGTACTTATTTTTTTGTCAAGTGCCATTTTAACTTGAATTTACTTTTTGGATCTTACTGTAAATTTTTTTGCTTACATAATTAATCAAAGTAATCTAGCCCTCCTGTTGTTTTCATGTTGAATGCTTAACATTAGAAAATGAGTAAAAGAGCAACTGATGTTTTATATGCAACATCTTTTTTGTCATGGTATGTAAGCAGGGGGCACAAGAAAATGAAAATCACTCTTGGCTTTCTTTTATCTTTTTAAGAAGGTTTGAGTGATTGCTATGGTTTGAATCTCTTAATACCTAGAGGCCACCAAATTGATTTGGGCATTTTCCTATAGTTGAAATCTACTATAGCTGAAACAGTGGTGTACTAACATCATTATTTAGCTGATACCAAGGTTTTGCAACACTAGATTGGGTAGCTTAGTAATATCCTAATCATGGATTGGTCAACCTGGTGATTCTATATCATTTTTTGCCCCTTCTTTTCCCCTAAATCTTGTAATTTGTACTATCTATAAACACACACAGGTTTACATGTACATATATAGATATATATCTAGGGTGACAATTATAACGAGGGCTATCTGAATTTCAGCAATGGAGAAATATTAGAATGATGGAAGTTAGCTTTGAGACATTGTTGTTTCCTAGAAAGGAGGCTCTCCTCTTTCCTCACGTCTCTATTTATGTGAATTTGGTTTTGATGAAATGTCGGATCAGGGAATTTTATGTTATCATTATTTATATGCTTATACTGTAATTTGTCTGTGGTGTCTTCTTTACAAGCTTGAGGAACTTCAAGTTTTGGATATCAAATTTCCTTACGGTTGTTCAAAACCAACGATTGTTGTTCTTTACAGGGTCCATTGTTTTCCTCTAGTGGACCTATATTCAGAATGTAGTTCTTTTTAATGTATTTTTTTAATGAACAAAGCTTTTGAACATTTTTATATATGTGGATAAATTTAAAGTGGTGATTGATCTAGAAAAGTTACTTTTTCTTCTCATATCAAATGATTGTTTTAAGTTTCTTAGCTATTTAAAGATATCCTAGAGCATGATTGACATTCTGCATTAGAAAATTAAAATTTAAAGCATGTAGATATATTCCAAATAAGCAACTATGTCCCCCCGCTTAAAACAATTCATTTGCAAGTTTCTGTGGTATTGCAATATTTAGACAGCATCCCTCACATCTTTTCACTTTTATTCATTACTTTGGCTAATTTTAGAGTCCTTAGACACTTTAGATTTTAGAATATAGCTTTTTTTATTTAATTATTTACTTCGTTGTGTTTCTTTTTGGTTCTTTTAGGGTATGCACACTTATTACGCGCTTTAGGTTGTACCTTCTTTTTCACCCTTTTTGGGTACTTTATTGTTCATATGGAAATTCCTGACAAGAACTTTTATATGGAAATGATCACTTTTTTCATAGTTATAGCCTGAAACTGGTTATCCAAAATGTCCATGTCCATGTGAATTTTTGTTATTTAACTACACACTTATTATGGGAAGGAAACTTTAGATGGCTTTTTTATTCTGTTTTTATCATTGCAGGATAACAAGGATGCTTGTCATGTTAAAACATATGAGGTTGCTCTTTATTGAGGGTCAATGATCGCAAAACAATCTTGACAATGGCGCTGATTTGCTAATACCAGTGCCACCACTTTTCTGTGGTGTTTTAATTATTGAAGAAGAAACAATTGTATGTTGCAGCGCCAATGTTTTTAGAGCAATCCTAATCAAACATGTGGGACACTGGTGGAATTCTTCCTGTTATTATGCTCTCTTAGTAAATTTCTGGACTTGCAAGTTTGACTTTTATGTGTTCATGACCTTTTTTCCTTGATTTGCACTGCTAGTCTATCACCAAAGCATATGGAAGGGTTGATGCTGATGGTTCTAGGTATTCATTTGGTGATCTTGTTGAGCTTCTTCAACTTTTAGTTATAACCCATGACGGGTCCTAAAATTAACGACCATGTAAGTCTTTGGTGGCCTTAAGATTTGTGGGACTTGAATTGGTGATCTCTAAAGAACAAACTATATTTTTAAGGATGACAAGAAGAGGAGGACAAGAATGGGTCTTTCTAAGGTTGCTCCTTTATCTTCATAGTAGTTGAGATTAATTTATAGATTTCATTTGTTGAAAATTTTAGTTTTCTAACTTTAAATTTTTTTCTTTTCATTTTTTTTGGGTTGTGTAAGAAAATTGTCCAAATTCTCAATGAAATGCCTATTTGACTGATTAAATTAATTATTCCATTACAGATTAATTCAACCAGAATATCTATTTGACTAATTAAATTATTGATTTAACAAATACTCCCTAGATGTTTATTTTATTCTTATTATGTGCTGAAGTCATGGTTGGATACAAGTAATGTTTTCTCTTATGGTTCTATTGTGTCCTCTTCAAAAATGTTATGAACATAATTACGTGAAATTAAGTTAAGTGATAAGGATTTATCGGCATCCACTTTTTTCTTCCGGGAGATATTTTATCCATTATTATATGTCATAATATAGGAAGGACTAATCTGGCAGGCTACATCAAGTTCTATAAGACTCTAGTCACTTCTACAACAAGAGAGCTTAGAAATAAGTCTCATAATTATTGAACGTTTAAATGATCATTAACTTTAGGGCTCGTGGGATTAATTGATATACGCGTAAACTGGCCAGGACACCTACATTAATCCAAAAAAAAAGAAATGAGTGGAATGCTCCTCAACTTGTGAGAATTGTATATATAATCTGCTCAGCCTTGTTACAGTTAATATTTTTCCTTGTGGAGGGGGGAGGGGGAGAGGTTGTATTGCTCAACTCCACTTTTATACATGCCAAAAAAATGATAATGGAGAATTCAGCCTCATGATATAGTAGAGTTCTGAATCATTTTGGTCTCAACATTTCTTTGGATAATAGATAGTTTGAAAAAAATCCATTTTCATTACCTGATCTAAATCTCATAACAAAGGAGAAATTGGGAGGAGAGATAATACCTAAGAGCAGCTCTTCTATGTTCCTTTGAAGGGGTATGCTTATCAGTTTCAGTCTTAGTTTTTTTATTTTTTGGACATACTTAAGTTTCTTCATGGCTTAAACTCCATGTTATACGTTGTGTCACATGTGCAGAGGGCAGAATTCGTGATTCAAAACAAAAGATAAGTTGTTCTTGCAAAGAATATTTCATAGAAAGTTTACTATACCAAACAAGCCAAGAAAGTTTTTACCATTATTCCTCTGCCATTCATTTGATGTTTGTTGGGTTCTAACCCCATTTTGGTGGGACCAAAATTACTTAACTGACTTGTTATTATAAACAGTGAAAATGAAACTCACCACTTCATTATTTGGGTTTCACATTGGTTTGGTTCTTACCCTGTGGAGGAGGGTGGTAATTTTGAATGTTCATAATTTCTTTATTCGGACATCTTATTTGTTCGTCGTTAGATATCATATATTTTTTTGGATTAAAATGTATATCCGGACCATCTTGCGTGCACTTCGACTAATTTCACAGGCCCTAAAATTAACGCTCATATAAGCCTCTAGTGGCCCTGAAAAGACTCGAATCCATGACCATTAAGGAGCAAACCTAAAACCTAACCAGTTGAGTTACCTCTAGGATTGTCAATATCATACTTGTTATGTAGCCTTGGAGATGGTCACCTCTTAAACTTCCTATTGAATTTGAGTACTGGTGAATTGAAAGATAGGAAAAAGGTGTCTTTGGGTAACTAGCCTTTAACACTCCACACTTTCTCATCGAAAAATGACACACATGTATTTGCTGCATCAGATAGGCCAACTGCCATTTACAGTAGTAACAAGAAACTACTTTACAACATGTAAACTTGAAAGAAGTCAGTCATATGTGTCTTTTTAACTCTATTGCATTTCCAGACAGGTAATCTTTTGTGGTCTAATTTTTATTCTGGCTTGTACCAATAATTCAGGTTGTGTTTGTTTTCCACATTCCAACGTCATGGTCGTTACATTTGATTGCTGCTTGACTACTTTTTCTTTGACATTAGTAATACATTAAAAATTGAGAGCCCATTTTTTATGGTTTTTGTCCCTAGAACCAGCTTCTTATCCACACTGAGTCCTAGTATTTATGTTATTTCTAGTTCTTAGCTTGACACAATTCTTCATTTGTCTTCAGTATGAAGAAGGTGCTATCAAAGAGAAAGCTCGCGATTATAATGCAAATTGGATGTCAGCAGTTGAGATTCTTGATGGTGACATTTACCTTGGTGCAGAAAATAACTTTAACCTATTTACAGTTCGGAAAAAAAGTGAAGGTGCTACTAAGAAGGAATGAAGCCGTCTTGAGGTGTTGAGAGAGTATCACCTTGGAGAATTTGTCAATCGATTCTGACATAGTTTCCTTGTCATACACATACCCGATTCTGATGGTGGCCAGATCTCGACTGTTATATTTAGGACTGTTAATGGCGTGATTAGGGTCATTGCTTCACTTCCTCATGAGCAATACCTTTTTTTGGAGAAGCTTCAGTCAAACTTAAAAAAGGTGATAAAGATAGTTAGAGGATTGAGCCATGAGCAATAGCGATCATTCAACAACGAGAAGAAAACTGTAGGTGCCAAAAATTTCTTGGATGGTTATCTAATAGAGACATTCTTTGATCCCAGCCATAGTCGAATGGAAAAGATTGGTAAGACAATGAATACTACTGTTGAGGAGCTTTACAAGAGAGTGAAAGAGCTGGCAAGGCTACATTGATATCACTGTCTTGACAAGTTTGCTCATTAGTTTGTTTGCAAGAGGTTTTTTTTTTTCATTATACGAAATATGTTTTGTCGGTTTGGAGGGATATCGAAGTCAAGAATCATTTTCTTGAAAGGAATCCGATGGTGTATGCATAATATATTATAAGCATAAGATAACTCTATATATATATATATATATATATATATATATATATATTGTGGATATAAACTCATTATACTGTGGATCATACTATAGACTTGAAGTATTTATAATGTGAACGACACTGTAAAACCATGGGGTCATTGTCTTTACTGATTTTTAGTAAAACATCACTACTGAGAGGTGTTGTCTTTTCTGTTTGTTGTGCCAAAAGTTATTGGGTCTGGCTTGGCAATTAAACCCAAATCGCTTCCAACAAGTGTTGGGTCTGGCTTGTAGCCAGACCCAAGGCTATTGGGTCTAGCCTTCAGCTAGACTCAGATATGTTCAATTTTATTTTTTTGTATCTTTAGATTTTTTTATGTATTTTTTTCATACGATAAAGAGAAAATAAATTGATAGGATTTTTTTAATTATACTATACTTTAAAAAGCGTGAGGAAAACATTGTATATTTACTGTGGACATAAACTTATTGTACTGTGGCCCATATATTAGACATAGAGTATTTGCACTATGGGCATCACTGTAGCGCCATGGAGGTGTTGTTTTTGTTGTTTTTTAATCAAAAAGCGCAGCTGGGGTTGTTGCCTTTTCTATTTTTTGTGCTAAAAGCTGCTAGATCTGTTTTGGCAGTAGACCCAATGCTATTGAGTTTGGTAACCGAGTTATACCCAATGTCTTGGGTCTTGCTGTCTAGAAAGATCCGCTAGCGTTGCGCCCTACTGTCCACCAAAATCCAATAGCATTGGTCATGTATGTTTTATTTCAAATTTCAGCATGCAATTGGCTCGGAGTAAACCGGTCGTCCCGCTAGGTCAACTCGGAACTCAGGTGACCCGGGAAAAACCCTTTAAAGACCTTTTTTTTTTTCAAATGTTTTTTATCTCCTACTTAAAGATCCTTCTTTTTTCATAATTTTCAGTTGGTTACTAACTTATTTTAAAGTTCATTATATAAATACTATAAGAATATTTTATTTTTTCAATATATGATTTGAAACCCTTTGATATATATACTTTATGTTTGCAAAAAAAAAAAGTTATGTTTTTTCAACGTGAGATAATAAACTTTTTTTATTTAAATACTTCAATTTAGAAGAATAAGATAGTATCTTTTCAATGTGGGATAAAAAATCTTTTGAAATAAATTTTTAAACTTAATTATTTACAACATGTATTAGGGGTGAGCAAAAAAACCAAACAACCGATTAAACCGAGAAAATAAAAAAAAATATAACTAAAAAAATTGAACTAAAATAAACCAAATTAACCAATTAAAAAATCATAAAAAAGTTCCAGTACTGAACCGATTCAACCAAGCCAGCATTTAAAAAAAGAAACGGGTATAAATAGAATGTTTTCCTAACCCTAAACCTAAATTAGCTTTCCTCTAAAAAAAAACTAGAAGCCCCTTCCCTTGTTCTCTGCATCTCTCTATCTCTCATATCCCTTTGCTCCCTATATCTTTACTTTTTGATTCTCTTCCATGCTCCTGTTATTTGTTAAGCAGCTTCATGCTCCTCATATCAATAGGACGCCGCCCTCTTCACTTTTGCAATTTTAGCTTTAATTGTTTTATTCCTTCTATAAAAGACATACCCCTCTTTATTTTTTCTTTTAATTTTTTTATCCTTCTTCTTTCTATTTCTCACATAATCCTGTAATTATTGTATAATTTTTCATGCACATGTAACCAAAGAAGATTATTATGTTGAACCAGTAAAAGGCTTTTTTGTGCTCTCCTTGATGTTGGTATTGCGAGGACAACAATTCAAAATCAAGTTTGGCACTCGATGGATGATGAGGAGATAAGGATCTATATAAACTATCTTTTGATCTTCTCATTGTTTATTTTTTCCCGTCAAATGACCTTTATTCTTTCCTTTTGTTTTGTCATGCACACCCAACCATTTTAAGAAAAAGCCATGTTGAGAAAGCCAAGATTTCTTAGAAATAAGCATAGATCTATGAAATTAAAAATAAGACGAAGATAGAATTCTTGAAAAAATATGGTCAGTGAAAAAACTCAATTGAAATAATTTCGGTTTAAATTGGTTTGGAAGGGGAAAAAACCGAACCAAACCGAATATGGTAGGTTCGAACCGGTTTTCGGTTTGGTTCGGTTTAAAAACTTGAAAAAATAATTTTAGTTTGATTAATTATTTTGGCTCAAAACCGGACCGAACCGGAAATGCTTACCCCTAACATGTATAGTGTATATCCACATGAATTGTTATTTAATTTTTTCATATAAATTATTAAAACTTCAAATATTTTTTTAATTTTTTTGGGTGATCGGGGGTCTTGGCTGGGTCTGTTTCATTCAAAATTTGGGTCTGTAGTTGGCCCGAAGTAAACCAGTCTATCGCTGGGTCAACCCATAATTCAAGTGACTTGACAAAAACTTGGTAGAGACCCTTTTTTTTTCAAATGTGTTTTTTCTTCTACCTAGAAACCTTTTTTTCATATTTTTTAATTGAATACTAACTCATTTCAAAGTTCACTATATAAATACTTAAAGAATATTTTATTTTTTCAAAGTGGGATTTGAAAGCCTTTAATTTATATACTCCGTGTTCATAAGAAAAAATTATATTTTTTCAATGTGGATAAAAAACCTTTTTAGTTTAAATACTTCAACTTAGAAGAATAAGATAATATATTTTTAATGTGAAATAAAAAACCTTTTGAAATAATCTTTTGAACTTAATTGTTTACATGTATAGCTTATATCCACATGAATTATTTCTTAATTTTTTCATATAAAATATTAAAATCTCAAATATTTTTTTTCCAATTTTTCCGGGTTGACATGTGTAACCCGAGACTCGGCTTCTTGACCAGGTCAACTTTTAGGCTGAGTTTGATAACTATAGTTGCCATGAAAATATAACTTTAAATAATGGAATTGAAAAGAAATAAAGTGACATAACTTGTTAAAAAACTAAAGACAAAAAAAAAATAAACAAAACCTCCTCTCTTTTATTTTGTTCAAGGCCTCTTTTAAAAACTATTAATTTTTTTTGTTATGTTTTTAATTTTCAGAGTGGTTTTTTTAGTTCATCTATAGTTTTGTTTTTATCTTTTATATAGATAAACTATGTTTTTGAAAATAAATAAAAAAATATTTATTTTTAGATGATATTCTTAATATGTGTAGCCTTACATGTTATTCTTTTTTTCTTTTTATTTTATTCAATCAATTTAATGTTCTATTTTTTAATATTCAATATTTTGATCTACCTTTGTTTCTCGATTTTTCAAATTTTATTTTTTGATGTTATTAATGATTTTTTACTGATTTGATAACACACATAATTCTTAGTTTATTAGATTACATGTGTGTACAAATTTTTAGATTTGTTATATTTTTGAACTACCAAAATGTGATGAAAAAACCTGCATAAATAATTTTTTTATGAAAAATAAAAATATTTGACCCGCAAAGAAGCACAAGTCACATAGCTTTTTGGTCCGGCTTTCAACTAGATATGTCCACTTTTATTTTTTTTACCTCTTTAGATTTTTTTTCTTTTCTCCTATTTAATTTTCTACTTAACTTCTGATATTTCAAATATCAACATCACTTGTAGGTCCATCATTCTATACCAAATTATTAACAATTAATTCTCATGAATTAAATTTTTGGTTATTGAAATATTGTTCAAATTCTCATGTATTTTGTAAACTGGTTATTAAATCCCAAAATGTAAGCAAAATATATATACCTTCTTAGTTTGATAATTCCAAACCTGAATCGATTTTTGGTATTGCTTGGCTTTCTTCTTGTTTTAAGGCTTCCCTAGACAAGGCTTAAGCTTCCAAATCCTTTTAGATAGATTTCTTGCACTTTATCCTAGGTTTCTTTCTTCTTCTCTCTTTTGTTCTTTTCTTTCCCCTCTGTCCCTTTTCTTTCTTCCTTTTTTTTGTGCTCCTGGATCCCTTAATTTATAGGTGGATTTAAGTCTTCTAGGTGGGTTGTTAGGGTTCTAACAAACTAAAACCTACCTGGTTCTGCAATGGAACCAATGGTCTTGGGTTTATGTGGTTTTGGAATAAGCTTAAAGACCAATATGAAGTATTTTCTACCTTTGGATCTAAAGAGAATGGTTTAAAACCTTTGATGGGTACCTTCTGGGGGGTTTCTAAATGGGAACACGTAAAAGAAGTTAAGTGATTTTCTACAAATAGGTGTTCCTATCAAGGCTTAGTAGGTTGGTCCCTTTCGTGGCTTCACTAGAGCAACTCAAATGTAAACGTTGCATGAGACCACCTGGACTTGGTAGAGAGGGAGCATACCTTTCAATTGGATTTATTTTTGCTTGATTTAGAGGTTTGTAACTTCACATTTAAACGTTTAAAAAGTATACTCAAGCAACGTGAAGACTGAAATTGTAATGTTGACTGACTAGGGATAAGATGTTATGGAGATCAATGGAGAATATGGGATGTAAACGTTTGATCTTAAAAACATGGGGTTGTAGAGGGGGGTGTTTTTAAGTTGAATGATGGTGGTTGCAGCCTTTGGAGTGGTTAGAAACGTCATATTCATTCGCTTGAAAGTACCCACCCGATCAACCAAAAAACTGAAGAAGAAGAAGCACAGTACCTTGAATTTGCTCACTAGACTTTGAATTTCATGCAATTAAGCTTTTGATTTGATTAATTAAACCTCACAAGCTTCCAATTGAGTCCTTAAAATTCAATTGTTTCAATTGATATCAAAATTGACTTCTAAAAGTTGATTTTTCTTGCGATTAAACCCTTAGTAATTAATTAAACCTTTGAAAATTCCAATTGAGTCTTTAAACACCTATTTTTTTTTACTAATAGGTTTATTTAATTAAAACCTTGAATTGTTATTTTTTCCTACCAATTTTCACTTGGCTTTATGGTCTTTCAACATTGGATTTGAGCCTTTTTTTATGCTTGTTTCAGGTTTATTTCCTTGTATTTATTTTATTATTATCTATTTTATTATAAAATAGGTTACAACAAATGACACATTTTTACAATGTTTACGAAGCAAAATCAAAGTTTTTGCAGAATGAACTTGTAAAGAAAAGTGACTAAATGGGTGACCAAACTTCCCAAGGAAATGTCTCATGATCATGGGTGACCTCCCTTTTTTGAAACAGGTTTGTTTTGCAAGCAACTTGCCTATCTTAAAGAAAAAAACGGTCTATTTTTATGGGTTATTTGCCTCTTTTTGAAATTCAAAAATTAATCTATTTTTGTAGGTGACCTCCCCTTTTAGAAACTAGTCTATTTTCATGGGTGACCTTCCCTTTCTAAAATTTGAAAACTGGTCTTTTTTCAAGGGCGACCTGCCCTTTTTGAAATTCAAAAACCGATCTATTTTTACAAGCAACCTCCATTTTCAGAAACTAGTATATTTTCATGGGCGACGTACCCTTTCTAAAATTAAAAAAACTATTATATTTTCATGGGCAACTTCCCATTTCAGAAACTGATCTATTTTCACGGGCGAACTAGTCTTTTTGAATTTAAAAAACTGGTTTATTTTCATGGACGACCTCCTTTTCAGAAATTGATCTAATTTCACGGGCGACCAACCCTTTATAAGATTTGAAAACTGGTATATTTTCATAGGAGACCTCCGCGTTAAAAAACTAGTCTATTTTTATTGATGACCTGCCATTTTTGAAATTGATCTATTTTTATAGGCGACCTGTCATTTCTGAAATTAAAAAATTGGTCTATTTTCATGAGTGACCTCTATTTTCAGAAACTGGTCTATTTTCATAGGCAACCTGCCCTTTCTGAAATTTGAAAAGTGGTCTATTTTCATGGGTGACCTCCCTTTTCAGAAATTGGTATATTTTCACGGGCGACTTGCCTTTTCTGAATTTTAAAAAATGGTCTATTTCATGGACGACCTTCCCTTTTAGAAATTGGTATATTTTCACGGGCAACTTGTCATTTTTGAAATTTAAAAACTGCTTTTTTTTTCATGGACGACCTTCCTTTTTAGGAGCTGGTTGATTTTCATAAGCAACTTGCCCTTTCTGAGATTAAAAAACCGATCTATTTTTATGGATGATATACCCCTCCTTTTTTGCAACTTTATACTAGGACCAAATCCTTTTGTTTTTTCAAAAATCAAAACAAAATACCTTTTCAGGGTATATTCTTAAAACAAACACCACTTTTTGGATGTTTACATTACGTTACATGGATGGAGCCTTAAACATTTCGAGTTATATTCCTTTAACTACTTTTAAAATTTGATCAAATAAAGCATAAGAAAAAAATATATAGTTAATTTTTTTATTTAAAATTAAGTTGTAATATTTAGTGGTTATCTTCCGATCACATTAAATGATTGAAGTGGATTTAAGAAATTCTCATTAATAAAATATTTGATTACTTGGTTGCAAACTAAAA
>Ga0325410_1002511_pt1 | contig 20579 bp, 11 predicted proteins | sample PopdelMetagenome_16_FD_206182 | JGI IMG/M metagenome (GOLD analysis project Ga0325410, IMG submission 206182) | Populus deltoides microbial communities from Bellville, Georgia, United States - Xylem-PdIQD-R3 | ecosystem: Host-associated > Plants > Phyllosphere > Stem > Wood/Secondary xylem... | reverse complement strand
GGCCAGCATACATTTAGTGTATGTTAGGATTCCGGGTAAGGGGATCTCCACGTATTGGCCAGCATACATTTAGTGTATGTTAGGATCCCGGGTAAGGGGATCACCATGTATTGGCCAGCATACATTTAGTGTATGTTAGGATCCCGGGTAAAGGGATCACCTTATATCAACTCCTATGGAGTGGCGATGACGATACCAGTGAAAATGGTATCGGTAATGTGATAAGCAAAAGTAATCACGTTGATCTTATAAGGTCTGGAATGAAGGTTGATAGTGGCAGAGGAAACGGTTATTAATAGTTTGAATAAGGAAGAGGTTTTAATATAAAAAACTAGAAGGGAGAAGTAAATGAATTATGAATGCATGTTACCCTGCTGAAATTATTAGATATTCATATTATTATTTTTATTGTGATATTCACCTTGCAATAATATGTATTTTGTTTCAGGATCATCGCATGCACGACGGAGTAGATTCTAGCTTATGTTCCTTTCTTGAAATCTAGGTTCTAGGGAGTATACCCTTGTATTTTGTAAACATGAAAATGTTTGTATAATTTAATTTGTTTAATAAATGTTTAAACTTGATTGGATGAATTTAACGCTGTAGTTTATATAACCATATTTCATGTTTATGTAATTATATTTATTTAAATTATCCATCCATAATGATATTTTTGTTATATAATGGATATCATAAATATTATGGTTGATAGGTGTGAGTATAATTGTGGAATTGAAACCCAAGATAATTAGGTCGGGAATTAAGTTATGAGATGCGAACTGTTAGAAGTGTAAACAGGTTACATGTCTTGGGACCTTCCGGCATAGGAGAGACTCCGTCGAAATTCCAGTAGATGTTAATACGAAGACCATGAATATGTATATACAAAAAAAAAAATTAACTACTCTGTTTTTCTATGGACATGAGATTGTTGTTTTATCCCAGAAATAGGGGATGTTACATTTTCGGTATATCCTGTTCTTTAATCTTCATCTAGTAATACCCTAGCCTCCTTTAGTTGATCGAATAAGTCATCTATCTGCAACAGCGAATACTTATTCTTCATTGTTACCTTATTTAGCTGCAATAGTCCATATAAAGTCTATGAGTACCATCCTTCTTTTTCACAAACAGAACCGGCGCTCCCCATTGTGGATAACATGTAATAGGATCAAAACATAACATTTTCTATATAAGATAACTTAGTGATTTCAAGTTTAAGGATCACTAACACAATCATCACGTGAGCTTTTTCATAGACACAATCAGTCTCTCTATATGGAATTCTCATGTAGATTAGTTCAACATATATGTCATCTAACAAACACCTCTATATTAATTCTAGGTATCCCTCATACCTCAGCTTATAAGAACAATTGCTTCCTTTCATAAAAGAAAAAATATAATTGTATCAGTCTCTCTAATTAATGTCCAATCTTAATAGAGCATTAACTAAGAACATTTAGGAATAATGCTTTGATGCAATAGGAGTCTCATAATTAAAACACATGACATAAGCTATCCCATATTTTGTAGGCATTCAACTCAATAACATTACTATTTAGAATAGGTTTTGTAAACCCCCATTCTAAATGTATTATTTGAAAAAAAAAAAGAAAATTAAGTACAAAATAGAAATTCTGAGAATATTTTTAATGAAAATAGTAGGAAGGACATTGGAGTGCAAAGTTATAATTTTTAGGGTTAGTAAAAAAAAATGGGTTGAAATTTTTAATTAAAGAAAATTGAATTGGATTAATTAGGTGAGATGAACTATAAACTTTTAGGTAAAATTGCTTTAAGTAAGAAGAGTATAAATAGACTCTGGTGAAAAAGGGTGTAATCCCCTGATTAAAAACAAAGATAAATTTAATTCAAGTGAGAAAGAGTTTAATTTAAAATTTTAAAATTAGAAAAATGGGATATATATTTCATTTAAGTAGAAGGGATTAAATGAAATGAAAGTAAAGATATGGGAGCATTAAATTATAAAAAATAAAGGTTATTAAAGGTTGAAATGGAAAAGGGAAACAAGTGGGGGATCAAAGTGTAAAACATTGAAAAATTGACTATAAATACCCTTATCTTTCCTTGTGTGGCTGACAAGTTAAAAAGGAAAGGGGGCTACAAAAAATTTCAGCAAGGGAGAGAAGAGGAAATTCCTCATTTTGTGAGGGATAACACCAAAAAAATTTCTTAAAGAAGGTTAGTTTAAGACATTAGGAAGAAAGTCTTCATGTTCTTGCAAAGTAATGGAAAAGAGAAGTTCTTGGACTTGAAACCTTGGAAGGGGCTGTTGGAATTGAAGGAGAATAAAAGAAGGAGAAGCTTGATTTCCATGCAAAACTCTCCTTTAATTATTGTAACTAAGAGGTAAGGAACACTTTTATCAAATTTATCAGTGTCTAATTATTTATGGATTCCATTCATTAGTAAAGTGCAATCCACATAGGACAATGTAAATCAACATCTCATAAAAGTGATCAATACGTAAACTCACAATATCACGATTATATACATAAGCTTCGCGTTAAATCATATTAATACATACATAAACTTCACATCCCCAGTCTAACAATGCAATGACATAAGTTTATACAAATACGTTGAATAGCAATTATACAAATTGTACGTTCACTTCTACAAATACATAGCATATAAAACACGTGAATTCGTAGTTCTTTGCAAAAGATATGGATCCATGAAATGGGGTTCTTACGCGCCTCGTAGGTGTTACGTCCCTGCTACAATACAAATATTTACAAGAATTATAAACAATTAGTAATAAGAAGTTAAATAACTAAAATAAAATATTATCGTTATTTTCCGATTATAGCTAACAATCATAGTTCTTTTACAAGCTTTCGTACATACACGATATAGTACACAAATCACAACTTTCAAACTCGGCCATCCACTTCGGATGTTGTTAGCCGAATCTAATCATCAATTCATTACGGCCATCCACTTAGGATGTCATTACCTGAAACTAATCATCAAACATAACCCGGTTATCCATCGTGGATGCCATTAGTCGAAACTAATCATGAATTCATCTCGACCATCCACTTAGGATGCCATTAGTCAAAGCTAATTATCAAACATAACCCAGTTATCCATTACGGATGCCATTAGCCGAAGCTAAATCATCAAATCATCTCGGCCATCCACTTCAGATGTCATTAACCGAATCTAATCATTAATTCATCCCGGCCATCCATTGTGGATGCTATTAGTTGAAGCTAATCATCAATTCATCCTGGCCATCCACTTAGGATGCCATTAGTTATAGCTAATCACAATATACACACCCGGTCATCCATCTTGAATGCCATTAGCCATAGCTAATCACAATATACACACCTGGTCATCCATCTTGGATGACATTAGCCGAAGTTAACTGTAATACTCATTTGAATAATTCATAATAGTTTAGCATTTATTATAACACAATAATAAGCCCTTTGAATAATGTTTATATAAACATTTCATGACAGTTTAACATTTACTATAACACAATAATAGATCCTTCGTAATACTCGTTCAAACATTCCATAATAGTTTAGCATTCACTATAACACAATAAGAGATTCTTCGTATTGCTCATTCAAACATTCCATAACAGTTTAACATTCTTTATTACACAATAATAGCTCCTTTGTAAAACTTGTTCAAACATTTCATAATAGTTTAGTAGTCACTATAACGTAATAATATATCCTTCGTAATACTCGTTTAAATATTCCCTAACAGTTTGGTATTTACTATAGCATGATGATTGATCTTTCGCAATGAATTCATTTCAAAAAATTTACATTATACTAGAAGGGACTGGAAATCACCTACCTGGTCCTCCCTTAAGATGTCCTCGTCCAGTCAAAGGTTCAATCCCGGTTACACCACCTGATACATCCAATGATCATAAATTAGCACATTTACATTCGATAAATCTCATAGCTCACACCATACATATTTCAAGAACACACATGTTCACATTCAAGTGATATGGAATGAAGTCGTTACAAGCATTTTAGTCATTTCTGATATGGAATTCTATCGCAGAATTCGTCAGCGAAAACTGGTTCGCTGGTGACACAGAATTTGTCAACGAAAACTAGTTTGCTGGTGACATAAAATTTGCCAGCAAAAACTCATTCATTGGTGACTCAGAATTCAACAGCGAAAACTGATTCGCTAGTAACACATAATTCACCAACAAAACCAATACGCTGGTGACACAGGATTGTAAGCGAAATTGATTCGCTGGTGACACAAGATTTGCTAGCAAAATTGATCCATTGGTGACCTAGAATTCATCAACGAAAACTGATTCACTGGTGACACAAAATTTGTCAACAAAATTGATTCGCTGGTGACCTAGAATTCCAATCCTATAGCTAATGTATAAAATCGTTTGTGTACCTAGTCTATTGTTAACTTAGAAATCATTGGCAAATTTAGTCGTTGTCAACCCAAAAATCATCAATGTAACCCAGTTTTACGGCTGACACTGAAATCTTCAGCATGTATAAGTTACTAATGACTCGAAAATCATTGACAAAACTGAGTCGCTGCCGACCTAAAAATCATTAACATAACCTAGTTTTACGGCTAACGCTGAAATCGTCAGCACACATAAGCTACTGCTGACTCATAAATCGTTAACAAAAAATGAGTCGCTATCAACTCAAAAATCATCAACATAACCCAGTTTTACGGCTGATGCTGAAATCATCAGCGCACATAAGCTACTACTGACTCATAAATCATTGATGAAAATTGAGTCGCTGCTGACTCGAAAATTGTCAACGTAACCTAGTTTTATGGCTGACGCTGAAATAGTCAGCACACATAAGCTACTACTGACTTAGACATAGTTGATGAAAACTGAGTCGTTGCTAACCTAGAAATCATCAACGTAAACTAAGTCACTGCCAATTTAGGAATCGTCAGCGACAAGGTTAGTCATTTCTAGTTTTGCCTTCTCTCTAGACTACACGTAAGGTTTACGTCATGCTTTTTCCCCCTCCACGTATCCCAACCCAGCCAGACATAAAATGTCACCAACCACACTCCATTCATCATACATTATCCAGTAATAGAAAAGCAACATCCCCAAATGTACATTTTCCAAGGTTTTTCCCAATTCACCATTTCCAAAACCAACACATAACATTGTTATAATCATACATTTCTATATTCTCAATTGTATCATAGTAATACACCTACACAACTAATACAATTATACAACACATAAAGGTTCTTTTCCAGTTCATCTCATGTCATTCTTAATGTGTTCATCATGCATAGTTTCCTTCATAATTTATTTCTCCCCTCTTAGCCAAAACATTGTTGCCCATTACTCCCTAAATTTTTACTTGTAATTCATCATATTTTATCACAAGTGTATTCACAATAACATTCCTCAATGCATACCCGTTAACTTGGTTCACAATTATGCATGTTCATTCATTGTACAAACAAAAAATCAAAGCATTAACATGTTGTAATTCCCATTTCGGTTCCAGTTTGCCTTTAAGGCTTAACGATACACAATTCTGCACATATACTCATTTCATCACCTTTTCACATAGTTTCTCTAATCATATATGTAAAAGTCAAGACATTAACATATTTATGCAATTCTGTTTTCTGGTCCCAATATTTTTTAGGAGTTTAACAAGTCATTCTTCATGCATTTCCTCATTTCTTTACACAATCTAATCATCTCTTCATTTGGTCAGCCCCTTACTTAGGTTTACACATTTAGAATCAAACATACTCATTTATTTTTTTGTAAGAATTTGCACATGTTTTCATTTGTCCATCATTCCATTTAGAATCGTCACTCCTAGTTTTCTAAATCTTGAGTTAAAATTTAAAGGTCTTAAACCCTCATTCTTGAGTTCTTTCTCTTCCTATTTTATTCAAAATTTGGGGTAATACCGAACCAAGGAAATGATGTTGGTCTTACTTATGTTTTTGGACAATTTTAGTGTAGGTTTCGATGGTTATTATTCTTCTTCCTTCCTATTTTCTTCTTCTCCTTTTCTGCTGCAACAACCAGCCCTTCCAGCTCACTCTTTTCTCTCATGGTTCCGACTGCCACTCATTTTTATAACTCTCCCCTTCACTCATATACTTAGGGAAGGCAACATGTAACTAGGTTTGGTGAGCTTTTTCTTAGGGAAAGAGGGAGGGGTCTGTTGTGGGTGGTTTTTTCTTTCTTTGGGAGAGAGAGTTGTTCCAGCAGGGTTGCAGCTGGATTTTAAGGAGAGGAAGGGTCACCTTCTCTCTCTTCCTTGCATTTATACTCCCTCTTAAATGAGGTGAGGCGTTTGGGTGCTAATCAAGGCTATTCTTAGCCCTCTTTTAGGTTATTTTGGGGCTAGTTACTATTCCAATTCTCTCATAGGATAGGCCAGTCCCCCTTCTTCAAAATTTTCACTAAAGTTAGTTGATCTATATCCCTCAATTCTTCATAGCATAGGTCGGCCAAAGGCTAAATTTTGTCAGGTTTTACATAATTGTTATGAAATTTATGTATAATGTGATATGATATCATGGTGCATAAAACTTCTAGTTGCTTGTCAAACTTATTTTCTAATGTAGTAGAAATTTTGACAATTTTTATGCCCAAACTTTAAGCTAAAATTAGAACTTGAAAAAGATGACATTTGAGGTTTGTTTCTTCAAGAAAGTTGTAGATATGAATGTTAGTGTTTAAATGAAACTAGTCTTGTGTGATTTAGAGTCGTAAAACTCTAGATATGAGTTAAAACTAAAGTAAGGTCTTAACCAAAACCTACTGGAAAAATTATGTATACTCTGTAATAAGTGATTTTGGGCTTGGAAATGCCAAAAATGCATGTTTCTTCCTTTCATCAAAGTTGTATATTTATGTCTTATGTTTCTCAAGAGATAAAACACGACAAAAAATGAGTTATGAAACTTTAGTATGATGAAAACATTGAACAATGGTAGGGGTTGGTTAGGCTAATTCAATTAAGAATAGAATTATGTTAAATTAGCAATTGGTATTTTGGAACTCAGGCACAATTCCTAATTTTATAAAAAAGTAATGATAATGAGTTTATCATGTGTTGATAGGGGATATCTTAGTAACTAGACCACATCCTGGGATATGTACAAGTATTTCACACGCTGTAGGTAGGTGTTCCACACATTGGTGTATTTATTTGCTTTATTAACTTATTTTATTTGTGATTTCCCTGAAATGTGTAAACTCATGGAAAATGATTTAAAGAATTAAATAAAGAGAAAGAAAAGAAAGAATGATGAAAATGGTTATTCTTCCAAGGTAAGGGAGGACATGATAATACCAACAAGTTTTGTTGGCAGTGTCAGTGATATGATTGATGGAAATGGTTAATCTCCTAGAACAAGGAGGGATTGATAACACTAGTTGGTATTGTCAGATAAGTGGATTGGATGACCAACTCCAGCCATGAAACCTAACGAGGCCAGTGGAGTTACACTAGTAAAGGTATGGTTTAGCAAGTTGATTAGTATCCAGAAAGTGGATGCTCATGATACCAGGTTACATGGTACTAGTGTATGCATGTGTGTGTGTGTTTGATTAGTATCCAAAAATGGATGTTAATGATAACAGAATAATTGTATCGGTATATATTGATTAGTATCAAGAAAGTAAATGCTAATGATACCAGGTTAAATGCTATTGACATACATAGTTGACCCAAGTAATGGGTGATTGTGAGTGTCAAAGGATTGGTGACATGCAATAAGTTTTGGTGTGCAAAAAATTATAAGAAAGGAAGATGTATATATTGTGTGTATCATCTGACAATTTAGTCAGCAAAACTTCTATACACATATATAAGTTCCGTAATTAAATCTTTTAACATTTTCAACCATGTTAATACACCTTCCATCATATAAGAACATTTTTATTAATTTTATAGTGACAATTTTGCAATGTTATAATATTTGATTTTAGGTTCAATTCATCATGTTGCTATCTAAATTTTTACCTCATTCTTGAATTAATTTTGAAAAAAACCAAAAATTTAAAAAACAACAGCAATCCAAAAACAAAATATGTTCTTGACGTCTTTGCATCACTTCCAATGTTTTTTTTTATGTGTTTGGTTGTTAATGCGTCTTTTTAAATCGAAGTTGAAGTTACTCTTTCTCAAAACAATCAAAACACAAGAAAAATCAAAAGTGAACAAGGGAACTAAAAGTGAAAAGATAAAAGTTGAGGGACTAAATTGTTTTTAAGTTACTTGGTCATCAATTTTGCTTGGAGATCAAAGAATTAAAAATAACAAATTTATTTATCTATAAATATATAGTTATACCAGACATAAAAAGTGAGGAGGAGATTTGAGGAGAAAATTTCACAAGAATGTATTTTAAAGAGAATTAATTAGAGTATGAAAAATCACTAATCATAAAATATTCTCTCACCCACCAGCACACTCACACAAGAAAAAAAGAAACAAACAAATACACAAAAAAAAGTTTCTTCAACCTCCTTAAAACACACAAACCCCATGAGAGCAGGAGATAAATTAATTCACTCTTCTCTCTTAGCCACCTGTGACTTCTTATTCTCCAGCAACAACGGCTTGTTCACATACCAGCACAACCACCGTGATCTCAGTCGTGAACTGCATCCTCCTGCAACATTTGTTTGAAAAAGAAACAAAGTTTAGCGTTGCAGCTGGATCCCTCTTAGTGTAGCAACTGACATCTTCCCCAACTGCTTGTGGTTTCAATTAAATCATCATAGAAGAGCAGCTCTGCACTAGCACAACCATTATCCTCCTTCAGCAGCAAGCAACCTCTATCAACCTTGAGCTTCAATCACGCCAACAGCAGTAGGAGTCCATCCTCCACCATCAACAACTTTGCTTCTAGCTGAGAGTCTAATCCACAACTCGGTCAGGATTAGCAGCAGCTCAGCCTCGGCCATCTTTGTCCACCGTGAGCCTCAGTCAGCCATGGCAACCACCTTTCCAATAACAACAGCAAATCATGACAGCTTCTCCTTCCTGTAACTTATCTCTCATCTTCTCAAGTAGCAGTGGTTGTGTTCCTCATCCATTTTAGTAGCTTCAATCATGAGTAGAGTCTCTTGAGTAGCAGCAAACTCTCGCAGGCAGCAACGATTTAACCAGCTCAATAACACTCTAACGGGTTGGCTTCAACACTAGACCGACGCCATGTAAGGTTTGTCTCCTACTTCCTTAAGTTATATGCTCTTTTAGGATTAGTTCTGATTGCTGCATGAGACTAGAAATGGTATGTTAATATAAGAATAAATATTGTAACTAGAAAAGGCATGTTGTGTATGTAATTTCTTGGCAAAATGACTGTTGATTATCATTTTGATGCCAAATAACATGCATTTCAAGTAGATAGTGTTTTTGGGGCCAAGCTTGTGAAAGAACAAAAGGAGGTCGGGCCCAATGATTCTTTGGGGTTATTTTTCCCTTTTAGGCTGAGTTGTGGGTCTGCAAACTGGGCTTCAATGTAAAGATGTGTGCTTGAGCCTATGTTTATGTTTAAACATATCCTATAATCCAAGATTACATGGGATGGCTTTTATTCATTTGGATCAAATATGATAATTGCAATTTTTTGGGCTGATGAGTTCATGGGTTTTAAAGTAAGGTTTGGATTATTACATTGCATTATAGTCTGATGTATCTTTCTCTTAATTACAAGCTAATAAAAATAAAAATATATATAATAATAATTAAAAAGAGAATAAAAAATATTTCTTTTAAAAATACAATTTTATTTTAAATAACATATAGCCAAGTTTCTTAAAAATACAAAAAAAAAATCATATCTTGTTTTAAAAAATAAAATACATGGTAAGTTTTATTTTTTTAGTATGCATTTTTTATTTAATAAACAGTTTATTGAATCCATAAGAATTTGGTCAATATTTCAATAACTCATAAAATCTTAATTCATGAGACTAATGGTCAATGTTTTGGACCTACAAGTCGGCTTGTATTTAAATATTAAGAGTTGACCAGAAAATTCTTGGAATTATTCTAAATATTCACCAATTTAATTAGAAGTATTTTTCACCATAACACACGAGTTGTAAAAAACTCTTTCTCCTTCCAGGATAGGTGAACACAATCAGGGTTTCTACATGGATCCTCTCCGTAAGAATTCATTTGGGCACACGAGCCATAATAAATTTAAAAGGCCAAATTTATTCACATGAATAGATCTTCACCCCAAGCCATAGACAGACCACTGGTTAGGAACCCATTAAAATTTTTAAACCACATTCAAACCTAACTTATAAACAAAAAAAAAAAGTATTTATAGTTCAACAAGATAAACCCTATTGGAATATTAGAAAGAAATTAAAACCTAAATATAAATGCATTTAAAAGTACTTTTAAAATAAAATAGCAAAGTCCAAGTCTTAATAAATGAAGTCCAATCCATATAATAACTTATAAGCCTTATCAAAAGGCATTTATGATGTCCGATCACAATAAAATTTATACCCTAAAGGATATAGAGCCTTTAAAATCTTCTAGAAAGATTTCAGCTCAATCCATCAGTCGAATAGAAAGTTATCAACATCAACATAAAGATGTGTGGTAAAGCTTTAGAACATGTTAAACAACTCCATCTCTTGCTTGGATCACATTGATCAAAGCTTAATCATTCTTTAAACTCAATTTCATGCTTGATGCCATTTTAGAAGGGAATTTTTAATCTTACTCGACCAAAATGTCTTGAATCAACCCATTGAATGCCTATTTGCTCTTGGATCTTGCCCTTGTAATTAGAACAATCAATATTTGTAATGGATTTTGTGGTGTTATTTGTTAATTCTCGCCATCTATCTTCTCCTCAAAAGAATTTGATCTTGAATCATTACCTATATTAAAAAGAAAAAGATTAGAACCATTGAATATATTATTAATATTATACTTACCTTGAAGATCCAACTTATATTAATTATTGTTGACCTATTCAAGAACTTAAAATGAGTCATTCCTTCTAGGATGCAACTTAGATCTCTTACGGGATGAAAATCTTTCCTTCCTCATATGCAGCTAAACCCAATCACCAGGTTCAGAAACCACTCACCTATGACCTTTGTTAGCTTTAGATTCATTTTGTTCATTCTTTCTTTTTATGTGTTACCAAACACTCATAAAGTTTCTTCATCATTTCTATACCTTTTGCACTAACAACATAGCTAAGAAAAATAACTTTATCCATGCAAAAGTATAATTATTTAAATTGGTATACAATTTTTCATTTCTCAAAACATTAAGCACAAAACACAAATGATTAACATGCTTATTTAAGCTTTTATTGTAAAACAATATATCATCAAAATAGACTATCATATAAGAAAAATAACTTTATCCTTGCAAAAAGTATAATTATTTAAATTGGTATATAATTTTTCATTTCTCAAAACATTAAGCATAAAACACAAATAGTTAACATGCTTATTTAAGCTTTTATTGTAAACCAATATATCAACTTTATCCATGCAAAAAGTATAATTATTTAAATTGGTATACAATTTTTCATGTCTCAAAACATTAAGCACAAAACACAAATGGTTAACATACTTATTTAATCTTTTATTGTAAACCAATATGTCATCAAAATAGACTATCATATACCTACCTACCTATAAATGCACACAATTCATGATTCACCAATCTTATAAATGTACTTGGTGCATTGGTAAGATCAAATGGCATAACTAACCATTCATACAAATTAAACTTAGTCTTAAAAGTAATTTTTCATTCATCATTTGTTTTCATTCTAATTTGATGATATCCAGTTTTCAAATCAATCTTTGTAAAAACACATGAACCATACAATTCATCTAATATGACACCTAGCCTAAGAATAAAAAATCTATACTTTACTGTAATGTTGTTGATAGCTTGAAAATCAACAAACATCCTTCAATATCAATCCTTTTATGGCATAAGTAACATTGAACTACGCATGGACTCATGCTCTTTTTTATGTACCCTTTAGCCACTAGCTCCTCAACTTGCCTTTGACACTTATTTGTCTCCTTAGGAATTACTTATATAGGCTAGACGATTAGAAATCACAACTCTAGGTACAAGATCAATTTGATATTTTATTCCTTTTGCATCAAATCATTAGAAACATCTTCGGGAAACACATCCTTGAATTCTTAAAATAAATAAACAACAACACTAGGAATAGAACGATTAAGATTATTGGTATTAAAACATTTCTCTTTGTAAACAAAAGTACAAACATATGATGGTTAGTATAAAAAAAATCTCTCTTGATCTCACTATCTTTTACATAAAAACTCATTTGTTTCCTTGTTTTTCCTTTAACACTCCATTTTCTCTTCTTCTCGTCTTTGTCATTGCCAACTCTTCATTTTCCGCTCTCTTGGTTGAATCTAATTTTCTCTCCTCTTAATATAATTTGATTTTTCTCTCCTCTCAAAGTTTTTGGTCAAAACACCATATTCACTCCCTTCAGCCTTACTCTCTCTTTTCAATGTCAAGTGATCCTCATAAACTTGTTTTAGTGATAACAATACGAAGGTGGTAGATTTTCCATATTTATAAATGAATACTTATTCTTAAATCTATCATGTACAACCTTTTTATCAAACTATTATGGTCTCCCTAAAAATAAATATATTGTATGCATAAGAATAACATCACACAAAACCATATCACTATACCTCTCACTAAAAAATAAGACCAAAATCTATTTATTCACCTTTACTCCCCCCCCCCCACTCATTCAACCACTATAACTTATATGGCCTATGATGTTTTATAGTAGGTAAATTTAACTTTTGCATAAGAGTAGTACTAGTTACATTAGCACAACTCCCTCCATATATAATCATATTATATACCATATTACTTATGTTGCATCTTGTATGAAAAATATCATCTTTTTATTACTCTATATTATCTTTTTTTACTTAAACACTTAATGAACGCCTAACCATAAGTGATTCACCCTCAACTGAATTCTTTACCTCGTAATCACTAGTATCCTCAAGTGGTGGCTTTTTCTCATCATCGCTATCACTTTTGGTTTCCACCTACTAATGGACATGCAAGATCATAGTTTTTTTTTTAATTGAAAAGCTATGTGACCTGATACGAATCTCTTGATCACATGGTCAAGCAACGCACAACAAAGATGATACAACTCCTGAAAAGCCAAAACATCAGGTTTAATAGGAGTGTGAGACAATGAAAACCTGTCCCAAGGTACCAACACTATTGAAATAAGAAACCCTTACCCAACGAATATCAATTCACGAACGAGAAGTACAATGAAGATGCCACAAGGTCAATTATACCTTGATAAGTCAATTCGTTTTTTTTCCTGGTAAACAAAGTGTGTTGTATTACGCAAAACACAAGTTTATTTCATAAATCCAAAAACAAGATATCACATCTGATTAGTACTTAAAAGTGCATTTTTATCAAGGTTTTATATCATCATTTTGCACTTGAAGCATCAATAACTCCTTAACTAGAGCATGTTTTATAATAACATGTCTAAAAATATAAGATACCTTTAATTTATGGTAAATGTTCATCTTAAATGTAGGCCTATCACATAAATTAAAGAATTAATTGATGAGTTTAACTACTAAAATTGAGAAGATAAAGAGAGGGCTAAGCTTAGAAAAGAGATGTTGGTTCAGTCCAAACTGGAACACCATTCGGTTATTGGATCATAACTAGAGTTGTCGAACTTGGATTTAGGTCTGGTTTATATGTATGGAAAGCTAAGACATAGACCTAAAACTTTCATGGAGAGTCCAATATTTAAAAGTGTCATTTTCAAGTTTAAATGATAGCAACAACGGAGAAGTCGGAATATGTCCTGCAGCCCAGACACTTTTCAGTGTTTAGCTCATATCTCGAGTTCTAGAAGTCCAAATGCGCCAATTCTTGTTTTGTTGGAAAGCCGAAACAATTTTCCAGAACTTTCATAAAGACTATCTATTCAAATTCTGATGTTAGCAATGACGCTTTATTCAGACAAGAAGATAAGAATTGTCACCAAGTCAAAATGTGGCCACCACTCCACAATTAGTAATCAAATCAATAGTTCTGAATTTTGACCTATAAAAGGAAGCATTTTCCATGCATTTAGGCATTTTGGTTTTCAGATCAAGATCATGTTCTTGCTCTCTTTCTTTATTTCTTTATAATGCTTAAGTTTTGCTTTCATTAATCTCTTGTTTATGCCTTTCATTTCCTTTACTATACTTATATAATCATGTTCTCCTCTTGTTTATTTATGTTTCTCCTTTTTATTATGTTTAACTAAGTTTATTATGTCATTGTGAAAAGGTTTCACTAATGGTGTTACGATAAGTATAATATAAACTTAATATGGACTTTAATGATTATATCCTAAACAACTTGCTATTAACATGTCTTATCAATTTTATCTTATTAATTCTTAATACCTTGTTAAATGGTTAATCTAAATTTATGTTGCATAATACTTGATACAACAAATGTTTTGCATTTTCATAGCCAACCGTATGGTATAACCTATACCTGTGCTATGAAAGGAACTTGATTTGTTGTTAACATAAGTTAGCATCATGAATTCCTCACAATATTTAAAAGTTTGGTGTTACTTCAATAAGATAATTAATATGATCATGTTAATAATTTATAATGAGCTATTAATGACAAATCATCCGATTGGAACCTCCTTTGTGTGTGGTTTCTAGTCGAGTAATAAAAAGAGTTTACATTATACTTATTTGAAATACCATTAGTGGATCCTCTAATCTTGACAACTGTTTTTAGCATTGTTTAATCTTCACATTAATCTTACATCTCAAAGTCCTCTTTAACTCATCATCATCATCATCACCATCACCATCATCACCACCACCACCACCACCATCATCATCATTATTATTATTATTTATAATTTATATAGTTAACCTCCCTGTGGTTCGACCCCGGTCTTGCCGAGTTAATTATTAGTTCGACACTCCTACACTTGGGAGAAGACATCAATATTTTGGTCGTGTTAAGTTTTTGGCGCCGTTGCTAGGGAGGTAAATTCTTGTATAAATTATATAGTTTATTTTATTGTCTTTTCTTTTCCTTCCTTTTATCTAACTTTTGTTTGTTTTGTTTTGTTTTGTTTTTCTTTTCTTTTCTTCCATTTTATTCTCTTCCTACACGTGCATGAGAGTTTGATCATGTACATTAAGTGGTAGACTTTGTAGGGTATCCTCATCATTTTTAGAAAATATAGTAGAAGAAGATAACCAGTCGCTTCATAATAAGAATAATGAGAATAATCGAGTTAGAACCCTTAGAGACCATATGAATCCAACAAGAACAAGTGCACCCTCATGTATAGTTTTCCCTCCTAATGCATCTCACTTCAATTTTAAGCCGACATTATTCAACTTTTACCTTCTTTTCATGGTTTAGATCTAGAAAATCAATACTTGCATTTGAGAGAATTTAAAGAAGTTTGTAACACTTATAATGACTTAAATTGTAGTATGAACACCATCAAATTAAAGCTTTTTCATTTTTCATTAAAAAATAAAGCTAAAACATGGCTACAAAATCTTAGGTCAGGATCCATTCGTGTTTGGGATGAAATGCAATAACAATTTTTAAAGAAGTTTTTCCCTTCTCATAGAACAAACTCTTTCAAAAGACAAATCACCACTTTCACTCAAAAACCAGGAGAAACATTTTACCAATGTTGGGATAGGTATAAACACTTGCTTAATACTTGTACTCATCATAATTTTAAAACATAGAGATTGGTTTCACACTTTTATGAAGGGTTAACCCCTAAAGATAGGCAAATGATGAAATTAATGTGCAATGGAACTTTTGAAGATAAAGACCCTGATGAAGCAATGGAATACATGGACTTGTTAGCTGAAAACGCTCAGAATTGGGAAACTACAGGTACTTATGAGGCACCGGGTAAAACTCAACCTCATACATCTAGTGGAGGAATGTACAACCTTAGGGAAGATCATGACCTCCAAGCCAAATTTGCATCTTTAGCTAGAAAAGTCGAGGCACTAGAATTGAAAAGGAGTGGTCAATTGAAATCTGTTCAAGAAATTGTATGTCAAATCTGTGATACTGATGACCACGCAACAAATGATTGTCCAACTTTTCCTTCTTTTAGGGAATGTCTTCATGAACAAGTTCATGCTTTAAACAGTTTCCAAAGACCCAATCATAACCCATACTCGCAAACATACAACCCTGGCTGGAAAGATCATTCAAATTTCAGTTGGAAGAGTGGTAACAATAATGCACAAATTTCACAGCCATCATTTCAAGCACACCATAATTTTCAAAATTCTCATTGATACGCACCTCCTTATGCTCCCCCTCGTAGAAGAAATCTTGAGGAAACATTGCATGCATTCATTGAAAAGCAAGAGACAATCAACACTCAAAATGCTCAAACTATAGCAGATTTGAAAGATACTCTTGCAAAATTCACATCTGCTCCCAGTTTTCAAGAGAAAGGTAAGTTTTCATCTCAACCACAGCAAAATCCCAAAGGGCAATACAATTCAAGTGCAAGTAACTTTAGAAGCCAACACATGGATCAAGTCAAATCAGTCACTACTCTTCGTAGTGGTAAGGTTATTGAAAAACCCACTCTTAAACCTTGTGAGAAAGATGATGAGTTAATCTCTAAGGGTAAGGAAGGGGTTGAATTTGAACATTGCAAAGAAAAGATTGATTCCCCACCAGCACTTCCATTTCCTCATGCCGTGACCAAACAAAGGAATGTTAATCACAATTCTAAAATCTTTGAAACTTTCAAACAGGTAAAGATCAATATACCTTTGTTGGATGCTATTAAACAGGTACCTTCTTATGCTAAATTTTTGAAAGACTTGTGTATCGTGAAAAGAAAAATGAATGTGAAAAAGAAAGCCTTTTTAGTTGAACAAGTGCTATTCTTCAAAACAATAATGCTTTGAAATATAAAGACCCTAGTTGTCCTACAATTTCATGCTTTATTAGAGAACATAAAATTAAAAAAGCTTTAATTGATCTTGGAGCTAATGTGAATTTACTTTCATATTCAGTTTTTCAGAGTCTCAATCTAGGTGAGTTAAAACCCACTCCTGTAACTCTCTTACTTGCTGATAGATCTGTAAAATTACCTAGAGGAATAGTTGAAGATGTGTAAGTACAAGTTAATAAATTCATTTATCATGTGAATTTTATTGTCTAGGATACACAACCTATTGAAGCATGTAATTTAATTTCTGTTATTTTAGGACGTCCATTTCTTACAACTTCTAATGCATTGATTAATTATAGGAATGGAGTGATGAAGTTATCTTTTGGAAACATGACATTGGAGATGAATATTTTCAACATTTGCAAGCAACCTAAAGATGATAATGATTTACAGGAAGTGGACTTTATTGAAAAATTAGTTCATGATCAATTTCAAACCACTTCCAGTGAAACTGAGATTGATGAATCTAACGGTTTATTTTTAGGAAGAATCAAAAGCAAGTAATTGGAGACCAAAAATTGAGGAATTGCCACCACGATCAATTAATCCATACCTTCAAGTGTTCAACCACCAAAACCTGATTTGAAGTCGTTACCATTCAATCTCAAATATTCATTTTTAGGAGAAAAAGAAACTTTTCCGATAATAATTTCTTCCAAACTTAATGCACATTGAGAAGGTAAGTTATTCCAAACTCTGAAAATGCACAAAAATGCATTAGGATGGACCATAGCTAACATAAAAGGAATTAGTCTTTTAATTTGCACACACGTAATTTATTTAGAGAAAAATGTTAAACCCTCTAGAGAGATGCAACAAAGGCTTAATCCTAATATGAAAGAAGTAGTGAAAATTGAAGTCATTAAACTTCTAGATAATGGAATCATTTATCCTATTTCTAACAGCAAATGGGTAAGTCCTACCCAAGTTGTACCTAAAAAATCTGGTGTCACTGTGATAACAAATGAAAAAAATGAGTTAATTCCAACTAGGACTATTACTGGTTAGCGCATGTGCATTGACTATAGGAAACTTAATTCAATGACTATAAAAGATCATTTTCCTTTACCTTTCATGATTCAAATTCTAGAAAGAGTTGCAGGTCATGAATTTTATTGTTTTCTAGATGGCTATTCAGGTTACAACCAAATTGAAATTGCATTGGAAGATCAATTGAAGACTGTTTTCACATGTCCATTTGGTACTTTTACCGAAGGATGCCTTTTGGATTATGTAATGCACTAGCCATGTTTCAAAGATGCATGCTTAGCATATTCAGTGATATGGTTAAATGTTTTCTTAAAATTCTTATGGATGATTTTTCTGTTTTTGATGATTCATTTGATGATTGTTTAACTAGGAAAAAGTTTTGAACAGGTGTGAAGAGAAGAATCTTGTGCTGATTTAGGGAAAATGTCATTTTATGGTAACAAACATCATTGTACTTGGTCACATTGTTTCATCAACAGGAATTGAGGTTGACAAATCTAAAATCAAGTTAATTGCCAACTTCCCAACACCAAAATCTGTTAAAGATGTCAGATCATTTTTAGGACATGCTGGTTTTTATAGAAGGTTCATCAAAGATTTTAGTGTACTATCTAAGCCATTGAGTAACCTTCTAAAAAGAATAATATTTTTGAATGGACTAAACATTATGAAGAAGCCTTTGTTAAACTTTAAAACTTGCTTACTTCTACTCCTGTCATTCAACCTCCTGATTGATCATTACCTTTTGAAATAATGTGTGACACTAGTGATTATGTCGTGGGTGCTGTCTTGGGACAAAGAAAAGATAAGAAACCTTATGTGATTTACTATGCAAGTAAAACTTTAAATAGTGCTCAAATGAATTACACTACCACTGAAAAAGAATTACTTGCAGTAGTATTTGCATATGAAAAATTCAGATCTTATCTTGTTGGCTCACCTGTTGTTATTTTTAGTGTTCATGCAACATTGAAATATCTTCTTTCTAAGAAGGATTCTAAGGCTAGATTGGTGCAATGAATTTTGTTACTTCAAGATTTTGATATCACAATTAAGGACAAGAAAGCCACCGTAAGTGTTGTCACGGATCAGTTGTCAAGATTGACAATAAATTCCACATCTAACTTCACACAAATCAATGGTTACTTTCCTGATGAATCTTTACTTTATGTCTTTACAATACCTTGGTTTGCTAATATTGTTAATTTTCTTGTTTCAGGATATTTGCCAGCTCATTGGAGTACCCAGGACAAAAGAAAGTTCTTAAACAAAGTGAAGAACTTTTAGTGGGATGACCCTTATTTATTCAAATATTATTGATGCAACCATATTATTCAATAGTTTCACCCACATTTAACTAGTGTTTTGCCTATGTTTTATATATAAAATGCCTTGATATTCTTTGTTTTATGTTTTAAACGTGCTTTTGGATGAAAGATGCAAAAAGGAGTAAATTGGAGATAATTGGCAGATTTGACCTTCAGTCGATGTTTTGTGCAAAGCGTGAGCTCTAGAGGTTGAAATGAAGTGATTCCAGTGGCATTAAAAAGCTAACATCCATAACTTTCTGGACATCTAAGGAAAGAAAATAAAATAAGGAAGAGCATGGAAATCGCAGCCTTCAAAGTCAAATCTCGCAATCTGCTAGTGTTGACCTTCAGCCATTCCAACTTGAATATCTGGAGCTACAGAAGTCCAATTGATGCAAACTCAATCGTTTTGGATTCATGACTCAAAGGTCTATAACATCTCCAAATATCAGCAAAAAACGATGTCTTATGAGGGAGATATGATTTTTCAAAGATGACATCTGAATTCTGCCAGCAAACAGGTTTCGTGAAGAAACGAGTCCAAATTACGTTCTGAAGCATCTAAACCGATATCCAAGTTTTTATTTCAGCAATTTAGCTCCTCTAAGTCAAAGCTTGAAGATTTCATGCAAGGCTATTTCTCCTTTTTTAGGAAAATAGTTATTGAAGTACTTAAATGTAAACAGTCTACTTAATGGAGGACTATTTTGTAAAATAGAGACCTAGGGTTTCCTAAGATATAAAAAGAATGAGAGAAGAGAAGGGGGGCAGCCAGCCAAGAAGAGAAAAACGCCCCCTTCCTCTAAGAAACCCTAAATTATGCATTCTTCCTTCTTTTTGATTAGTTGTTCAACAAACATGCAAAGCTAAACACTTTTTCTTGGTTGCAAGGACACGAAAACATTCGGATTTCAAGAACTGTGAGATTTATTTTACCTTTTCTTTTCAGTTTATATGATAAATATGTTTGTTCTCCTATGCTTATTTTTCCTATGATTGTTTATTTTAATTGCTAGAGCGGACTCTAAGTTATTATTGTAGACAATCTATTGCTAAGTTTGATATCAAAACCGGAGTTGTGGTATATGAACTTGTGAAGCAACTGAGTTTAATAATTGTGGCGGATCTACGTTATTAATCTTAGGGAGAACATTCAATCAAATCAAACATAGACTGCGGACAGTTATGTTTTCTTGATTA
>Ga0325410_1002510_pt1 | contig 20581 bp, 12 predicted proteins | sample PopdelMetagenome_16_FD_206182 | JGI IMG/M metagenome (GOLD analysis project Ga0325410, IMG submission 206182) | Populus deltoides microbial communities from Bellville, Georgia, United States - Xylem-PdIQD-R3 | ecosystem: Host-associated > Plants > Phyllosphere > Stem > Wood/Secondary xylem... | reverse complement strand
AAATGCTAGCCTAGAACTCTGTGTATGTTATGATTTCATCTCTGCTGTACCGTAAAATTCATCGTATAAGGGCATTCTGAAGAGAAAGATGTTATTTAGACGAGTAAAATTAATAATATATTTTTTATTTATATTCACTTTAATAATAAAAACTATTTCGAAGAGTATGTTATAAAACCATTTATTAATTTTAATTAACAACTCCAATCAAAACCTTTTTTTACAAAAAAAAAATTAAAGAAATTTTTAGCATTTTTATCCAATATTGGAGGAATGAATTTTCAACATAGAAATTTTATTTTGGATATAACTCTTTTCTTGGAGTTGTAAAAATAAGAGTTGAAAGCAAAAAATATTGTCTTTTCTTTTTGGTTTTCCATTTAGCACCATTTTTTTTTTTTTTGAGAAGCTCTGATTAGAGACTTGTGGAAGTTGATGTGAAATTTGACATAATAGAATTCAACTAAATATGGTTCTGCGTAAAATCACAATGAATATTTTTATCTTTGAAAAAAACAATGTCTAGTGACTATAAACATGTTTTAAATAAAAATAAATAAATAAATAACTCAAGTTATAGTTCTAAACAAGTTTAATAAGTTGGTTTTATTTTAATTAAATGATAAAAAATAATAATGATAATAAATGTACAAAATTAAAAAAAAAAGCATGATAACCTTAAAAAAAAACCTTTGAATGTATATAATTGGATTTTAAAAATGAAAAAAAAAATCAATGTGTGTGTTGCACAATTTAACTAGGATTTTAAATACCCTTTTGAATTATTGTCATTGTGGGAAATCAACGTGTTTTCAGATACTAAATTACTGAGTAGACCGAATATGAAATTAAAGCTGAGCGCTAATTGATTTTTGGGTTGTAACAGGAGTTATACAACTCCGTTTCAGGTGTTATTCACCATTCTGAAAATATGAGACATAGACCTACATTTCATATGAAGAGCATAGAACTCAGGTTTGCTATTTGGAATCCCAAAAAACAAATCGAAAGACAGAGTCCGAATCATACTCGAACTTATTGCGATTCAGACACTATCTCGGGTTATGGCCCATATCTTGAGTTTCAGAGGTCTAAAAATTGCAAGATCAGTTTTGTTGGAAATAAAATTTGATTTTCTACAATTTCTCCAGAAATAGAGAAGTCTCAATTTGCACGTTTACCTCCCTAAATCTGGATTGCAATATTAGGATATGCAAGAATCTGAAATAGAGCAGGAAACTAACTTTTTTTCCATTAGAGGAAAAAGCCATAGTATATAAACCTATTTAGGCAGCACTTTTGGGAAACATTTTGATACCCTAAATACCCTAAATAGTTGCCGGATTTTAAATAAAATTATTAATAATATCAATGTAAGTTGTATTTGGTCTACTTTGATTAATTTTTGCCTTCAATTTTTAGGTGCTTGTCTAGTGTATAAGAAGCAAAAAAATCTGTTGTTGTTGCCTTATAATCTTGAGGTTATGAAAATTGCAAAAGAATTAAGAAAGAAAAAGCGAGAGATTTAGAAAAATTCAAACACTATGGTAGACAATGAAAATCCTGAGCAAGACATACGGGCATTGAGAGATTTTGCACCCCCACGGGTAACGGGAATCCGTTCAGTTATCAGGAAACCAAGGATTGAGGCCAATAATTTTGAGATCACACCGACCATACTACAGATGATTCAGACTTCGATTCAATTTTATGGGTTGTCGAGTGATGATCCTAATGTCCATATCACGAGTTTCTTGGAAATTTACGACACTTTCAAGCATAATGGCGTTATTGATGATGCCATTCGCCTTAGGTTATTTTTGTTTTCTCTTCAAGACATAGCAAAGAATTGGTAGACTCCATGTTTGTAAAATCAATCACCAGTTGGGAAGATTTAGTTCAGAAATGCCTTGCCAAAATTTTCCCGCCAGCTAAGACAACAAAGATGTGCATTGAAATCTTGAATTTTTCCGAATTTGAGAGTGACCCATTGTATGAGGTTTGGGAGAGATATAAGAATTTACTTAGGCGATCCCCTCACCATGGATTGCTTAAGTGGATGCGGGTTCAAAATTTCTAAAATGGATTCAATGTTTCCACAAGAACATTGATTGATGTAGCTTCAGGTGGTGCTTTTATGAGTATGTCATAAGATGATGCATACAATTTGTTGGAGGAGATGGCCATAAATAATTATCAGTGGTCGAATAGAAGGAGTACACCAAAGAAGACTGCTGGGGTGCATGAAATTGATGTCATCACGCCATTGAAAACCTAAGTTCATTAGCTCACTCAACAACTGAAATCCAATCAACTCACAGCAAATGCCATCCATGTGACAGATTGTGATTTTTCCGTGAAAACCACCCAAGTGAAGAATGCCAAGTTGGGAGCCCTTTCTTTCAAGCAAAACATGCTCAATTTGTGTCAAACTACAACCAACATAACAACCCTTACAGCGCAACATATAATACCGGTTGGAGAAATCATCCTAAATTTTTATGGGGTAATCAGAATGTCCTAAAACATCAATCTATTCCACCATCAAGTGAGAAGCTAAAAGAGAAATCAACACTTGAAAAAGCTATGACACAATTAGCCGACAACACTAACCTTCAAAACCAAGCAGCTTCAATTCGAAACTTGGAGGTTCAAGTTGGTCAGTTTGCCAACAAGCTCACTGGTAGACAACAAGGAAATCTACCAAGCACAACCAAAATCAACCCCAAGGAGCAATGCAAGGCCATAACTTTAAGAAGTGGAAAAGAAGTTGAACCGACTGTTGGAAACAAAAACTCCAGCAAAGAGAAAGAGGAGGAACAGTTGGCTAAACCTCTTTATAGCATGAAAAAATCTAAAACCCAACCAGAGCCACCATAAGAGATGATACCGAGAGTTCCATTTCCCCAGCGACTTAAAAAGAATAAGCTAGATATGCAATTTTCTAATTTTCTTGATGTGTTTAAAAAATTATGTATTAACATTCATTTTACAAATGCTCTAGAACAAATGCCAAGCTATGCAAAATTTTTTAAGGACATTCTATTAAACAAAAAGAAGTTACAGGAATATGAGACCGTTGCTCTCACTAAAGACTGTAGTGCAGTTTTGCAAAAGAAATTGCCTCATAAACTTAAGGTTCTATGGAGTTTTATTATACCATGTTCTATTGGAGATGCTATATTTAAAAATGCTCTATATGATTTACGTACAAGCATTAATCTTATGCCTTTATCTATTTTCAAGAAGCTTGGTTTAGGAGAAGCAAGGTCAACTACAGTGACACTGCAATTGGCTGATCGATCACTAAAGCATCCCAAAGGAATAATTGAAGATGTTCTGGAAAAAATAGCCAAGTTCATCTTTCCAATCAACTTCATCATACTAGATATGTAAGATGATAATAAGATACCTATCTTGCTTAGCCGACCATTATTTCCCACTGTAGGAGCATTGATTGATGTGTGAAAAGGGGAGTTACAGTTAAAGGTGAATAAAGATGGGGTAATTTTTAATGTGTTCAAAGCAATAAAACATCCACGTATGGATGAGAGTTGCTTTAGCATTTAAGTAGTAGACTTTCTAATTAGTGACAGATTCAAGCATCCAAGCAAACCGTTGAAAGCATGTCTAGTAAATAATATAACGGTGGAGGATGCTGAGATATCCGAATATACATGTTGGATGGACTCTTTTGAGCCTAACTATATGAGGTACTTTGAAGATTTAGGATAAGCACCTCTAAAATTAAAATCAATTATTAAACAAGCATCGGTTCTGGAACTTTAACCTCTGCCTAAGCACCTTCGGTATGCATACCTTGGAGAAGCCTCCACTTTTCCTGTCATAATCTCTTAAAAGCTCTCTAATGCAGAAGAAGAAAAATTATTAAAGGTGCTGAGAAAACATAAGGCAGCTCTTAAGTGGGTATCAGCTGATATTAAAGGGTTTAATCCTTCTATTTGTATGCATAAAATTTTGTTAGAAGATGAAGTTAACCCTACAGTAGAGCATTAAAGAAGGCTTAACCCGACAATGAAAGAGGTAGTTCGGAAAGAAGTTCTGAAATGGTTAAATGCTGGTGTTATATTCAATTTCTGACGGCTTGGTCAGCCAGGTCCAAGTTGTGTTGAATAAATAATGAATTACAATGGTGAGGGATGTAAATAATAAACCGATATTTACTCGAACCATGATTGGATGGAGGATTTGCATAGACTACTGAAAGCTCAACAAAACCACTTGTAAAAATCATTTTCCTTTACCATTTATTGATTAGGTGTTGGATAGGATGGCCAAGCATGAATATTACTGTTTCTTAGATGACTATTTAGGATACAATCAAATAGTCATCGCGTTAGAGGACCAAGAGAAGACAGCTTTCACCTGCCCTATAGTACTTTTGCTTTCAGAATGATGCTTTTAGGGCTATGTATTGCACCAGCCACCTTTTAGAGGTGCATGATGACTATCTTTTCAGATATGGTTGAGTAGATTATCGAGGTCTTCATGGATGATTTTTTCATATTTAGAACTTCTTTTGACGATTGCCTTGCAAAGTTAGCTTTGGTTTTGGAACGTTGTGAAGAGACTAACATGATATTGAATTAGAAAAAGTGTCACTTTATGGTAAATGAAGGTATAGTGTTGGGGCATCGGATTTTAGTAAAGGGAATAGAGGTAGACAGAGCTAAAATTGATGCAATAGATGAGTTTCTACCACCAACGACAATAAAGGGTATTAGGAGCTTCATTAGACATGTTGGATTTTATAGAAGGTTCATCAAAGACTTCTTTAAAATCTCCAAACCTCTTTGCAATTTACTGATTAAGAAAACTCAATTTCAATTTGATGAAGAATGTGGGAAAGCTTTTTTTATTGTTGAAAGAGAAGTTAGTGACAACCCTTATAGTTATTGCTTCAGATTTGGAGTTACCATTTAAATTGATGTGTGATGCAAGTGATTATGCAATCAGGGCAGTATTGGGCTAGCGAAAAGATAACATGTTTCACACCGTATATTATGCTAGCCGAACCCTCAACGATGCCCAACTTAATTATGCCACAACTAAAAAGGACATGTTTACTGTGGTGTTTGCCTTTGATATGTTTCGACCTTATATTAGTGGGAACAAGGTGATTGTGTATATTGATCATGTTGTAATTAGACATCTAGTTTTTAGGAAAGATGCCAAGCCTAGACTTATTCGTTAGGTCCTTTTGCTGCAAGAATTTGATGTGGAGATAAAAGACAAAAAAAGGACTGAGAATGTGGTGGTTGATCAACTTTCACGGTTGGAATTGTCAGAGCAACTTGAGCCTTAAGTCATGGTTATTAATGAAAATTTTCCCGATGAAAGAATTTTAGCTATTTCCACTAACAATCCCCTTTTTTTGGTATGCAGATTATGTAAATTTTAAAAATTAAAAGTTTAATTATGTTTAAAAATTAATTTATGTCAAATTAAAAGAATTAATTAGGTACATAAACTTAATTATACTTTTAAGAGGTCAAATTAATTTTATTAGAAACTTAATTGGTGAAAAATAAAGTTTGAAAATCCAATTTGAGCTTAATCAAGAAGATTAGAATTTTAGAGGACAAAACTTAATTTTTACGAAGATAATTGATTGAAATCAAAGATAAAATTGCAGAAAAATCAAAATTTAGAATTAATTAAGGGTTAATTAAAGAAATTTAAAATCAACAACTTTTTTTAAAAATGCGCTAAACTTTGAGGACTTAATTTGGTTGAAAACAGAGGTAAAATTGAAGCAAATTGAAAGCTAAATGTGAGGATTAATTTGTATAAATTTAAAACCAATGACCAAAACAAAAGGGCTTTGAACTCCAAGGTTGATATTTGAGTTTGGCAAGGGTAAAATCACAAGAAATTAAATGTTTGAAATCAATTAGGGATGCAATTAAAAAAATTAAAAAACAAAGGACTAGATTGAATTTTAGTCAAATCCCTAATTAAAACTCCAAGGATATCAAAACAACATAGTTTCATTTAAATAAAAGATTGTATTTTGACCAAAGCAATTTATTTTGGTATAAAATGACGTTATTTTGACCAATAGAAAAACAAAAAAAGAATACTAGATGACTTGTCATGTAACTACTGTTCATTTGCATTTAATGCATTATCTCTTCAAAATGGATAAACAAGGCATCATTTTGATGACCTGACACTGTACTATACCCCAATATAATTGTTGTCAGTTGACTGCCATGTATTTTAAATTATTGAATTGGTTTTTTTTAAAAAATATTTTACATGCCTTTACTTTTAATTCAATAAACATGCTACTATTAAAAAAAATGTTATGGTAAAAAACATTGAGCTTGAATAAGAAAAGAATTATTCATTTAAGTAATAAAATATATTTATTTTGAAAATATTTAAATCATAACCTTTCTACAAATATCTATTTTAGATGTAAAAAAACTAAATAAAAATAAATTTTGAAAACTACTCTACGACGTGGAGTGGATAAATAATTAATTAGTATGAACGTTGACACCAAGCAAAAGGGACGAGGTATTAATTTCGTGTCCCACCTGTGCTATTTAACTCTCATAAAATTTAATTACGGAAATACAAGAAAGAAAAAAAAAACAAATATAGTAATAAACTTGATACCGTATAAGGGAGTCTCAGTCGACGGTTTTGTTTGCTTGCCTATGCAATTTGCAGCAATCGACGGTATTTCAGGCAATTTGCAGGAATAATGGACTCCGGATTTGATGCCCCAATACACATGAACTGACCTCTAAGTCCGAAATGACCCCCTCTTGTACACAAGAATGAAAATATTATGGTGATATTTTCTTTTCAATTTAATGTTTCTTTTTACACTTTGTAATCATCAGAAATTTCAATTTAATATCAAATTTTTTTTTTTTTGAGAGAAAAGGGAAACATTTTATTTAGATTGATTTTGTGATTTGGACAGTTTTTAGATTTGTTGGGTTAATATGTTAGTTTTTTGATATTTTAGGAGTATTTGTAGAGTGTTTTTAAATAAAAAATAGTTGAAAATTAAGCTTTTTTTTTAAAAAAAAAACCCACAGGCTCAATTTTTCACGGTGGCCAAATTTTAAGCTTGCAAATGACTTGATGCCCGCCATATAGCAACATGACTTCTGTCTTCTTTTTCTTGTTTTTTTTTTTAAAGAAGTAAGAGTAGACAATAAATCATCCATCCTTTTAAATTAAAAAAAATTAATTATAAGCCAAGACGTGTAGGCCTAGACTTGAAGGCCCACACGCCTAGGCTCTTCCTTTCACAAGCCTAGAGTGTTGGGCCTAGGCTTTTTTTAGATATTTTTTTTATATATAGTTATGTTAATTATAGATTTATAAAAAAACAATTATTGAAGCTTGAAGTCCATGATTTAGATTGCATGTTCAAGAAGTGAGGTCATAATATCTAATCTTTTTTTTGTTTAATGTATTTTTTGTCCTTCTATTTAAAAAAAATACAATTTTGCATTTTGTTATTAATAATCTATTTTTTTATTTAACTTAATCTAAAAAAATATAATTTGACCTTCTGTTATTAATAATATGATTATGCTATCTCATCCATGCATATGTCATGGTTGTTTTTGCTTTTTTTTTTAAAAAAATATTTCATACAAAAAAAACTTGCATAATTTTTATTAAATGATAAATGATCTTTGATATAAGAAGAATTATTAAATCCATGACATGCTTGACTTGCATGTCAATTAATTGGTTGACTTGAGTTCACATGTTTTTTTTTAAATTAATTTTTTTTATCATTTTTTTTCTTCAATATCATGTCAATTAGAGATTTAGTTTTTTAATTTTTTTTCTAGATTATCCCTGTTAGTTTATTATGTCAGCCCTGATTAAGTTAGGTAGATATCAAGTGTTTTTATCTGATTTTAAATTATTAGTTAAAATCTATTGTTTTTTTTTTTTAAAAAAAGAGACGTTAGAAATACCTATATTTTTTTTTCTGCGTTTGAATTGTTTTTTTCTGTAGCGTATCACGGATCAATGTGCTGGTCTTATGCTTTTCATGAAACAAAGGAACAAGTAGCGAAGTAAATGTGATTTGCACACATTTTGAAGCCAAGGAGTTGCTGCTTCACACATGACAGTGGAAGGAGGTGGCCCCTCACCCTCCTGATTCTTGAGCAGTCTCCTTCGATGGGCTGAGTTTTCTTTGTGGTCACAGATAACCAATGGCGTGTTTGGCAGTGTGGTTGCAGGTGTTTTTTAAATAATTTTTCATGTCAAAATGCATGTCAATGATTTTTTTTATTTTTTAAAAATTATTTTTGATATCAGCACATCAAAACGATCCAAAACATACAAACCATATTCAATTTTAATTAAAAAAATTCAAAAATTTTGGAAACGCGGCCGCAGCCGCGTTCCCAAACATAGTTAGAATTAATAAAAGCTGAACCAAAGAATTAATTATTCATATAACAAAGGAAAAGGTGGGGAAATTTAGGCCTGTAGCCATCTATTTTATCTTGTTGCCGAGATGAAGATCTTGGAGCACTTTCTTGTGTGTAATATTTTCTTCATCATTAGCAGGGAAGTGGATGAAGACCACCTCCTTGTTGTCGTGTGCAAATCCATGGAAGCTGCAAGATCTTTTGGAAAATCTATTTCTGGACGTTTTCCTGTTATATGCCTCGAGGATATAAGGTTTTATGGCATTTATGTTGATGAAAATCATGGAATTTTATGAAATTGTGGTTGATTTTGTATTGCATGCAAGTAGTGTTTAATGAAATACCTCTATGAAAGTTTTTGTTCTTCTTTTTATTATTTTTGATAAATTTGAAATATTTAATTTGATGGTAAATTAATAATTATCAATTTAATGATAAAGTTATAATATTAATATTACCATGCTTCTTTAGTTATTAATTAGAATATAATATCAATTTTGTAAATAACATACTCTTTTTGTTTACTTTTTTTTTTTTGCGCTCAAGAGTGAAAATGTAAGTTTTAATCAATTTATAAGAGAATAGATGCAATGTAAAAAAAATAATTAAACAATAGAAGATATCATAACTCAATTTTGATCCCTGTTTTTCTAAGCATTTTAAGTATCGTCTCAAATGCATTTAAATTTCTTTTCAACGCGTCATTTTTAAAAGTATTGATTTTTCTCATTGAGTTGTTGTTGATGTTGCTCTTTTTTTAAACAATCAAAATACAAAAAAAAAGAGATAAGCCTTTGAGCTGTAAAAAATCAAAATATCAAAAGAATAGCCAGATTGATATGTTTTGATAAGATGGGATAAAGAAACGAAGAAAATTGAGGTTGAAATCCAAACTTGACCAAAATTAGAAGAATGTTTTAAGTCTAAGTACTTAATTAAACTTCTACCAAGTTTAATTGATTTATTTAAGGATTTAATTGAAGAAAAAATAAGTTTTACAAAAAAATTAAGTTGAAAAGTCAATTGGAAAAAATAAAAAAATTAATTAAGTTTAAGGACTTAATTAAACTTCTAATGGGTTTTATGAATTCAATCAAACTTCTAATGGGTTTTAAGAATTCAATCAAAGACTTTATTGAAGAAAAATAAGGTTCGGAGGCCTAATTCGAATCAATTCAAAAAGTTTAGAAGTTTAGGGACAATTGAAACTTTGAAATGCTTAATTAATGCAATTAAAGGCTTAGTTGAAAGAAATTTAAAGTATGAAATTCAATTGAGGACCACATTGAAGAAATTTGAAACCAAAGACTATTATATAAAAAGTGCTTAAATTTGAGGGCGCAATTGAAGAAGGTTAAGGGTGAAATTGCAAGGAATCCAAAAGATTAGGGCTAATTGAAGGTAATATTGCAAAGTACCAAAGGTTCAAGGACCAAATTGAGAAAGACCATAATTTCACTATTTATTGTCTTCTTCTCCTAAAACAAAAGAAAAATGATGCCCAAGTGCTCACATTTGAGCCCAAATTTCTACCTCATCCCTTCACCACACCATATAAATCTTATACCAACTTATACCTGGTATTTATAATTCTTTCTAAACCAAAATTTCAGCTCTTATTTCATTAAAAACATTAGTAGATTCTCTCCCAAGAACACTACCCAGCACAGCTCTACCTGCAAAAACTGACTTGTGTCCTTGTTAGTTGCAGAACATGACAAGCTTTTGTTCGTAGCTTTAATGAATAGCTGGGATCTATTCAAGTCGAGAACCTATCAAGCAATTTGATACAATTAATTTAAGGAAGAAGAAGTATAGCAGAGAAGAAATATGTGGTTGGGGTTAATTCAATACCCTTCTATTAAAAATAACTTTAACATTTACAGCCATACACTTCATAACATAATTAACGAACAAATAGAAAAGAGTTACAACACTTTCCACGTCTAACAATTAACTAACTGATCCACGTTCTGCAGCTCCCTAAAATAGTCCTGCAACATGATCTCTTGGGCACTATTACCAGAAAATCGGTAAATACAAACGGAAATACCGAGGGAATATTTTTGTCAGTAAATTTCTGACGGATTTTACCGACGGAAATATTCCCTTGGTATATACTAAGGGAATTACATTGGGAAAAAAATTAAAACAAAGCAAAAAAAAATTATGACGTGTCATTTTTACCAACAGAAATTCGTTGGTAAACTGTGAACACTGTTCATCATGTCAATTACAAAGGGAATCACCAACAGAATCCTCTATCGGTATTTTCCAGAGAGCTCCAGAAGTGTTCACTTTCTAATTGCACTATTAATTGTTGTTCTTTACGGACAAAATCACCGACGGATTGAAAAGTCGTCGGTGTTATTTGGCGGTTTTCTAAAAAAATTCAATTAATTTAAAATTTTCATTTAAATATTATAGATGGAATCACCGACGAATTGAAAAATCATCAGTAATTGTTGGCTGTTTCTGAAAACTTTTTATGAAATTGAAAATTTAAATTAAATATTACCGATGGAATTACCGACAGAATAATTAAAATATATTAATATTTAATTATCCATCGGTAAATCCATCGCTAACGCGCCCCAATAAAAAACCTGAATCCCCTTATTTCACGAGAGACAAACTCATTTCTTATTATTCTTCTTCTTCTAGTCCTTCTTCTTCTTCTTCTTCTTCACTAAATGTAAAAAACATCAATATCTATTTCTTTTTTTTCTTTTCTCTCCTAATCTCCTTCTCTTTTCCTTAATGCTCAGGTATGTCTTCTTCTTCTTTCTTCTTTTATCCTCTTAGTTTTTTTTTAATTAATATGCTTTACGAAATTTTTTTCTCTCTTTAGCTTCACTTGCAACTACATTAAGGTAAGATTTTTCTTTTTTCTTCTTTTTTCATGATTGTTTTAACTATATTTTTTTTATTTTTAATTTTTTTTGTTCTTAATAATTGTATAAATGTTGTTGTGAGATTTGTTTTTCATATGATATCAATTTTTAGTTGATTTATTTATAGGATTTTTAAATTTTTAGCAATTGCAACTTCATTTTTTTCATATGAATTTTTTTAGTGAATTTATTTTTTTTCATTTTATTTATTTGTTGCAAATTTGTTTGAGTTGATTTTCTTATTCATTTTTTCCAAGCATTTTGAGTATATATTATAGAGTGTTGATTTATGTTAATTTAATTATTTTATAATTTTATAAAATGAATTTTTTAAAAATGTTTTTAAATAATTACCGATAAAATTTCCGTCGGTATATCCCTCGGTAAATCTGTTGGTAGTAAAAAAATATTATTACCGACGTGTCTATTCTGTCAGTAAATCCGTCGGTAATAATATTTTTTTATTACGAATGGATTTACCGATGGACAAAAAATTACCGATGAAAGATTCACCAACGGAGTATTTTTGTCGGTGATTTTGTTAGTAAATTAATTATCGACGGAATATGTGTCTTACGTTGATGAAAAAATTCCGTCGGTAAAACTGTTAAATGTTGTAGTGCACGTTCTTGTGATAGTGGATGTATCACAATTAGCCCTAGAATTCTCCATTTCTCCCATAAAAATCATACAAAACCCACCCAAGCAGTGGGGGAAAGAGCATTGCCATAAACACCATCTCCAAGCCATGACTACAACAACCTTCTCCTTAATTTTCCCAGTCTGAAACCAACTTAGAGACGACATAGCACACCACTGTTTCCACTTTCTTTTCACCCTCATTTCATCTCATTCTTTTTTTTTTCCTCCTTACAACCAGCAAACACCTTTATCTTCCTTAGTTTGAGCCTCCACTTAGACTTAACCTTTTGAAAATACAAGCCAAAATAACTAATGGTATGTTTGTTTCCTAGAAAGTAGTTTTCGGGTAACCACTTTTAAAACTTCTCTATGTTTGTTTGCCATTAAGAAAGTTGGTCAACGGAAAATACTTTCCGGTCAACGGAAAAAACTTTCCAGTCAAAGAAAAATTTGGTTTCGTTTCTAAGAAAGTGTTTTCCTTTTATTTTGGGCGGAAAACACTTTCCGGAAGTTTAGAAAAATTTAGGCCATGTTTGTTTCCCGGAAAGTAGTTTCCGGAAAACCACTTTCCAAACTTTCCTGTGTTTGTTTGCCATTAGGAAAGTTGGTCAACTGAAAACACTTTCCGGTCAACAGAAACATTTTCCAGTCAAAGAAAAATTTGGTTTGGTTTTTAGGAAAGTGTTTTTCCTTGAAATGTCGTATTATTTGTTGATTATATCAAATTTGGTCCTCAAACTTTTGATTGCTATATATATTTTGTTTTGAATATTTGTTTTTCAATTTTATCCCTTAGAATTCAATTTTTATATTAGTTTTGGTCTTCAATTTATAATTGTTATTTGCTTTTTCCTTATCATTTTTTAATTGAAATTTTTTATCTATCAAATTTGATCCTCATTGTTTTTATTGTTACTTATTTTATTTGAAATAATTTATGAACAATTAATTATTATTATTTTAATTTCTTCATCTTTCAAATTTTTTTTAATTTTTTAGATTTGATCTCTATTATTTTGATTATTATTTATTTTATTTGAGATAATTTATAAAATTATATTTTTTTCAATTTCATTCCCATTCAACTTTTAAATTTGTAAGATTTATTCCTTATTATTTTATTAAACTTTTAAAAAATAAAACATTAATTAATTATTTTCCAGCTCATTTTCCATTACATAACCAAACACAGGAAAGTGTTTTCCAACTTATTTTTCATTACACTACAAAACATCGGAAAATAATTCACTTTTCCAGAATTCACTTTCCAAAAGAAAACCACTTTTCAACAAACAAACGAGGTTTAAACCTTGTAAAGGACCTTGCGGAGCATAAGCCTTCCTTACCCTCCATCCTTTTCGTTTAGTTCGAAAGCAATGATGTTTTTTTTTAAAAAAAAGTCATTGGTCTTGCTCTCAAGTTATCAAGCTCATCAAGGGAGATTGGTTTTGGTTATTATCAGGAATAGGAAATGTTTGCCATTTTCATTACAGTTTAAAGATCATTTACGGCAAGCCAACGTCTAGACGCAGCATCTATTTAGACAAAGATTCCACAAAAACAACAATAGAGGCTTTCTTTTTGAGAATGAAACTGAGGGAAGTATCATAGCAGCAACAGAACTTTAGTTTCAGCCTTCAACTGGTAGGAGACTGCAGCAAGCTAGCACCACGACAACCAACAACATCACAGTTTCAGTTCCAGCAGAAGCTTCAGTTCCAGCAGCAGCTTCAGCTCCAGCAGCATCGCGGTCCAGCTTCCTCAGCAAGCAGCACCTCCGCTGCACCAGCGTAGCCTCTCCACAGCAAACAACAGCACAGTTTCCAGCGCAGCTGCATCTTTTCCTGTTCCAGCTCTGCACTAGCACTGTGACATTCATTCCAGCAGCATCAGTCTCTCCTCAGCACCATCCTCACCATACAGCAGCACCTCTTCTGCATCTGAAACAAAAGAATGTGAAATAGAGGAAAACAGAATTGCAGAGAGAAATTCCTCATGTGTATTGAATGATGCAGCTCGTCCAATTATATACAACAAGCAAAGAATATTCTAACTAACTTATCCCATGCAATGTCAACACTACCCTTTATGTACAGCTCATTATAGAAGCAATAAATAATAAATAACAGAGTAACAGAATTCAGGTAACCATGCCATCCTTCTTTTCAGTGATGTGGTGGTGATGATTCATCCTCTAATACGCCCCCCCGGGAAGATGGAGTGTAAAGATTTACGACTCCCTTCCTAGATAAGTGAAAATTAAGAACTGAGGATGATAAAGCTTTTGTCACAATATCAGCAAGTTGATTGGAGCTGGAGACATAACGAGTGCATATATGGCCGGCCTGAATCTTGTCTTGAATTAGATGGCAGTTGAGTTCAATGTGTTTAGTCCTTTCATGGAAGACTGGATTTGCCGCAATATAGATAGCAGCTTGGTTGTCATAGTGTAATGAAACTGGTTGAAAATGCTGGACATGGAGTGCAGACAGAATGTATTTCAGCCAGGTTAATTTAGCGCAGGTGACAGCCATGGAACAATATTTGGCCTTTGTCGAGGACTTAGATACCACGGATTGTTTCTTGGATTTCTAAGAGATCATGGAAGAGCCAAGGAAAATACAGTAGCCACTAATAGAATGTCTGGTATCGGGGCAAGAAGCCCAATCAGAATCGCAATAAGCCTCAAGATGCAAAGAGGAAGAACTAGAGAACAAAAGTCCTTGTCCTGGTGCACCCTTAAAGTAGCAAAGGACTTTATGGGCTGCATGTAAATGAGCATCAGTAGGATTAGCCATGAATTGGCTCAAATTGTTGACACTATAGCAAATATCTGGCCGAGAGACTGTAAGATGAAGGAGCCTGCCAATAAGACGTCGATAAACACTGGGATCAGATAATGGAGTGCCAGTTATTTGAGTAAGGTTGAGGTTTTGCTGCATTGGAACCTTAGCAGGGGTGTTGCCTAAGGTGCCAGAATCTGCAAGAATATCGAATGTGTACTTCCTCTGGCAGAGATAAATGCCTTTTGAGGATCTTGCAACCTCTATGCCGAGAAAGTAGTGTAAGTTGCCAAGGTCCTTGATCTTAAAATGCCTGTGAAAAATAGATTTCAATTCGTGCACAGCAGCAATGTCACTACATGCAACCAATATATCGTCGACATAAACAAGGATAACAACAAATATGTCATTAATGTCACGGGTGAAAAGGCTATAATCAGCCTTGGATTGAGAGAAACCTGCAGCAAATAGAACATTAGAAAATTTGGAATACCATTGCCTTGAAGCTTGTTTGAGACCATACAAGCTCTTGAGCAATTTATAGACTTGAGTAGGTGATCCTTTTGTGTAGCCAGGAGGTTTATTCATATAGATATCTTCATGCAAGTCCCATGCAAGAATGCATTATTTACATCGAATTAATGTAAATGTCAACCTTTAACCGATGAAATAGCCAAGAGACACCTCACAGTAACTAACTTAGCCACAGGAGAAAAAGTCTCGTGATAGTCCACTCCCTCAAGTTAGGTGAAACCGCGAGCCACAAGTCTTGCTTTAAGTCGTTCAACACTCCCATCAAAATTATACTTAATTTTATAAACATATTTGCAATCAATAGGAACTTTGCTAGGAGGTACATCTGTAAGTTGCCAAGTCTGATTTGCCTCTAAGGCTGCTAATTCAGTGTCCATGGCCTTACACCATCCGGGGTCTTTAAGAGTTGTTTATATGTTTTTGGTTCAATATGAGTGGAAATAGTGGTTGAAAGAGCTTTATAAGTAGGAGAAAAATGCTAGTAAGAAATAGTAGTATGAAGAGGTAAAGTTGTACCTGAAGGGGAACATAGCAGCTGGTTCGATAACGGGATAGGAGGAGTTAGAGTAGTCTGATGACAATGGTAATCCTGCAGGTACTCAGAAGCACGTCTAGTTCTAGTTGACCTGTGAAAGGGGGAAATTAAAGGAGGAGAAGGTAAGGTAGCAGGAGATAATGGAGGTGGAGAAATAAAAGTCTGTGGTGGGGAGGTGCAGGAGGGGGAGAACTTGGAGCTAAAATTTTTTGAGATGGAGACTGGTTAGCAGGAAGGGCATGTGAGGGAGTAAGGGAGGGGGGAGAAGGATGAGATGGTGGTGAAGTAGGAATAGAGATAGAAGGAGGCAGTGAAGAAGGTAAAGGATGTGTAATAGAGTTGGAAGGTAGAATAGAAGGCGAAAAAAAAAAAGAATGGAAGGGAAAAATAGATTCATGAAAATGAACATCTTGGGATAAAAAAATTTGACCAGTTTGTAGATCAAGTAATTTATATGCTTTAACTCCAAAAGGGTAGCCTAAAAACACACATGCTCTGCCTCTAGGATCAAACTTCTTACGCCCATGGGACAAGGTAGCGGCATATGCAAGGCACCAAAAACTCTCAAGTGTTTGTATTGGGGAGGGGTTTGGAAGAGAGATTCATAGGGTGTTTTATTATGAAGAAGAGGGGTAGGAGTACGGTTAATAAGGTAGGTTGTTGTGAGAACACAGTCGGTCCAATATTAGGGTGGAAGATGGGATTGAAACATTAAGGCTCGACCAATATTCATTATGTGTTGATGTTTTCTCTCGACCCTTCCATTTTGTTGGGGGTGTGTCGACACAACTCCTTTGGTGGATAATGCCCTTAGCTTGAAAAAAATCTGTCATGCGGAACTCGGCTCCATTGTCACTTCTAATGATTTTGATTTTGGTTTGAAATTGAATTTCAATTAAACTGTAAAAAGCCATAAAACAAGACCGGGTATCGGATTTATTTCTAAGCATATAAAACCATGTTGTCCGAGAGTGGACATCAATAATTGTAAGAAAAAAACGTGATCCATCCACTGCAATAACTGAGTTGGGACCTCATATATCATAGTGGACAAGATCAAAATTATTTAAAGCAGAATGTGCAAAAGTTGGAAAAGAAACACGCCGCTGCTTAGCCAAAGGACAAATTAAACATGGTATTGGATTAGGAAATGTTCAATTGTGTGTGATAATGGGATCAGTGATTAAAGCTAATCTGGAAAGGGAAATGTGTCCTGAACGATAATGCCATAAATCACACAATGAAGTAGTGTGAGTAGCGAAAGCAGAAGGAAATGAAGTTGAGGAATGAAGATGAGGCAGTGCATCAACCAAAGCAGAGGGTGACACCCGAGACCTGAGAAGGTGGTACAGACCGGTTCTAACTTCACCCATCCCAATCGTTGTCCATGATGCTAAGTCCTGAAAAAAACAAACATTGGATAAAAATATGAGACAACAAGAATGATGTTGAGTAAGTTGCTTGGCAGAAAGCGAATTGAAGTTAAAAGAAGGAACACACACAACATGAGTTAATACAAGGTGCTCAGATAATCTTACGACACCAATGTGGGTAACAAGAACATCTTTGCCATTTAGAAGTTTAACTTGATAGGAAACGGTGGCTGTGATAGATGTAAAAAGAGAGGTACAACAAATCATATGATCCGTCGCACCAGTGTCAATAATCCAAGGTGAGATGTGTGTAGGATGAGATGAGTGTGTGCTTGTGCTGAAGCAAGCAGCCATGCTAGAAACACGAGAGTTGTTGACGTGAGGATTGGGAGAGGAAGAAGATGGTTGTGTAACAGATAGTGAAGCCATGGTTGAATTAGTCTCCTTGAAATGCAAAAGAGAAAGTAATTGTTGGTATTGACTCCTGGTAAGCATCATTGATTTAGTTGAATCCTCCTCATGATCACCATCCGAGAGTGCTCAGGATTGAGTAATAGTTGCTGCAATGCCTTTAGTTTTCCCATAGAGTTTGTGACCAGGTGGGTAGCCATACAGTTTATAACATCTCTCAGCAATATGGCCAGTCCTATTACAATGAGTGCATTGTAGTGGATCGGCATTTCCAACTTTAAAACAATTTTCAAGAGAATGACCAAGAAGCTTGCAATAAGAGCAGTATGGGCGATTAGTTTTCTAGGAAGTAAACTTGGAGAAATTTTTGCTAGAGTTAAAAAATGGTTTAGCCATCATTGCCATAAGGTCAGGGGATTTGATAAAAGGAATCATCAAATGTTGTCATTTTTGTTGTTGGATCATGGAAAATACACGGTTAAGGGATATGAGAGGATCAAGTAGCATTATCTGATCTCTGGTGTTTGAGTATGAATCAGACAAACCCATAAGGAATTGAATGACACAGTCTCAATCATATCGATCATGAAAGATTTTTAATTTCCTACATACACAATTGAGAAGAGGGTCATAAATAGCATGTTAATCCCACAATGCTTTGAGGTGACCAAAATAGGTGTTGATATTATCTTGGTTTTGAGATAAGCTAGCTAAATCACATTTGAGTTCAAAAATTCGAGTGCTATTTTGATGGGTAAAACGATCCCTAAGTTCCAGCCACAATACTCTTGAATCCTCAACTAAAGCAAGACTTGATTTAACAGAAGGACTTACAGAATTTTGTAGCCACGAAACAACCAAGTCATTGCATCTCTCCCAAGCTTCAAAAAGAGGATCTGAGATATCAGTAGGTTTAGACAATGTACCATTAACAAATGCAAGTTTGCGCTTCGCGCGAAGAGCTCGAGAAATCGCACGAGACCAACTAACATAATTATCAGTAGTCAAGAGTTCAGAAACGAGAGCAGCAGCTGGGTTATCACCATTCTCAATTCGGAAAGGATTGAAAGGGTCAGAGAAATTGAGGCATTTGTTTTTGGGGTTTGTATCGTTGAAAGACTGAGAATCATTTTCTTTATGAGCGTTGGCCATTGATCGGCTGCTCTGATACCATGAAACAAAAGAATGTGAAATAGAGGAAAACATAATTGCAGAGAGAAATTCCTTGTGTATTGAATGATGCGGCTCGTCCAATTATATACAACAAGCAAAGAATATTCTAACTAACTTATCCCATGTAATGTCAATACTACCCTTTATGTACAGCTCATTACAGAAGCAACAAATAATAAATAACAGAGTAACAGAATTCAGGTAACCATGCCATCCTTCTCTTCAGTGACGTGGTGAGGTGATGATTCATCCTCTAATAGCATCAGTGACAGTCCAATAGTTGACTGTTTGAGAAATAGTTTAAGATGAAAAAATAAGGAGTTGGCTTATATAGATATAAAAATATTGTTATTAAGGTGTTTATTTGTCCCAAATATAGGTACCATCTCTAGAATATAACTAAATCCTCTAAATTTCTAAAATAATGAGAAAATAAGACCAAAAAAAAAAAGAAAATTTGTTTTTTATTGTCTATAGTGTTTTGTGCAGCAACAAGTTTTATTAGAATTGAAAATATTATAATGAAACATTATATCTTTTAATATTATTACTGTTAATGAAACTATATATCTTAATGAAACAATTATATTCTAAATTAAATTGAATAGTTGTTATTTAATTTTATCTCAATAATTACAAATATCAAAATTAATTATGAAAAATAAAAACAATTAATTTAAAAATAAATTAATCTCACTGACATATTATTAAGTGTTGAATGACATCTTTTGATATTACAAATATCCATATGATAGCATTAGAAAGCCTACTAGTGTTAGAGAATAATATAAATCATATCATGGGACCTCATCTAATAGCTTAAGCTATTGGGTTGAGATGATTCTTTGACATGGTATCAGAGCTTTTGATAACCAAGCGGTCATGAGTTCGAATCTCATCATCCCCATTTATTTGATAAAAATTAAGCACAAAGGTAATGTGGACCTGTGCAAGTTTCAAGCCCAAAAGTCTTTCACTTGAGGGGGTGTGTTAGAGAATAATATAAATCATATCATGAGACCTCACCTAACAGCTTAAGCTATTGGGTTGAGATGGTTCTTTGACATGGTATCATAGCCTTGATGACCAAGTGGTCTCGAGTTCAAATCTCACCATTCTTATTTATTTGATAAAAATTAAGCATAAAGGTAATGTGGGTCTGTGCAAGTTTCAAGTCTAAAGGGCTTTCACTTGAGGGGTGTGTTAGAGAATAATATAAATTATATCATGGGACCTTACCTAACAGCTTAAGCTATTGGGTTGAGATGATTTTTTGACATGGTATCATAGCCTTGATGACCAAGTGGTCTTGAGTTCAAATATCACCATTCTCATTTATTTGATAAAAATTAAGCATAAAGGTAATGTGGGTCTGTGCAAGTTTCAAGTCTAAAGGGCTTTCACTTGAGGGGTGTGTTAGAGAATAATATAAATCATATCCTAGGACCTCATCTAATAACTTAAGCTATTGGATTGAAATGGTTCTTTGAGAGCTAGAAGAGTCATTCCACCGTAACTTTCACTTAATTTACTATATAATAAAAACTCACATTTATGAATATTTAGAAGAGGGTATTTCTTTTTATTATGAAATAAATATCCTTATTTATTTATTTATTTATTTACAAACAACAGACTCCAACGTGAGTAGCAGAAACTTCCCGACTAGCTACCTCTCATCAGTCTCGCTAGCAGAGGTTGTGCTCCTCAGGCCGTGACCATGAGATCTCTCTCAACAACTCCACTGCCAGCAGAGGTTGTTCTCCTCAATCACGCCAGCAGCTCCAGCAGC
>Ga0325410_1002509_pt1 | contig 20585 bp, 15 predicted proteins | sample PopdelMetagenome_16_FD_206182 | JGI IMG/M metagenome (GOLD analysis project Ga0325410, IMG submission 206182) | Populus deltoides microbial communities from Bellville, Georgia, United States - Xylem-PdIQD-R3 | ecosystem: Host-associated > Plants > Phyllosphere > Stem > Wood/Secondary xylem... | reverse complement strand
ATTCTTGCGAGAAAGGAATCAAGACATCAAACTTCAGATTCAAAAGAAAGTCTCCAATTAGCTAATCAGTTCTCTGAGAATTTGTAAACACGAACTTCCTATCATTGCTTAGAAGCTTTAGAATTTACTCGTATAGTACGACAAACACGAGATTTCCCGTCACAGTATTTCTAATTAATCATGTCTTCCAAAATTTTATTTGATATTGTAGTTTAATTATATTTTTATTACAAAATAATTTTTTTAGTTTTAAATTAATTTTTATGTATTATTTTATTATTTTTATACATTAATATGAAAAATATTTTTTAATATATTTTTAATAAAAGAACATTTTAAAAAACAATTTAGATATGGCCGGCTGTTCCTCTTGCAATGTGAATTGTACTGTTCGGTCCAGGATGCAAATGTTAGGTGTGGAAATCTATGTTTAGGTCTTTGAAGTTTTTTTGTTTTTTATTTATTTAGTCCTTGTAGTATTAATTTTTTATATTTCAAAATTTGAATGTCCATGAAAAAAATGTTTTATGAATGTGGTTAAAATATTTAATCTTGTCAGGAAAATTAGATCAAGGCTTGAGATTTTCTAGTATATAATTTGATTTTAAAATTTTAAATTAATAAAGGATGTTTTGAATTATAAATAGAGTTATAAAAGTTTACAGGGTTTTTTAAATGAAAATAAATAAAATTTTAAATTTTTTAGGTCCAAAACCACAAACTTCTTTTTTTTTTAGTCCGAGCACTGGGGACACCAAAATTAGCTGTAGCAGATTACACATTACTGGCTCCAATGGTCCATGCGTTGTCCGTTTTAAAAAAACTCACACAGATAATGTGTTATTTGAGTGATTATTTTTTGTTTGAGTCGGTTTAGTTTAGTTTTTTAGATAAAAAATCAGTTTAAATTAGTTTGGTTTGGTTTTTTGGTTTGGTTTGGTTTTTTCAGTTTTAGCTCGATTTTTTTCTGATTTGGCTTGGTTTTTTTCCAGTTTTTTCAGTTTGGTTTTTTCAGTTTCAGATTTATAAAATCAAACTTGTCAGTTTTTTTAAAATTCTAATTAATTTTTTTATAGTTTGATTTTTTCAATTATTTTTTTATAATTTTCTCAATTTAATTAGTTTTTTAAATTTTTTACTCACTCCTATTACATCTACTTAGCTTTTAAAAAGAAATGCAGGTCGCGCCTTGGTTTTTTCATGGACAAGGCGTGAAGATATTGCAGTTTAGGTCTATGCCCTTCTCTTCTTAATGTTTTTTTTTAAAACTTTCTTTATATTTTAAAATGACTTTTTTAAAATAAAAAAATTATAATATATTTCAAGAATCTTTCAATCATTCTGTATTTTAAAAATAAGATTAAATATTTTCTTGGTAATAATTTTATTTTTTTAATAGTTTTTACATAAAAAATCATGTGTATGGTAAAAATAGAATAAATGATTAACGAAAATAGATTGTTGGCCAAGGGAATATATTTCTTCTCAATCATTTAGGTTCTTACAAATTATCATTTCAATGCATGAAGTTTTTCTTTCTTTCAAAAAGACATGTTATTCGTGGAAAAGTCATGTCTTTGCCAGGTAATAATAAAACAAATGCATAAATAAAAAGGAAAAATGCAATTTTCATTCTTGAGTTTAAATCATTGAAATTATTTCGAATATTTATTCTACCAACCACAAAATTAAATAAAAATAAATTTTTACAGTGAGCTTGTGCGTAAAAGGATTTAGTTTTACTCATCGTTGTAGGATTTGACCCGGAAATTAACATAGCTCAAGGTCTACGCTTGCTTGTCAAATTATAAGTTTAATAAATCATCTCAGGTTTTAATTTTTTTATTTTTTAAAAATAATATTATTTATTTTAAAAAAATTAAAATAGTATAATTTTAATATAGAAAAAATAATTCTTTCACGAATTGAGCCAGTTTTCAGCTGACATGTCACCAAACCATCCTAGCTGCATCATGCCTTGCAACTAGGGATTTATACAAGGTGTAGTTACGAAAGAGAGAGATTTCTACGTGTAATTATTTGGTGGTTTTTGGGATAATGATAATAATTAGTTTTTAAAATATTTTTTATTTAGAAATATATAATTTTTTTATAAAAAAATATTATTAATATTAGCACATCAAAATGATTCAAAATCATAAAAAAATATTAATTTAAAGAAAAAATCTTCAAAAAAATCTTTAAAAACACAAAACAAGTACATTTTTAAACTAATATTTGCCCATAAAACCGAGATTTTTATTAGAAATGATAGGGTGGGAATGAGTTTATAGTTAGAGATGACAATTTAATATGAACTTGATATATATCAAATCGAATAAGTATATTTTCTAGACGTTATGGGTAATCAATAAAAATATTATCAAAATCGATCCACAACCCTTTCAAACCTGATATGAAATATATATTTATATTATATTAATATATTTATAAAATATTTATATTTTTTTAATACAATATAATATATACATATCTTAATATCAACATAAATCTCTCTCTCGCACACACTATTTTATCAATAGATAGTAGATAATAGATGCATATTATATACTCAAAACTCAATAAATATTTTTTTAATATTATCTGACCAAGTACCTATTATCCATCTCTATTTACAGCTAGCTTCCTCACCTCCGATCCAGTAGTTAAATGGTACATGTTTTTTTTTCTTTCGTTGGTTCCTACTTGCATCACTAGATCTATTGAAAAATTAACATTCCATCAAAGGAAATAATTTCTATTATAATGATCATATTAAAATACTATACAATATTTTTTAAAAAAAACTTAGCCAGTCTCAAATCAGGCCAAGATACATCCAAAATTAAGTTAAGTAACAACCTATTTATATCTGAAATCGGTCTATGAATGGTGGGAGAACCAACGAGATAAATTAAATTAAAATTTTATCTAAACTTGATTTATATTTTTTTCATTCTGGATTCTTCAACACTCGAATTTCAATCAACCCAGCTTAAATAAAAGGAGTTGCCGGTTGGTTTAAATCAATAAAAAATATTTTTAAAATAAATTAAGTTGAATTTTAATTATATTATAAATTAATTTATAAGTTAATCAAATTATATAAAAATAAATCTAGATTAATTTTTTTATGCTCAAACTGAGTGAGGAAACGGATTAAGAGGTGTTTAGGAGTATGATTGTGATTGATTTTCAAAGTGCTTCATTCAGAAAAGTATGTTAATAATATTTTTTTATTTTTTAAAATCAACATATCAAAAATATATTAATTTAAAACAAAAAAATTAAATTTTAAAAAAAAAACTTCTAAAAAACACACCCAATCGCTCTTGTGAATTTCAAGTCAACTCCGTAAACCAGGTCTATATTCTATAACAAATATGGTTTTGGGGAAAATTCAAATTCTCAACGTTATAAATGACGGCAATATAAAAGTTAGCTCACCTTTAGACCAATCAGCTACTGGCTCTTCCTGGCCACTATAGTTGACGAATAATGGAGGGTGACAGATTAGAACAAAACCATGGTTGGTTATAAAAAGAATCAAAACATCTGAGTTCTGACCTTTCCTAACTTCCTAGCGCAGTCCACGGTGGGCGTGTGGACAAAACGCGTAAATATCCCTTTTCCGATTCCCATCCCGTTTTCCTCCTGCCTAAAACCAACCTTTTCCCTTCCTCCTTTTCTATGCTGGAAAAGGTCATAAAATCACGGGAGTAGTTGTTACAGGTCAATATATATATATATATATAGACACACACACACAACCCAAACAAAGACCACCGCAACGCAATTCCCTTGTCAAATTATTATTATTAATTTTTTTTTCTTCACCAAACCTCCCCTCTCTGACCCAACGCAATTCCCTTCAAAATTATATCCCTTTCTTCTTCACCTTTGTGATCCACCTCCAAATTATCCTCTCATTACTCGGGGATCAAGTTTCACAAACTCTCTTGTCGTCGCCTCCATCTTTTCTTCGCCGATGGCGGCGGCATTCGGTTTCGCCACCTCTATTGCTACTTCTACACCATCAAATCCTAACCTCCGTCCATTGGCTGTGTCTTGTCCTCAATTGCAAACCTTCTACAAACCCTTGAACAATAGAAGGGCATCGGCTTTAAATCAAAGCCTTCGTGTTAGATGTGAAAGTGTGAGTCAGAATTTGAATACAATCGACAAGGAAGAATTGAAGAGATCGAGCGCTATGGCGCTTGCGCAACTCAAGGCTTCTGCAATCGACAGTGAGTTTGCTACTTTTTATTTCGATTATTTGAAATTGGATAATGTGTGTGCTTCGTTTTATTATGTGGTGCAAAAAGGCGGTTTTTTTAGCTTGCTCAAATTATTTTATATTTACGATAAAAAAAATACATGTTCTATTTAGAAGCATGGGATTGAAAACCTTGTAAAGGTAGTGGAATTTAGCTTTACTAGATAAGAAAGAGACAGTGATCCTGGTGGTGATGTGAGTATTGTGTGGTAATAATTATTAAGTGGAAGGATATTTAAACTGATTTTGATGACTCGAGAGTGTTTTAGTGATTATATATATATATATATATATATATAATTAGCATGGAAGATGTTTTGCAGCCATATTTATGGGTTCAAGAATTTATTTTACTTCGAAGGATTAGTTAATTCTGTGAGTATTTAGATCAATCATAATTTGCTTGTGTGGGTTTTAGATGTCCGTGATGCCATTAACTAGCAAGAAAAAAAAAATTAAAATTGAAGAAGCAGAGGCCTGTGACACCCAAGCGCTGAATTATACCAGCCTTCTTGGTTGTACTGACACCTATTTACTGTTCTGCATTAATGGTCTTAACTAAATCTCAAATCTCCTTTATCTGTAGCCTTAGTTTCAGGTTTTTCCTGCTTGTATTTTCATTTACGAGTATTTCACGTAGGGGTGTGAATTTATTAAATCATGTTTGTCACTTCGAAATCGACCAGATTTGTGTCAATTTTGTTTTTCTTATTGTTCTGATACGACTCCTTGCTAAACCTTCCTGGAATTGTTCATCAATGCTAATTGCTGAAATACTATTTTTTTTTATCAGGGTATACAAAGGAAAAGAGCAGCATCATTGTCATTGGACTCAATGTGCACACAGCACCAGTTGATGTACGTGAGAAGCTGGCCATCCAAGAAGCCCAGTGGCCTCAAGCCATTAGGGAGCTCTGTGCTTTAAATCATATAGAAGAAGCTGCTGTTCTCAGTACTTGTAACAGAATCGAAGTATATGTTGTGGCTCTTTCTCAACATCGTGGAGTCAAAGAAGTTACTGAATGGATGTCTAAGGTACTTGTTTGCCTTTTTTTGTGTTTCTTAAGAATTCTCAAATAAAGCATGAAAGAGAGATGAAATACCTTTAAATTGCATGTTGGTGTGGCGTCTGTTTGGAGTGTGCTTTTGAATTGACCCGGCTCACCCTGCTCAAATCCACCTGTCCTACTAATATTAGACTATTCCTACCATTTCTTACTTTATATAGACTTTTCAAAATTCATTGAAAATATATTTGATATATTTCTACATGCATCAACCGGGAATGTTGCTCTACACATATTTGGTCAAAACATCTATTGAATAAGGATACTTCTTTAGGGAAATATCAAATTAAATTGTTCATATTCAGACATAGTGGTAAAATCAATGTCGACCATGGTCCATAATTAACAATTTTTCTTTTGACAGATTAGCGGGGTTTCTGTTTCAGAGCTTTGCCAACACCGATTTATGTTGTATAATAAAGATGCCACAAGACACCTATTTGAGGTAGCTTCTGGACTCAACTCAATTGTTCTAGGAGAAGGTCAAATCCTTGCTCAGGTGAAGCAAGTTAAAAAACTTGGACAAGGAGTTGATGGCTTCAATAAGAAAATTGGTGGGTTGTTTGAGCATGCTATCATTACTGGAAAACGGGTTAGAACTGAAACCAACATTTCCTCTGGGTCAGTTTCTGTTAGTTCAGCTGCTGTAGAGCTTGCATTAATGAAGCTTCCAGAGTCCTCATATGCAACTACTAGGGTATTAGTAATTGGAGCTGGCAAAATGGGGAAGCTTGTGATCAAACACTTGGCTGCTAAAGGGTGCAAAGAAATGGTGGTTGTGAACAGAACTGAGGAGAAAGTTGCTTTAATCCGTGAAGAGCTTAAGGATATTCAAATCATCTATAAGCCCCTTTCAGAAATGATGGCATGTGCTGCTGAAGCAGATGTAATTTTCACAAGCACTGCATCAGACACTCCACTGTTCTTGAAAGAGCATGCACAGACACTCCCTGTGGACACAGAAATGGGAAGGCGGCTTTTCATTGATATTTCAGTTCCCAGGAATGTAGGACCATGTGTCTCGGATCTTGAGACAGCAGAAGTTTACAATGTCGACGATCTCAAGGATATCGTGGCAGCTAATAAGGAGGATCGGCTCCGGAAGGCTATGGAAGCACAAACAATTATTTCCGAGGAATTAGAGCACTTTGAAGCTTGGAAGGATTCCCTTGAAGCCGTTCCTACCATTAAAAAGCTACGGGCTTATCTTGAAAGGATTAGGGCTTCTGAACTGGACAAGTGTCTCTCGAAGATGGGTGATATTACAGATAAACAGAAGAAAGCTATTTATGATCTTAGCATGGGCATGATGAAGAAGTTTCTTCATGGTCCAATGCAGCACCTTAGATGCGATGGGAGGAGTGACTGCCAAAAACCAGAGGAGATGCTTGAGATTATGCATGCTGTGAATAGAATGTTTGACCTTGAGACGGAGATAATTTTGGACACAGTTCGAACGAAAATGGAAAGAATCAAGAAGTGAGCTCTTCATAAAGGGTACTTTTCCATTTTACTGCCCCAAAGGGATGTTCCTTGGGTGTTCTTGTTGTAATAATATACACAGAAACAGAATAATCGATTCTTTGGAGACCCATTTTTTAGAGAGAGAGAAATAATGGCTGCTATCCTCAATGGTGGCTTGTCATTTTTTTTTTGCGCCCAATAGTAATATAGAGTCAGGCTAGTAGGGATTCAGATGAAAATTTTGTAGCCACAGATCGTCCTAATTGTCGAGGAATGAGGAGCGTGATTCTTTATTTTTGTAATTATTTCACAGATTTTATTGCTACACTCGACATGTCATTCATCCTTGGAGTCCTCTTACAAGCCCTTACTGTGATTCCGTTCTGATGCAACATTTCCTTGTACAACTGTTGTTGTTGCCGGTTGATGTTGCCGGTTGATAATTCTTGAAACTGATAACAAATTGCACAAATGTTTTACAGGTCTTTATGTTTCTGGGAATATCAAGTTCTATTTATTAATAAATGTGTTTATGCGTTATTATGCTCCTCTTTTTTTTTTTTTAATATAATATAATATTTTCTTATTAGATTACAGGACTTCACCTTTTTCTTACTACTTTTATTTAGTTATCGAAATGTTCAAGGTATCAAGTCTTGAGAACTCACCATATGGCCAGGAGAAATTTTATGGTAGCTAATATATTTTATTAATTATTCTATAAAATTAATTTTATAGAAATGGATAAGTACAAGTAAAAAATAAAAATATTATATATAAAAATATTTTTATTATTTTTTTTATAAATTATAAATTATATTTTTTCTTCCACTAGTGTTTATTGTTTTTTTTTAAAGTGAGTACTGTAAAATTTTTCTAAAACATTTCTTCATCCTTTCAACTCTCTAAACAAAAGTTTTTGTTCATCATTAAAATTAAAATTAAAACTAAAAGATATTAAATTTCCATAGAAAATAATAAAACAAAAAAGTTGCCAAATCATTAAATATCCCATCCATGAGTATACTTAAAATGCGGGATTATTCTAAAGAATCCGTGTAAATACTAAAAGTATACTTAATATGCGGGATTATCCATGAGCATTCTACACACTATATTTATTTGTCAGTCCTTTTTTTTTTTTTTTTGTAATTAGTATTTAGTTTACGCAATAATGTCTAATAGCAAAATCAATCAAAATTAAAAACCAGGGAGAATGTATAAATGGTAAATAAGAAATTAAATAAGGGCAATATCGTCCAAAAGAAATCTAAACTGACACGTGTTTCCCCAACGATTTTACTGCCAGATTTCTTTCTCGATTCCCACGCTCGCCAATTCTCTCTTTTCTTTAGAGTCGCTCTCGCAGCCTTCTTTCTCTAAAAAAGTTGTTCAGGTAACGCCATTTGATTATCCTTTTGGATTTTTAATTGAAATTCAAATTTGATTGTGATTATGATCTTGATACTGAGAAGTTACAAAATTTAATCATTTGATTTGCAAAGATCCCCCCCCTAACAAACTAACTGTGATCTGTTATCGTTTGTATCTATCGTAGCAGTTACAATTTGTTTTTTCTTTTTTGCTTCTTTTCTTGCTTGAATCTTGGCTTCCTTTTCTCTCTTATTTCAATAGGTAGTTAGTTTGCCTTTTCTTGATCTTTTCTACTTTTAAATTTGTTAAAATTTTGTCACAAAACAAAAAAGAAATGGAAATCGTCAGGAGGGAGAGAGAGACTCAATTAATGAGTATGTAACTCAGGTTATGTTATGGTGTTGTTCACAGGAATGATTGGTTTTTTTGTGTTAGTCTGTGTGTTTTATTTTTGCTGTGATTGTGTTGTTTACGGTTTATTTTGGGTTTTTCGAGGAGGATTAAGGAAGGTATATCTCTCTCTCATGGTTTGTTTTGTTAGTTTTTGGTTTATGAGGGTGGATGATTCCTATTCCTATCTTTCGTGATCACTTAGATCATTGTAGTTGATAAAATTGAAGTTGCTTAATGTATCTTCTTTTATTTAGCAAGTTCATGCAAACTGTATTCTTATCCATCTCGGAACCGACTATAACACTCCTTTTCCCGGCCCCGCGCCAAACAATTCCCTCTTCTTCTTCCTATCCCGGTGTGCCTCTTATATCTGGCATTTCATTAATGCACGCTTGACCTTTACAAATAGTAAGAGGGAAAAAAAATGAAAAGAAACGGGAAAAGAAGTTTTTTTACGGTGTTATTCCAGCCATGTTTCCCAAATAATGCCTCCACCCAGAATTGTCAAATTTTAATACTCGTCAGTGTATCTCCTATTCTGTATTTATTGTCATTACGCGAGTTTTGGCTACTTGGGTGATCTTGTAATTGCCATTTATGATTTGTTCCCTAACAACATTTAAAGGATTGTTATGTAGGTATTAGCTGGGTTAATCTCTTAATTGTTGTCTATTATTTGTATCCCTTCTCTTCTCTTTCTTTATTCTCTCTCTCTCTTTTTTTGAGGAGGATACATGTCCTGAATTAACCTAGAAAGATGGAATGACTAGCATTATCACTGTCTTCACTGATTGACAGAGAAGATGAATGGCAGTTTCTTTTCCTTCTTTATTAAATTTTTGTTCTCATAGATATCGAATACTGCAGTTTAAGTGTGTTGTTCATATCTAGGTGTGCTCAACAATTTATTGGTGATAACTTTGATGGGTTATCTGTTATTGACTAGCAGGTGGTTTAGAATTTTCATGCTATTCGACTATTTTGAGTGAAATCAGTAGTGAGGTTATTGGCTTTTCTTTTTCTACAGGAATGGAACTAACTACTGCCAAAGATGCATTTGATCGCGTTGCTGAGAAGCAAAAATTATCGTTTTCTAAATGCCAAGAAGTAATCGATCAAGTGAGCCAGGAAATTGAGCAGGCATTGGTAAAAATACAGTCAGTGGAAGATCCTATGTCTCCCGTTGATCAGAAATCCATCCTCACAGAACTGAAGCACAAGCTTATTGCAATTAGTCCTCTCAAGCTATTAGAAGGGTCACAGAAGGAATTGAATTTAAGCCTTAGCAAGTTCCCTAAGGTCCTTGAAAAATCATTTCCTGACATATCCAAGGCATACAGGGACGTTGACTTTGATTTTCATTTAGTGAATCAGATAATAGCAAGTCATTTTTACCATCAGGGATTGTTTGATCTTGGAGATTGTCTCATAAATGAAGCTGGAGAACCAGAAGCAGCTGCTCTAAGATCTCATTTCCTGGAACTGCATCAAATACTTGAGGCGATGAGGATTAAAAATATTGAGCCAGCTTTGAAGTGGGCCTCTACCAACCGTGAAAAGCTAGTGCAGAATGGTTCAAATATTGAGCTGAAACTTCACCAGCTGCAGTTTGTAGAGATTCTAAAGAGAGGAAATCGTGCTGATGCCCTCAACTATGGCAAAACTCACCTAGCTTCTTTTGCTTCTAGTCACTTGAAAGAGTTTCAAAAGCTAATAGTTTGCATAATGTGGATAGGCAGACTTGAAAATTGTCCTCACTCTGAACTGTTTACTCCAATTCATTGGGAGAAGTTGACCGAGGAGCTGGCTCGGGATTTCTGCAACTTTGTCGGTCAGTCCCTTCAGAGCCCATTAAGTGTGGCAATAGTAGCTGGGATTGAAGGTTTGCCGACTCTCTTGAAGCTGGCAAATGTAATGGCTGCAAAGAAGCAAGAGTGGCAGGCTTTGAAACAGTTGCCGGTGCCAGTAGAGCTGGGAAAGGAATTTCAATTCCATTCTATTTTTGTCTGTCCTGTAAGTAGGGATCAAGGCAGTGAGGAAAATCCACCGATGCTGCTGCCATGCCTCCATGTTCTCTGCAAGCAGTCTATCATGAAGCTATCAAAAGGCAGCTCCAGGGCATTCAAGTGTCCTTACTGTCCAGCTGAGGCTTCAGCTGCGCAGTGCAGGCAGCTATATTTCTGACAAAATTTGCACTCCTGTGTAGGAAAAGTCTGGAGATTTTGTGGGGGTCGGTGATGAGAACATGTTTTTGCTTGAGGGTTGCTGTATATAAACATTCTTTTCAGATTTATGTTTTGATTTTCAGATCTTTCAGTTGCTGAAATCCCAATTATATGGATGTAAATACATAAAAAAAAGAACATCATGGACATGTTACCTCGATGTTTAACGCTTTTATCATGATACTGGACTAGGGCGTCAGCTTTCAGTTGAAATTTGTGTTTGCAACCAATGTCCATATACTGTGAATTGAGGATGGTACTACAGAAATGACCTTGGAAAGTGACGCTTGCTGCCATCCAAATTTAACTTTGTTCAATTGGACTTTCCAACCGGAAATCAGAAAGATGTTGCCCTTCATGGCCACCCGAAAAACCAACTTGCCCTTTATGGTCACCGAGAATTGTATGCATGCCTACTGCAGGATCTTATTAGTTCTTTCATAATCATGAGCTATTATAGAGGTGGGAAAGACCGAACTGATCAGAGCGGCCGAAAATAGATCGGAAGGTGGAATTATGAAAGCAGAACGGAGGCACCGAAATCTTGAGTTAGTGTATGTTTAATTTTATATACATGTATTATTGCGCGTCACATGGATAAAGGCAGGCGGCTTAACAAGATTCGGAGGGGCTAGCTATCTGGTCAGAGTGGAATTCCGGTGAAATTGCATAACCGATGACCTCATTCAATTCTAATGCCCTGCCATTTGATGTCTTTTATGGTTGTTCCAATTTGCTTTTCCGAAAGTGACGGGAAAAAGAATATGGGGGCTGCTTTCAGGGGGAAAAAAGCATCATACACACAACAAGTATTCACCTATCAACCTTCTATTTCTGTGAATTTATCAAACTTACTAGCCAAAAAGAAGCCAGATATGATTATTAACAACATCCAGCAGTTAACAGAAAACAACGAACCATCCATTCCAACAAAATTTCTATTACTACAAGATATGCCACCATGCTATCTTAAACATCTGGACTTATTCAGAAAACCCCATTATCCTCTTCAAACCAGGAAACAGCATTGAACGAGAAGAGTTTGAAGATGGCTTCTCTTCATGTAAATACTCTTCAATCATTTCTTCGACAGACCTAGCAGATAAAGGGTGAAAATTGGCACCCCATTCATTAACAAAGCCTTTAACCAAAACCCTTCTCTCCTCTTGATCCATTTTGCTCCATTTCTTCTCCATTTCCTCTTTATCCAATGCCAAATAGTTGCAAAGCTCAGTGAAGAGTAATTCTCTGCTTTTCTTCATGGCCTCTTCTCTTTGCACCAAATGGGTATTTATTTTTGCAACTTCTGTGGCCAAACCTGATGCAAGATCCGCATCAGTTAAGCTGTTTTTGTTGGTGCATGGGATTCGGGTTCTGAAATGGGTTGTAGTCGGGAAGGGACAAGAATGGAATTTCGGAGGTCGGATAAGGGTGTTTGGAAAAAACAGATGCGTTCTGAGTGCCATTTTTGAAGTAACAGTTTGAGTGGGATTTTGGAGAGATTGAGGTTTTAGGGTTTAGAGTTTGGTGGTTAATGACGATTTTGTGAGAAACAGAGGACTCCCTGGGTGATGATGCTGTGCTGTGTTTGGAATTTCGAAAGGTATTAAAACTTTTGACGGCAACATTATACGACATCGTGTAGTTTATAGATGCAACGTGACTTAGTTATGAAACCGACCCGGGGTTGATCCAGCTAAACCAGATCAATAATTTTTGTTTTAAAAAAATCAATGCAACATTATTTTAAAAAATAAATCAACACCAAGTTTCGACTAGGTTAATCGATTGGGCCTCCAAGATGATCGGGTCAAACAAAACCAATTTCAAATCGACCCAGCACGGCCAAGAAATGGAATGCCATTCAAATTAGTTTTGACCCACATCACCCCACTGGTTAAATTTGGTCGTGAAGGTTTTGTGTTCGAATCGTGGAAAGAGTTAAATTCATGGCTGTGCTTGGCAAACCATTCTGCAGCAATCAAAGATGTGTTGCCCATCTCATAAAAATTCACAAATGTCTAACAGACCTTGCACATTCATGTTAGAAGCCATTTATGGGGATATCTGCAAAATATAGGAACTTTACATGCCCTTGCCAATGTTCTTCGCTGAGTCTCCATCCCTCCATGGCTGTGAGCAGAAACGACCAGGCAGAATTTGCTGCAGCTAGAACAGTCGCCGAATGCTTGCTCGCAACTTCCTGAGATTAAATCAAGTAGCAAGCGAGAGCCTTTTCTTTTTATTAAAGTTGAAGATACGCAAGTCAACGCTATCATCAGAGTCAGCATCCATGAATGTCCAAATAATTTCCATTTCTTCTTCTGTCTCCTTTGAATAATTTGCAGCAAAACGTGCACATGGAAGAACAACAGAATCCATCCACTGAAACCATCGAAGACAATCATATGTAACTTGCAGGTTAAAAGCTTATCTAATCAAGTGCATTCGGTGCAAGCTGCTGCTCCGAGGAAGGCCCTTCTCTTATGAATTGTCTTAAAAAACACAATAATACTGTAAACAAGCTGCATAGAATTAGAAGCAAAACTAGAGATTCATCCAAATATTGTAAAACTTGCAATGGAGGGATTAAGAAAAACAGCAAGACTACTCAAGTGGGAGAAAAATGAATCCCCAATGGAGTTTTTTTTTCAAGATATGCTTCTAATTTCTTAGAATTAGTAGTCTCAAAACTCTTATCACCATAATCATCCAGTGTCACTCCTACCTTTGTCCAGCAAATCCTTGTCAATTTATTTTTATTTTATTTTATTTTAGCATCTGGAGTTTAAACTTTAAACTAAAAAAAAAATCCCAATGGCACCCTTTGCCATTAAATAGTGGGTAAGTTCATCCACATGGTCCCTCAAGTTTAAAAAGTTGGTTAAATTAGCTCCTCTATTTTTTAATTTAGCAGTTCAACCCCCAGCTTTGAATCTGCGGGCCCTCCACCCCACCTATATGGAGGGATCACTGTTACAAGTACAAGGGCTGTCGTACTCAAAATTAAAATATAAGGATTAATCTAACCAATTATCAAAATTTGAAAGACCATGCAATGAATTTACCCTTTAAGATAAATTACAAAAAAGCACTGAAATTCAGACCTTTTCAACTTTTTTTTCTCCTACAATTTGGGCTCGATATATATATATATATATTCGGTTCCTCCAAGACCAAGCCCACCACCACTCCAATCGAATATATATGAGATGAAAAAAGAAAAAAAAACGGGAACTCCCTCTCACAGTTCCTTGCCACGCCATTCAATTGCCACTAACCGAGCACCCATCCCCATCCAGACATGAAAGGTCAGGAAGGGGCATCTCGCTCCCACTCAAAATAATCTATTATTTTTTCTTTTTATTTTTAATTTCTTTAGCATTTTATTTGGTTTTTCTTTAAGATTCTTAGTTTTATACTTTGCCTGGGTTAAGTTTTTTGAATTCATTAAGAATTGTAAAAATAATAATAAAATGATTTATACTGTTTTTATTTGCGTAAACAGGCAATGAAAAGACACCACTCCGATTCCATGTACGCAGACAATGCTAGTCTACTGCTGGTATTATGAATTAAATAAAATACCAACAGCGAATCAAAAGACGCAAAAATTAATAATTGATTCTCTGTCCCTAGAGAGAGAGAGAGAGAGAGAGATGAGACGAGAGATATTTTCACATTAAGTACAGCCAGTCGTGCAATTATAAATTTAATAATAATAATAATAACAACGAAGAAAGAAGCCTCCTCCTCCACCTCTCCTCCACCTCTCTCAGGTGAGAACTAAGAACACAATACCATACCTAAAACATTATTACAGACTTAATAATTCATTGAACATCTATCACTTGGGCTGCTTGTCTCTGTCTATGTTCCTTTCCTCTCTTTTTTCAGCCATTAGAATCTCATCTTATCGACTTCAGTTTTTTACTTGTCGATTTGGTAATCGCGCGTGGTGTTTTCTTTGTTTGTTTGTTTGTTTTTATGTAGAAATGCAGGCTTTCTTTTTGTTAGGTTCTTAGATAAATTCTGTATGCCTTTTACTCAGTGTGATTACTTTTTTTTTTGGCTCTTTATGAGGTAACGTTGATGAGTTTAGATTTAATTTGTGTTTGAATTTTGAATCTGCCTAGAGAAACTTCAACCTTGCTCTTATGTTTTCAATGCATACCTGCTTCTTAGTATGATGGATGTTGATAAATTCCAATTTGCCTGGTGATTTCATCTGCTTCATCTTAATAATGAACTGTAATAGTAAAGTGGGGTGAGTGAATTTTGTTATCTTAATACTGCTTTCTAAGTTATTTTCCTGATTGTATCTCTTCATTTTGTCAGTTGTCCCTATTGTAGTTCATTTATGAAATGATTACTGATTTAGTTGATTGTGCTCGGTAAACTAGCCTGTATTATCCTCCCCCCGAAACTGAAACCCATTCATTATAAAAATGTATCTTTGACCGAATCTTTCTCTCTCTTCATTAATGGTATTATTTTCTCTTGTTTTTAAAAGCTAATGAATGTTTTTACTAGGCTCGGTTGCAGATTATGGATAGTGGTCCAGGTCCGAGTTTGTATCCATTGCACCGCTGCAAAACTATTCATCTGGTTGGTATTGAATTTTTTGTTTCATAAATGATGTTACTGTGTCAATTATGGATATGAATCTGCTACATATATGGTCTGAATGAATGAAGGATGTCCAAGATTGCCTTCTTTCTTGGCTTTTGCTCTGAATTCAAGGCATTGTGGTCTTACAAAACCATGCATCCAGGTGAGACATGCTCAAGGATTGCATAATGTTGAGGGAGAAAAGAACTACAAAGCATACTTGAATCCTGAATATTTGGACGCCCCCCTCACTCAACTAGGTTGGCAACAGGTAACAAACCAAATATGAGAGGAAACTCATTCAATTCAGGCTCTTAAGCTAGCGCTGAACAGAATTTTGCACTATTAAGATATCTCATGAAATAAGCTACTGCTTTTGTTATAGGTTGATAATTTGCGCAAGCATGTCCATGCATCTGGGCTCTCCAAGAGGGTTGAATTAGTTGTTACATCCCCATTGTTCAGGTACCGATTTTATGGATATATATCCAGCCGTTATAGTACAGATAGATAGCATTTCTTTTGTTGATAAATTTAATTCTTTCCTTGTTAAAATTGATCTTATATCAAGTTCTAGATTCATCAGGCTTCTAACGAGTAGCGAGAGACATAAAATTTTCATTTAAGCATCCAACTAAGTCTTCTGAAAAGAGAATATGTTCTCAATTCACTGCCTGTGTTTTTCTATGTTTTGCTTTAGATCTTTGGATGCTTTCTCATTCCCCTATTCTTCTTTCTGAAACATTCCATTAGTAAGTTTTGATCACTGTGATTTGCAGGACATTGCAAACAGCTGTTGGAGTTTTTGGAGGGGAGGGCTACACAGATGGGGCGCATCCACTGCCACTAATGGTGGCAAATGCTGGAAGCAGTGGTCGAGCAGCAATTTCAAGCCACAATTCTCCTCCATTCATTGCAGTAGAAGATTGTCGAGAACATTTTGTACGTCTAGTATACTATTTGCTTTTCTTGCAATAACATGTGCTTCTAATTGGACAAATTCCACATTTCTAAGTTCTGCAGGGAATCTGAAGAGGATAATTACTGCTTTCTTTGAGAAAAATTGGACATTGACCTTGACTCTTAACTTCTTTCACTTTTATGTATTACAAGAACTCTTTGAGCCCCTTTACACTTAGTTCTACTTCTTAATGATTTTGTATTTCTCATGTAGAGGGAAACTAAAGCATAACAGTCCTACATGGTTCTCTTATGTGTCGTTTTGGTTGCAGGGTGTACATCCTTGTGACAAGAGACACGATGTCAGTGACTATCAATTTCTCTTTCCTGCAGTTGACTTTTCTCTGGCAAGTACTTGGATATCTAAGATAAAAGTGATACAAGTAGAAGTTAGAAATTCATTTGCTGTCCCTGTTATCGTCGGTGGTTATATTTGTTAAGGCTAAATTCTCGTTATTTCCTTGATTGTTAAACTAAATAACCATTTGATGTTCTTTTCAGATAGAAACAGATGAGGATGTACTGTGGAAGGCCGATGTGAGAGAGTCAACTGAAGAACTTGCTGCAAGGGGACTGAAGTTTCTTAACTGGTGAATACTGTCTCTCCATTGATAGGGCACAGTTTTTCTGTATATTCTGTTAGAATCGCGTAAATTTATCTATTCAAGACCCCATCTGGAAATTATGTATAAGCCTTTTGTATCAGCTCAAACCTCATAGGCTGCTTGTGTTTTACCTGTGCTTCACCATCTAAGTGACTAGAATCCGGGGTTGCTTTTCATCAGACATTCCTCATTTTGCTTTATAGTATCTGTTATCACCATCTGTTCAATTTGCTGTCATGTGCAATTTTGAGCTCCTAAATTTAGATATCAAAGCTTTGGTCTTGCAGTATAGCCTCTACAAAAATATTTAATTAAGAAACTCATGTGTTGCTATATCTTGAATTTGTTGTAAAGTTTTCTTACATGTTGCACCTTAGGCCTCAACCATTCACTTGGCAGGTTGTGGACTAGGAAAGAGAAGGAGATAGCAATTGTTACCCATAGCGGGTTTTTGGTTCATACATTACGTGCATTTGGAAATGACTGCGTTCCATCAGTGAAGAAAGAAATGTGCACACGGTAAGCTGCCTGCTATTTTAGCTTTTGCATACAGATGGCATTCTTTAATTGCAAAATTCTCAGCTCGCTATGTGCACATGCCATTGGAGAAGTTGCAGTCACCTTTTAGCATTTTCCCATGACGTGGCTGCCCAAAATTCGAAGCTGCAACCACGTGGTTGCATGCCCAGGCTTCTACCATAGCATCAAGCAATGGCTGCTTTCCTGAACTTCTGGAGCGTTCTGTTAATTTTCTTGCATTATTACAACAATTTATTTTTCCATTTTTTTCCCGGCAGTCCTCTCAGTAGAAGTTATGGGTTACCTTTCCTTTCTGCTTGAATTTGAACTGAAAGGAATCATGTATTTTTTGGCCTACGAAATTTGACTTGAGCCTTTACCTGCCCTATTGTTGCCTTACTGCCATAATTTCATGCTTTCCAAGGCATCTTATGTTCTTGTCATGCATTCTATTGTACTAATATGACATTCACTGCATTTCAGGGTAGGGCACTTTCTTGCAGTATCTAATTGGATTGCACTTTGTGTCAAATTAATTCTCTTTTAATGCACAATACTTTCCTAACATAAGAAATTACTTCCTTTTCTTGCAGCTTTGCTAACTGTGAGCTTCGATCTATGGTCATTGTTGACAGAAGGTGAGCTGGTAATCTATAATAAAGTATAATGATGGTGTTATCTAGACAGCTTCTTACATGAGTTTGTATTCCTTCTCCAGTATGATTGGATCAGATGTTTCAACAACTAACTATCCTGGAAAGGTTCCTCCTGGGTCGGATCTCCCTAGTGATGATGCCGAGGAAGAAGCACCCAATTCAATTTAGGGGATGAACAGGTTGACATTGATTTGTGCATTGAAAATGAAATGTTTGGCGTTCTTGGAGAACTGTGGCCTCTTTACTCCAATGTTCGCTCCTTATACTGGTAACTGAGATGCATTCGCAGCCAGAGTCATGTTATTTGAAAGGCTAAATTATAAAATACCTTCTGAGCTTGGGCGAAAAAATAAATACTACTCTGAACAAAAAAAAACCCTTGATTTTTCACCCTAAACAATATATTTTTTTGAACTTACCTATGAATTTAGGGTTTCATTGACAAATTTATGAAAAAGCTTTTAAAAATCCTTCTAATCCCTCTCGTAAAACAGAAGGTTTTTTTAAAAACTAAATCTCATCCCCTTTCACTTCAACATCATCATCAACAACAGTCACTCAAATCAAAGGGAGCTTCTTAAGAAAAACAGGCCATTATTCGGGTATGATACTTTTCACAGAACAATGAATTGACAAGTTCCCCAACCAAATTTCGAGTTGTTATATCGAAAGGACCAAATCATCTCCTAACAAATACCTCACCACACGTGCGACATGCCAGGAAGAACACCCATGGTACTGTGAAAGTGTGAATCCAATTTCATTGAAATTGAGTTATGCTGGCTTTACAGGCACGCAGCGTTTTAAACCAGGACTTGTTAGCCTCGGATCGACATAAAATTTACAATGATTTGAATTTGAACTCCTCTAGTCGATTCTCATATCTCTTTTACAAGAAAATTACTTTAATCTATCTTGTCTGTGTATTTTGTTAATCATTCAAGTGCATGCTTAATGATAATTACTTTATTGCCTCCATTCTTTATATTTTAAACTACTCAAGTTCAACTTTAATATTTACAGCGTGATTGGAAGTCTCTTAATTAAATTTAATTGGAATATCTATCAAATCTCATGTTTAAATTAAGCTATATTTTAAGTATTAAAAATTGAATTTTATTTCATCCAAACATATAAATTCACTTTATTTGTTAATTAAATTTAAATTAAATATTAGAATTAAAATTCCACTGCGGTGAAGTAAAGAAAGGATGAGTGCAAGTATAAGGTATAGCTCAAATTTATAAATCTTGTTTCACCGCATAGATACACGAGCATTTCCTCTCTTCTTGCACACATCAACCCACGTACGATTGCCCACGATCCTAATTCGGTCAATGTTTAGAGATGAACCTTAACCATTCAATTTCAATGTCTGAAGAATAATGGATCCACAATAAAAACGTGGAGAGATCAAGAAAAAGACCTTTCCTGTTGTCTTTACAAAGAAAAACATCCTGGGTGGCAATGGGCGAACCAATCGTTGCCATCGCAAATTAAATCGCAATTTTGCAGTCTGAATATTGCTTTTTTATGACAGCAACAACAAGGTAAATGCATCAACGTGTGCTTGTGTTTCACATGTGCGGATCGCATCACACATGGCACCGCTGCGGGTCGGAAGCCGATTGGAATGCAGAATTTAACTTTTTATTTTTTTATTTTTTAAGATTCCGAAAATTCAAGACCGAAGAAGATGAGATGCACGGAAATGCTAGTCTCTCATTTTAGTGGCCCTTGAAAATGTGAAGTTCTTAAAAGAGTCTGAAATCTCTTGCAAGCCAAGCACAAAATCCTTGTTGTTGAAAAAAAGAAGAGAAAGCACAAAAATGCTTGAAATCTTAGAATTCAACCTCGTTAGATCTTTGAATTTCTATGTAACAGATGACATCTTGCATCCCATAGTCCTGCTGTCTAAAAAGGATGAGAATTATTAGAATATTCCCAGGCAAGGCTGGAGTAGGAGTAAATGAATCAATGGAGAACATGCATGGATACAACTTTGACTGGTCATGTTTTCCTTGAGATATTGTCGCCGAGAATACTGTACGTATTTTAGACAGCCTACTTAACTACGATCAAGTTGGCAGTTATTCCTCCAAGAAACAAAGAATTTCCAAAGGAACCATCTCTTTAATTATTCGATATTTGTTGGCTTGCTGGTGGATCATGTTCACCTTTTCTTTCCCATATAATTCTTGCCCTATTGCCGATTCTCTGTGAGCCCGTCTGCTTCGTTATTTTCTCATGACATTGCTTCAAAATTACATCGATTTAGATAAGCCTCTTCTCTTCTCTTCTCTTCTTTTCTTTTTTTATTAATTGGGGATTTAAATAGAGTAAATTGAATGTAAAAGAGGACAATCTTTAAGGAAAATAAATTAAACACCTTATTCGAGAAACGTTGTGGTTGAAATTGTATTTCAAAAATGTGT
>Ga0325410_1002508_pt1 | contig 20586 bp, 16 predicted proteins | sample PopdelMetagenome_16_FD_206182 | JGI IMG/M metagenome (GOLD analysis project Ga0325410, IMG submission 206182) | Populus deltoides microbial communities from Bellville, Georgia, United States - Xylem-PdIQD-R3 | ecosystem: Host-associated > Plants > Phyllosphere > Stem > Wood/Secondary xylem... | reverse complement strand
AATAACAAAAACATATAAAAGCAAATAAATGATAGTGGAAGAAATTGAAAAGTCATGTAAAACATCAACCAAAAACAAATAATATCAGGTTAGCAACAATATGCAAAACCATGCTTGAGAATAAGAAGGAAAACTATCTGTTAGGAGGTTTAGTGGTAAGAGTTTTGAATAAAGGGATTTACTTCTTCTGTGATATCAAGTTCGAGCCCTGTAGTTGTTAATATGATAACTACCAAAAAACTCTTGAAATTAATATTTTATATTGAAAATTATCATTAATAATATAATAAATTACCATTTAGGATTTGTTTAGTATTATTGCGACATGTTGCAATGTGGTATTTGATATTGTGTGTGGTCACTGTGTTGTGTTTATAAATGTTTGAAGACAAAAATAAAATAAAATATATTTTTGTTTGATTGTGACTGTGTTTTCTTATATTATCATGATATATTATTTTCTGAATTACTTTTTCTTTATAATATCATAACAAGATTTTATTTTTTTTTCTTTTTATTTTTCAATTTTCTATCTTGATTTTTTTATATTAAAATCAAGAAAGTACATTATTTTCATTATAATATTATGTTCTATTATGAGAGATTCCCCCCTTTCCCTCTTTTTTTTTTTTCATAAATTTTCTATCTTGATTTTTCATAATCTTTTGTGTTTAATCAATATTTGTTTTCTGTTCACTAATGATGCAATTTTGCTTGGGCTCCGAGTTATAAATCAATTGTTGCTTAAAAAAAAAACCTTAAAAAAGTATAAATTAATTTCAAAATCTTTTTTCCCCCTTCACAGGCTTCAATTATACTTGTACTAGTTGACCATGGCCATCTAAAATAAATTGGACAGTTCGTGATTATTTTTTAAAATAATTTTTTGCTTGAAAATATATTAAAATAATATATTTTTTTATTTTTTTAAAATTATTGTTAACATCAAAACATTAAAATATCTAAAAATACTAAAAAAAATATATTAATTTAAAACAAAAAACAAAATAAAAATTTTTAATTTTTTTTAAAATACTTTTAAAACACAAAAAAAAACATTAGAAATTCAGTATATATGTGCCTGCGCTCTGCAGAGGGGCACTGAATCGTTCATTAACTTTGATCGCTTGAAACCGGAAGGCAACTGAAAGAAAGTTCATCGACAATGGCTTGGAACGAAAGAGAAGAAGTCAATTAAAAATGCGTTGATATGACAAACATTGCAAGAAAAAGGCCGAAACGAGCAGTAAATGCACAGAACATACATTGGTTTTAGGAAGATCACAGTTCTAGAAGCAGCAGTAGTGGATGTTAAACAACATAGCATTTCCTTAGCGTGCCTCGCAAGTCTTGCTTGTGAAAGGTAGAAAAGGAACAGACAATGAAGTTGTCGTTGTGCACATCCTTCTTCTAAATCTGCAGAAGAGGCCTTGGCAAAGGATCTTGGAGAAGAGCAAGAAAGGGCTAATAAACCTCCACGAAGATGTATCAATTTGTAGAGCTATGACAGCTTGTTGACTGTTCCTCTGATCAAATACCAAATTAAGGGTTTGGAAAGAAAATAACTGGAGGAAACAAAGCACGCAACATCATGATAACCTGGAAAAGAAAAGCAAAAAAAAAAAAAAAACATATGAATATGAAAACAATATATCCTCGTGTAGATAATGTTGACAGCATGCATAAACAGAAGTCCTAACTCGACCATGGTTGTTGCGGCTGTGAAAAGAAACTGGCAGGAGTAATGATAGCATGCAGACTTGAAATCAAAATGAATGAAACAACAACGAAAATGCATCATGTAAGAAAGCAACCAACATGGTGTGAGACTGTAGGCAACTGGCTAAGCATGTTTTTACACAACATATTTTTGTCACCAATTTCTTTTTTTAAAAAGCAAACAAAGTAATATGGGACAACCATGCTTGTTTCTCGAAATGCAAAGCTAACTTAAATGCAGGGTAAAACAATGGTCACAACTAATTTTATTCTCATGAAAAAGAGTTAACAAAAGTTATTTTCTCAAACGAAAATATGAAAGTGGCCGGCCTTGTGGATTTCTTTGGCCTTGTGTAATGTCAATAAGGATGTTAGCACTAAACATGCAATCACATTATAGAAAAAAATGATCAGGTTTATTAGGTGCAAATGGCAAGATTTGAATAAAATGCAAAATTGTTCTAAACAGGACTATCACATTTTCACAGTAGCTAAGCCCTACTTAAGCATGAAAAGGAGCGAGAAAACAACAGCAAATCACGGTTTATAAAGTGCAGATAGAGTCTTAAAAAGTTAAATAACATGTGTGCTGGAAGGTGGGAATACCCATTGGCACTTTGCAGCAGGCGTTGCCTCTTCTAGTCTCGTGGTGAAATATGCCCTTCTGTTAGATCCTCCTCGGATGGGAGGAGTGACTGGCCTTCCCTAACGCTACTACATGGAGAAAAAAAGTAGTTGGGCAACATCTTATGACTTAAGAATGGAAATAGAAAATGTTAAAGAATAACATGGCTGATGTGTTCTTTTTAAAAAGAAGTTGTGAGGCTGATTCCTGGGTAGAGGAGTAAGATGGTGACATGAGTTTTAGATTATGCAGCTAAGCAATTGTTTATGTAAGAGCGATAGCAACAAGCAATGGTTTAAAAATAAGAGACAAAAAATGTTCCAATTAGCATATGAAACATTGAGCTCGCTTGATTTCGAGCTGATAAAAAAGAGCTCGCGAGAAAGCTTGTCAGTGGAACATCTTTTTTTTTTTAAACACAAACAAAAAAGACTTAAAATGATTCCTTATAAAATTATCTAATGTTTTATGATAATTCCTCATAAAATAACAGTCAACCTTCTCACCTCTTATGTTGAATCCATGTCAAATCTATAGACACATGAGAAATCTAAGGGTCAATGTGAAATGGTGAAAATGCTTAATCAACAGACCCAATCTCTCACCCATTCTAATTCCTTTTTTTTTTTCCTGTAATTTATCCTCAGTGAAGAGAGTCAACAACCATTTTTTCTCTCTTCCCCCAAAACATAAAGCAACCACGTGTGTGCAACAAAGGTTGAATCCTACATTTTTGGTTGCCGAGATAATAAAGATGAAATAAGCATATTGTATACAAACAGAAAGGAAAATGTACAGATATACATACATATATACATAAGACATCATCCGTTGGAGTTGTTTCAAAGCATTAAATCATAGAAGAAATCGTGGTCAATTCCAAAGCCATTAAGCTTCAATCCTAGTATAGCACTAGAGCATAAAATCTGAATTTTTTGTTTAACAACATGACATATTGCTAGCCAAAATATAAGTTACTAAATAAGAACAAATAACTGTGAGATATAAGATTTTTTTTTTTTTTATGAAAGTAAGCACGGAGGGCTTGTTGCAAAGTACATAAAGAAAAGGTGAAAAACTAACATGGTCATGACATGAGAGAAATTTTTGGTTTAGGCATCAAAGCTCTTATCTGTGTTCTGCATTTTTCCTTCTGGTTTACCAAATGGCAAAACCAAGTCCTCATGATATCATCATAAAAGAAAGAGACTTTCAGGATCAATTACCTACCAATATCAATGCAAGAAATTCAAATCACAAATGAACCAAAACCCATCAAATTTTAACCATAAAGTTTGTAAATTAATAAAAAATTAAATCATACCACAAACCCTTTTAGAGATCTCTAAAAGCCCATCAGGTGGTTTTCTATAGAAAATTTTTCTAAACAAAGCCATTTTTTTTTTAATTCTTTTCCCTCTAAAGTTCTAACAGAATCAATCAACTACATAATTGAACCCATATTACACTAAGAACAAAACATTCCTCAAATAAGCTCAAGAAACCAAAATAAATGTTTGCATAAAACAATAGTGTCTGTTGAGGACCTAGGGAAAACATGAATTTTGCTAGGTTTTTCAGAAACCCCTTATGTGGGTTACTGTTATTTTTGTCTTCCAATTCACACTTTGTCTCTCTCTACCTTTGTGTCTGAGGAAGATTGAGACTTTGCTTTCATTCAACAAGCTTTGATAGTTAGAGATAATATTCTCTTTCTTTTTTCTAAAAACAAATAAGAGAAAGACAGAGTCAGAGATTTAGCAATGGCAGAGGTTGTTGATGTTGACAATGATATTGCCAAGGAATAAAGCATGGTCAATACACGAGAGAAATATTTGGTTTGGATATCAAACTCTTTCTATAGCTTTTCTAGAATCTCCTTATCTCCAGCAAATTTGGTATGGATATCAACCATTTGTGTAAAAAACACAACACAACTATAACAACATTTACCAAACATCTAAATAGTTTCACAAAATCTAACTGATATGTTCAGGAAAAGAACCATGAGAATACCAGAAACTATCACAAACAGTAGTATGGAAGCCACAACTTTAGTCCCTAGTACAAAATGTCTTGTATATTACCCCAAAATCCAAAACAGAAGGCCTTCAAATAATAAAAATGTCTAGGAAACTTCATTTAACCCTTAAAGATATAAGCAAAAAAAGTAAATTCAAATGGCAAGCATTTAACCATCTAATAATCATAGGAGATATAATAGTCAAGGCACCAGGTTTTATCATCTCCCTCAAAGATGCATATGCGATGACAACAACACAGCGACCATAATCTAGTTTCTCCTTGTAGTCTTGTAAATTTACCATAATTTGGTCTTTTCTTGTAGCCCAAAAAAGATCTAATAATGTCTTCTTGTAAACAAAGCAACAGTCCCCTTGTCAATTACAATTCAAGAAAGTAAAAGAACCAATTAAATCCAAATAACCATTTAAAAACACACAAGTCATGTCAACCAACAATCAATGAAGTTAAAATGGCTAAAAACCTTAAAAAAAAATGATTGTTTTAATAAAAAAAACCTAGAAATTTACCCTGCAGCTACTTGACCTGAACTGGAGGATATTGGGTTGACTCTATTTTTTTTTTTATTAACGCGAGTGTCTGGACCAGCTTGCGCGCACCTCGACTAATTCCACGGTCCCTGAAGTTAACGACCATATAAGCCTCCAGTGACCATCATATTGGGTTGACTCTTAAAGTAATTAGAGATGAACATGGTTTGAAGCTTGGTGCTGAAAAAAAATGCAATCTCAAAGAAATCATATGAAAGAAGTAAGGAATGGAAAGCTAGGTTAACACCTATAAATTGCTCCAAATCCAGAATAGAACACCCAAGCAAACACACCTCGAACAATGAAAATTCTCAAAAGAGCCAGAAGGGTATGATAGTTGTTTTGTGGCAATGACAGAAGTCATGGCACCGATTCCTCGTTATAAAGCAAATTGAATCTAATTTTTATGGCCATCTTTGGGAGCAAAAAACATTGTTTGTATATCCAAAGGAAAAGGATAAGATGAGAAGCTAGCAAAAAACCATAGCTAACATCCAGAACTTGAACAACCCCAGCTGAAAATGGATCACATGTATCATTAGTTACCATATTTCCTAACCTGTATCATTGGAGATGAAACATTATAGTGCTTGAGTTTTGGAAATATCATCAATTACTGGTATCATTGCCACTGTAGTAAATGATAAATTAACCAGTTCAAAAGTGGATAAGTGATATAAGAAACTTAAGTTCATCAGCTGCTCCATGCTTGAAATGAGTGCCACCACCAGGGAACCATTATAGCTAATCTTTCTCATGCACCCAATTTGTCCTCCTTTGACTTCAATAAGACGTGTATGATTCACATTGCTTCTCCATACACAATCCCTGCTAGTTGGCCATTTACGAGCAATCTATAATCTTCTAGAGGTAGCACCAAGAAAAATAAACGCTTCTCAAGTGGAGGACAATGCCTCTTTAGTCCTTCTCTTTTAGAAAAATCCAAGGATGGGAACAAAGTTTTCACATGAGAAACATCATGGCACGGGAAAAAAAGAAGAGGGAAGATATATAAAAGCATAAAAAGATGAATTAACCTTCTTTGGAAACACTTGAAAGCAATGAAGTAAGAGACTCAGGGAAAAGAGCTAAAAACCTTGCAAAGATAGAGCAATAGAATCACATAAAAATCCACACTTCAAAAGCAAAAGAGATCAAGAAAAAAAAAAGAAAGATAAAAAACTCACCTGCCAATCGATATCCATTCCAAACCCCTTCCTCAATCTCATGGCCTTCACCCACCCTACTCCATGCTTGTATGTTATAAAGGAGAAAAAGTCTGGGATAAAGCTTCTGGGTTTCATTTGAAAGCTTGTCTGGAGCTTGCGAGTTTAAGGTCTAATGTTATTAAAAGGAATGACAATGAGATTATTGCTTTTTTTTCAAAGGCTTCTTTGGGAGCCACTAAGACATTCTCAATTGAAATTCTATTCCCAAAAAGATGGTGGTAAAATTATAATATTTAATATAAAAACTTTTTATTCGTTAATTAAAATAACAATATTGTAATAATAACTTAATAAGTGAAGAAAATAATTAGACTAATTTTTCCAAAATAGTATTTTAAAAAGTATAAATCCACCATAGCTTCCCCTCTCCATAGGCCCTGTTCAACATCACAATTATCACATCATTAAACTGAGACTCAATCTTACTTCTGCAAAATCTAACCTAAGACAAAAAAAAAAAAAACCCTAAAACCCTAAAACCCTAAAACTCTTAAACCATTTCTCCATGGGCAGTGATGGAAAACGGAAGAAACGAGGCCGCAAATCTAAAACCCAAACAACCCTGGATCCCACGACACCCACCTTAAACGACGAGGTTTTCTCCGTCAACAATGTCGAAATTGTGAATTCCACCACCCCAACCAGCGCCAATCACCTCGAAAACCGCCGCGGCCGCCCTAAGAAGCGACCAAAGCACTCACCAGAGAAGCCCCCGCCATTAACTAATGGGGAGATTGGGGTTGCGACACCGGTGGAAGGCGTGGCGAGGGTGTTGCCGGCGATGGATGCGGTGGTAAAGGTGTTTTGTGTGCATACGGAGCCGAATTTCTCGCTTCCGTGGCAGAGGAAGAGGCAGTATAGTTCGAGTAGTAGTGGGTTTGTTATTCGAGGGAGGAGGGTTTTGACTAATGCGCATTCTGTGGAGCATTATACACAGGTTAAGCTTAAGAAGCGTGGCTCTGATACTAAGTATTTGGCTACTGTTCTTGCTATCGGAACCGAATGTGATATTGGTAAAGATTCAAGCTTTTCATGTTGTATAAGTAAATATTCTTGTCATTAGGCTCATGCTGTTTACTATATCCTGTGTTAAAAGTGGTTTGTAATGCACATCGAAGAAAGCAAGTATGTTAGTGTGATTAGGGGATATTTTCGAGAAATATATGCACTTGATCAATTTTTAGTTTTGTTGATTCTAAACTTTATTTCTGTTTGATGAGTTGCGTATTTTTTGCATCTTACTCTCTTGCATCGAATGCAAAATGTCAGCTTTTATGGGCTAGGATAACTTTTATGTGCATTTTTTTTTTTTTTGGAATGGTGTAATTATTCAATTTCTGTTTAGATGTGAAGTAGTGACTGATGCGCAAGGAAAGTTCATACAAGTTTCGTTGGAGGCAATTAGGGATTTAGGTAATTATATGTTAGGACAAGAGATGATCCCACAAGTAGTCAAGCTTTCCTGTGGTGAGGGAATGGTGTGATGAAATTGTTTTTTGTAGAAGTAGCTCTAGCAGGTAATGTTAATTAGATTTGTAGTTCTCGTATGACAGATAAGGTTGATTAAGTCTATATACCTTGTTGGATGCATAGGATAAAACATTTTGCTCAATGTAAAATTTTCTTCTGTGATTTGCAGCCTTGCTAACAGTCAATGATGATGAGTTCTGGGAAGGGGTATCACCTGTTGAGTTTGGAGAATTGCCTGCTCTTCAAGATGCTGTAACTGTCGTTGGTTACCCAATCGGAGGGGACACAATTTCTGTGACTAGTGGTGTTGTATCACGGATAGAGATCCTATCTTATGTCCATGGATCCACAGAGCTTTTGGGTTTGCAAGTAAAATTGTTGAAACTCTTGCATTTTATTTTTTTGTAATTATTGAACTACTGCCCTTACACACCTTTCTCATGGTTTCATTTGTAGATAGACGCTGCTATAAACTCGGGAAATTCTGGTGGTCCTGCCTTTAATGATAAAGGTGAATGTGTGGGCATTGCGTTTCAGTCCCTTAAACATGAAGATGCTGAGAATATAGGGTATGTTATACCAACACCGGTCATCAAGCACTTCATCCAAGATTATGAGAAGAATGGAGCCTACACAGGTTAACTGTTATGACATATTTGGTCCTGGCATTGTATACAAGTGTATATACTGTGTAATTAAGTTGCATTGTGTATATTTTAGTAGTGTCACACATTGATTACTGATCCTGGTTAAAGTCTGATGATCATCCCTTACATGCTAGGATTTCCATTTCTTGGGATTGAATGGCAGAAGATGGAAAATCCAGATTTGCGTATGGCAATGGGTATGAAACCTGATCAGAAGGGTGTTCGTATCAGAAGAGTTGATCCCACTGCTCTAGAATCTGAAGTCTTGCAGCCATCAGACATTATTCTCAGCTTTGATGGGGTAGATATTGCTAATGATGGAACAGGTTCGTGTATAAGTTCTTATGTTCAAAACAGACACCTGAAGCTTTGTTAGGAACTGATAGTATACAAAGGTAATTCATGCAGCATTCTCTATGGCATGAAATTTCACCCCCTTTTATTGTTGACATTTCAGTTCCCTTTCGGCATGGTGAGCGCATTGGCTTCAGCTATCTTATCTCTCAAAAGTATACCGGGGATAATGCAGCGATCAAAGTTCTTCGGAATTCTAAGACTCTAGAATTTGTCATCAAACTCTCAACTCACAGAAGGCTAATTCCTCCACACGTGAAGGGAAAACCTCCATCCTATTATATCATTGCAGGATTTGTATTCACGACAGTTTCTGTTCCTTATCTTCGTTCTGAGGTGCATATTTCACTTTTCCTTTTCCTTTTCCGTTTGGTACTTTTTGTTGATATTCCCAATGACTTCTCTTATTATTAGTTAGTAAAATTAATGTGATGAAATCTTAAATGCTTCCATTTTTAATTGGTGCTCTATGAAGCGAGTGATTGATTCTTTTTGTACATGAAGCTATGGCTGTGCTATATTGATTTTATTTCTTGACTATGGTACTTCTGCGTGATATTTTTTAACTTGTATGCTTTATGTGCTAGAGACAAGGCCCATTAAACTTTCTTCTTGTTCTTTTGTGCAAGTTTTCATGTATTCGTTAGTGCAAATGCTTTAACTCAGAGGTTATGGTTTATGTAGCACTGCATAATCTAATTTGTATTATTGTCATTGAGTCTTTGCCCCTTCTTGTCAGTAGGTGTATTAACTTATTTCTATAAACCAACACCATGGTTCTTGTTGGCTCTTGGAACTTGGGATGATAGGATATTAAACTTTCACCGCATCCTAAAACATTAGAGACAGTGTGTTGATTTTAGAAGTACAAGGACTCAATTTTAATCGTACTAAAACTCTGGGCATCACCCTGTTATTGAAGCTGAGTTCTAAACTTACTAAACCTGTTCACCTAATGAACATGTGCTAATGTGTAACTGAATCCCCAAACCCAGAACTTATTGAAATGGATTTTCATCTAACTAGGTCACTGGTGAGTTCCAGCAAACTTTCCTGGATTCGTCTTTTGGTTCTGCTGTCCTTTTGTAACTTTCCATTGTAACCTGGGATTGAAAACATTAATTGTAATTGGAATGGATTACTGTTGTAGTAATGCTTCTCTACCTTTTGCTAGCCATTGTTCTTATAGCTTGTTCTGAGGGTTGTAATATACAGATTCCTGTTTATTTTTTTCAACTAAAGTATCTAGTTTCACTCACCGAGCCTTTATTTCTGTAGCTTGCATTTGCATGTTTATCTATTCCAACATCATTCTCCATGCCTATGACTTTGCTATATTCTGAACTTAATTTTATGGACATTGAAGAGCAAAATAATTACCTTTATATTAACCTTGCCAATTGCAGCTTCAGTTTAATGCCAACCCTCTCGCGCGCGCGCGCGCACTCAGTTTAATGCAATACTTAACATCATATGTACTTTCATGGATAACTGATTTTACATCACCCCTGTTCTTTTTTGCATAATTGTGCAGTATGGCAAAGAATATGAATTTGAAGCTCCTGTCAAACTTTTGGACAAACTTTTGCATTCAATGCCACAATCCCCAGATGAGCAGATGGTTGTGGTTTCTCAGGTCTCTCTCGCATGCGCACACGTGTCAGTTCATATGACTACTATTCTACTCTGCTGATCTTGCACTTTAACTCTTTTTTTCCTGGAAAATTTCTGGCAGGTGCTTGTGGCTGACATTAATATTGGGTATGAGGACATCGTTAACACTCAGGTGAGGAATGACAGTCTTGTAACTAGTGTTTTTTATTTCTGTCATTGAGCTGGTACAGCCTGTCTATGATTTCACCTATTTTTTGGTGAACTACCTCTCTTTTGATGTAATTTATTCTATACCTATGTAGGTTCTTGCTTTCAATGGTAAGCCAGTGAAGAATTTGAAGAGCTTGGCCAACATGGTCGAGAATTGTGATGACGAGTTTCTGAAATTTGATCTAGAATATGACCAGGTCCTCTCTATCTCTCTTTCTCAGGGGGCGTTTGAGTGTGTGCGTGTTTGCATGCTCATCAAGCATTTGCATTCCTGCTATATTTACTAGTTCTCTGTCTGTGGGTGTCTGGTGCTGATATTTTTTCCTGTGCTTTGGTGCAGATAGTTGTTCTCCGGATGAAGACTGCTAAGGAAGCTACTGTAGATATTCTTACCACACACTGCATACCTTCTGCAATTTCTGATGATCTTAAGCCATGAATTTGGGTCTTAGTCTAGGTACAATGCGATATTCTTGTTGGAGCCCAGCTACTCCCCTTTCTTTACCTTCATCAAGATGGGGTGGGTTGGGGTTGTGGTTGTGCTGGGGGATAATTTATAAAATTGAGGGTGGACTTGTTAGTTTTTACTTTCTTAGATGTAACTTTCCTATATGGTGCTGAGGATTGAGAATCTTTTTAGCAAGCATAATGAGGAAAACTTGCAGTGTGTATTATTGGCAGCGGTGTTCTTTCCGGTGTTCTTTCCTTTACCTGATACTAGTTTTGGAGAATCTTGTCAGGGTCTGTTTCGTTTCATTGATTTTCTGCTGCTGTACTATCAGCAAGAGTATTTAACTTATGAATGTTGAAATTCCTATATATTGAGAAGTTGGCTACAAAATAATGCAATTTACAGGCTTCTGGACTTTACTGTACTAGGTTAGGGGTAGTGCCTTTGATGCATCTAGCATTTTACATGAGTTGTTTTAATGCTGATATCTCATTGGACAACTGGTTTTTCCCAGCATCTCATTGTGAATACTGAATAGCAATCACTGGATGCTCTCCAGTTCTAGGTGCCAACCACAACTGTTTTTGTTCCTTGCTCTTATCAATTCTCACAGAAAAAAGAACTGCAAGAATGCATGGCCAGAATCCACCCAAGAGATGGGTAGCACATCACAATTGTATCGGATAATGCCCTTTTTCCATATGAAGACCAAATAAACTGATGGAATTACACTTTGTACCAAAAAAGGGCAAGTAACTTGACGGGATATTCGACAAAGAAAATGTAGAAACTTGAAAAATGCCTACACGGTTTTGTCTACAAGCTACACAGGTATTATAACTACTCACATTGGTTTAGGCGTTCATATGGCTCTCCAAGAGAGGAGCCTTCTGCGACATTGATTGTAGGTTTCTGCGTCTGTTTACTTTACTATGTTCGTCCTCTTTGGATTGTGCCCAAATCACTCCATAGAAACCGGCAACAATTATAATTGCTCCGGCAATACTGCAGAAGAACACCAACTAGTTATAGACGTAGTTCTCTTTTCCTGTATGAAGAACTAGCATGAAGCTAAGGAAGTGTCCGATGTAAACTAGACGAGACTGTTACCTTCCAGCATGAAGGGTGTCGCCAAGAAAGATAACACCCAGAAACGCAGCAGTAGCAATCCCCACAGGTTTAAAAATGGCCACAAAAACAGGCCCCTTCTTGTGTAGGCACCATGCTGTTACACCAAACGTCACCACACTGCCAACCACAGCCTAAAAAAGCTTCTTATTAGAGGGCTGTAAGAAAAACTGTAGTCAAATGTTTTCTGATGTGCTTACTGAATAGATGATGGAGATGAGCTCAATATCAGGCCTCAGTTTCCAAGCATTTGGATTCCGCTCTGCAATCAAGGAAACTATTGAACTTTGAATCGTCCCAAAGAGGCAGAGGAAGGAGACCATGGCAATCTCTGAAGGGTACTCTTTTAAAATTGCTGCCTTCAAGTATAATTCGACGAAAAAGCATTTAAATTTCAGCAAAGGCAATTAATATGAACAGCAACCACACATTTTGAGCCAATTACCTGAAGAGTAGTAAATATTGAAACGCATAAATCAGCAGTTACAAGGAAGAGGCCTCCTATGATCCAAGAATTTGTTGTTGACATGATGGAAGGGATTGGTTCAGGATTTGATTGGGTAGTTATGGCACCTATTGCAGGGCCCTTGTACAAGGTTATAGTCAAAGCTCCTGAAACTGATACCAGTGTGCCCATGATTTTGATCCGACTTCTTGAGCTTCTCCAATCTAGCTTTTCCATCCTGAATTTAAAGGGCTAAAATTTGTAAGGGAAACATCCACTTCTCTTACAACAACATGCTTACTTCATGAGTTTACTACCCACAATTCAACAACATATTGTAGAGAGGGAACATCCCGACTCAAGTTTGCATTTCATCGCTTGTAAATGTCTACAAACATCGTAACTGGAAATTTGTTTTAGTATCGACACAGAGTGATTTTCTTTGTTTGAGTCGAAGAGGCGCAAGATTTCCACTAAATTCCCACCGCCTGCTTTTTGTACAGTGAAAAAAAGAAGAGAGAAACCTGAAGATAACAGCAAGCAAGAAAGTGAAGGCAGGGATTAGTTGGCCCATAGCAGAAGCAAGCGTAGGAGAACTGTAGCTTACACCAGTGAACACACAATTCTGCATCAAAGTAATCCTACAAAATCAAAACACAACACACAATGAAGAAGTTCCTGCAAATAAAAAGCAAACCCACTTTCAAAATCATTTAAAAGAAGCTCTTTCATGGATGATATGACATTACCCAACAAGGCTAAGGAGGAAGAACTTGCAGAGGAGGGAGAAGGTGACTGGTGGTCTCTTTGTTCTGCCCAGAAAAAGAAAAGCAAGGTCGACAATTCAATAGCAACATCAATGATTAAAGATAGATGTGATTAGGGGTTTTGCTGATGAAAGTCAGGGGCATTAGTAGATATACCTGTAGAAGATTAAAGAAGGTAACAAGATAAGAGTGGCAAGAGCATTAGAGTAAACAACAAAGACAAATTGGCTCATCCCTTTGGACATGGCTGCTTTGCTCAGTGTGGTCAAACCAACATCAAGGCATTCCACCATCACCATGGCTGCAAATGGCAGCAAATTTAACAAGACAGACTTTACTCCCATCCTTCTCTCTCTGTAAGCAAATAGAGAGAGAGTTCACTTTAGCCACTGATCAAGAGTTGTTGCGTTCAGTGGTATGGTCAAGCAGATACAACGTAGCTGTCTAGAATCGACAAGATATTTTCTTTAATGATTCTCCATATCTCCATGAAATTATTTTTTTTTTGGTCAGAGACAAATTAATTGAGCTCTAATTAATGAGCATTATTATTTCTGTCTCCTTCTCTTCCCTTGGTATTTTTTTTTTTTTTAACCCGCATCAATTCTGAATCTTTTTTTTAGCAACATTTTCATGAATTCTGAATCTATTATTATTAAAGAATTGCCATAGAAAACACGGAGCCAAATCCAACCTAAGTTATGGTAACTTTACTTCCTCATGTGGTCATGGACATGTGTTCCATGTTCGCATAAAAGAATTCACCAAGAGTCATATCCTTATGACGTGGCATTCCAATGAGATACAATACTTCAAAACTAAACGGATGGCCCTTGGTGTATTTTTTATACCAAGGAGCCCGACACATCCTATCAGGATAATTATATAAAAAAATATAAAAAACAAAAAATATTAATTTAAAAAAAATTATTTCAAGTATTGCCTCAAATTAAATAATAGAGGGTAAAATCAATAAATTTAATTTAATTAAAAAATAAATTTTCTTTTAAAAATAAAATTTAACAAAGACCGGAAACAAAACAAGATCAAAGCACCTCTTGTTATTTTAAAAGAAAGATAAATTCTATAGAAAGAGAGTAAATAAAGAATGTTAGAGGATGAAACATGAAAAGAAAAGGAGCTTAAAAAAGAAAAAAAACAAGTAAGTTCGAATGAACTTTATAAACTTGGCTTAAACTCTCAAACTTGCAATCCATTAAATTCTTGACCCGGACTCAACTCAGGATCTCAACACTTAAAAAATTAAATGTTGGAGGATGAAATTAATCAATTTAAAAACAAAATTCCTTTAAAAAAGCTAAATTCAACAAAGACGAAAAAAAAAACCAAAGTAACCTGTGTTATTTTTAAAACGACTAGAAAATACCATAGAAAGTGAATTAAAAAAATAACAAAATGCTTGAGGATGGAAAAAAAAAGCTTAGAGAAATATGTGTCAACTTTGTAAACCGGGATTAATCTCTTAAATCCGCAAACCATTAAATTTAGACCCGGACTCAACTAAGAAGCTAAACATCTAACTAATTAAGTGTTGGAGGATGAAATAAAAAATAATAATCTAAAAAAATCTTGCAAGATGAAAAAATACAATAATACAAAAAAGAATTAGATTTAACAGGAAAAAAAAACTAAAGAATGATGAAATTGCAAAAAAAAATATTGCAAAAACCATCTAAAAAATAATAATTAAAAGAATACAAACCAAATTTTATAAATGAAAATATTGATGGAGGGATGAGATGAAAAACAATTCTTAATTTAATAAACTATTCTAAATATAAAAAAAAAAATTGCAACAAAGAGAATAGAGATGAAATTTAAAAAATCCTTTAATTTCATAAAGTATTCTAAATTTAAAAAATTGTAATAAAGAGAATATGGATGAAATCTTTAGTACAACAAAATTTAGGGGCCAATTTGATTTTTTTTAATTTCAGCATGAAAATCGAGCACGAGAGAAGGAAAAGGAGAAAAAATAAAACATTACACGTACCATACCGATCACCGTAGCTCTACATGCACCGCTGATCTGTGAAGGAGACACCGAGATGCTTCAAAAGCTGCCTTGGAATCAAAATTTTGGTTATTGGATGGTGTCGCACGAGTCGTTCGAAAGCAGCTAACACTATTCACCTGATTCTATTTTTTTATTTACTAAATTACCCTACTACCCTCAATGATACTCAACAACTACCAAATGACTACATCTAAATGATAAAAAAGTCGCTAAGTCAGAGAGAATTGATTTTAATTTTTTAGGGTAATGAAGTAACTTATTTGTTTACAAATCAAGTTAAAGACTAAAAAGCCCCTTAACCCAAGTGATTTTTTTTGTCTACCAACGGCAATTAAGTAATCACATTATACAAAGAAAATGCAAAAATACCGTCTAACCTCTCCCTTTCAAGTAATAATCAATGTATCTTATTGAAAATACCATCATACCCGTAAACTCAAAGCATGCTATTTTGCCTACCAAGGAGTAAAATCAGCCTTTCATTGTGCGAATCCATAGTGAAAGGCTTATCTCTTTTAGTATAGAGTATAATATAATAACTAGTGGTATTTTTTGAGTAGAATTGCAAGCTAGTTGAATTATTTTATTTTAAAGGTTAATGTTTTTTCAAAAAAGCAAATAAAATTTATTCGAATACCATTTATTTATATCAATATTAAAAGAAAAAATTTCAAGACAAATGACCCCAATCTATTTGAAAGATTGTAAAATTAACAAACAATTGAAAAAAGAACAAAGGTTAGCTAAATAATTAAAAAACAAAAAGAGAGTAGAGGAGAGGATATTATTGAAAATTTAAATAATAAAACTAATGCAAAGTAAAAATAAATAAATAAAAAGGGAGGATATTAATTAAAATGTAAAAAAAATAAAAAATAAAAACGAGGCATTGGTGGGTCAGGCTTCCACGTTTGGCCTAAATACAAAAGCCCAACCGCTCTTGGATTTGGAAGCCTAGACCTGCACCTGCTTTTTTTTTTTCATCAGGACCAAACAACGATGTGTCATTTAGCTTTTTTTTTATATATATATAACTAATTCATGTGGCAGATTGCCCACAATGACTTTAAAATCATGGTCGAAGCTTTTAGATTCTAAAAACCCAATGTTAAAGTCGTTTTGTACCTGAAAAGCTTTAAAACCACCATAAAATTCTTCTTAAACCACCTACAAACCCTAAAATCACTTTTTTTAAAAAAAAAATCAACCAAATCTAAATAGACTCCAATTTATTTTTTTTCAACAATAAGAAGGCCAAAAACAAAACTATGAAGCTTCTCTCGTCAAACAAGTCATTTGACACAAAAATTGGTCATTTTAGTTATGGGTATTAAACAAAATTGGTCCATCTATAATATTTGCATTATTTAACCCGACCTAACCCGTCAAAGTCAGATAACATGAATATTAAAAATGATAGTGGGTCAAAAACACCTAAGAAAATGGATATTAGGGGTGTTCACGATTCAGTTCAGATCAATTTAGGCTGAAAATCCCAACTGAACCGAGAGATGAAATTTCGTAAGAAAATGGACCGAACCAAAAACTAATTCAAATCGAATTGGTTCAGTTCGGTCAATATCATTTTTTTAGGTTGAAACTGAAAAATCTAATCACAACAGCCAGCACGCAAAAAAAGGTGAAAAGAAGAAAATTTATCGAACAAATTATTTACTATACTTTTTTAAGGTCCCTGCTAAAGTATGCAAAGGCAAATATGTCAGTCAAGAAAATTATGCAAGTTACAGAATACCACCAGTGGTAGTGGTAGGTCGCGAGTGCATCAACCGTTTCAAAAGTATAATCGTGATTAGTGTAGATAAATAAAGGAGAATATTTATAATCTTAATATAGCAAGTATCGTCCACTTCCAACAACTGTATAAGAAAAGTTGAGTGGATTATACACTGGCTCACCATAGTTTTTATTGTGTAGATTACACATTTTAGATGATGAAGTACAATAAATGGAAGCAATAATTGTAAAACAAAAACAAAATGCATTTAAGAATCAAAATCTAAATCAAAGGGGGAAGATAGCAGCCAAAGAGAGAGATGGAACGATATGGTTGTTTTTTTACTGGGAAAGTGGGGAATTTTTTAGGGTTAGGGAACTTAGGTTAGGTTACCTTTCTATTTATACCCCTCTCCTTTGTTTAGTGGGTTTAAGCCTTTAAAGCACATTAGATCCAATTCGGTTACCTGATTTTAATTTTTAAAACCAAAACCGAACTGGATCGAGTGAGTATTTTCATTTTTAAATCAGTTTGATCAATTTTTTCTCTTGGTTTGATGTTTTTCGATTAATTTTTTCCTGATTTTTATAGTTTAATCGGTTGATCGGTTTTTTTGAACACCCTTAATGGATATCATAGGTTGGGTGACATGTCAAGATTTTTAAAACTCAATCAACTCGACCTAAATCGTATACCTTATACAGCCCATCGATAATGTGGATATTATAGATTAATTTGTTGTTATATGTTTTTCTTATGTTTTTGCAATTGATTATTCCTTTTAGTCAATTGATTCGGTTTATGTATTGAGCTTAAATCTTTTGTTATGAGCTAATTTATTGAGCCCAAATCTTAGTTTTACTTAAGCCCAACCCATAAAAATTAGAAATATAAGCCTAATCCATGGAACATGTAATATCTATAAAAAATTTAGTGTAACCTAATATATATAACTTGCTCAAGTTCAAGAAAATTGAATGAATCATGTTTATAATTTGTAAAATATCAAAAGTTAGGATGAACTCAATTGTGGACTCAAACCTGACCCAACAATAACCATGAACACCCCTAATTTTAGCTCCCAGAATGGTGATAATAGACAACTTTTTATTTTTTTTTTTGTCATTTTCTAATACATTTCTCTCTCCTTTTCCTATCCCAAATATTGAAAATAAATAAAATAGTTTTTTATGTGAAAATAAAATTACCATAAATTTGGTGTTAACCATGTATTTTTTTCTTGGTATTTTAAATTCTATCATCTCTCTTTTAATTTAGTATTTTTTATCATAATTTTAAATTTAATTTAATTTCATCTAATTAGGCTATAACAATTTAATTGAAAAAAAGTTTGAAATTAAAAAAAAAATAAAGGTGCTTTAGTGTTTATATGAATAATAAAGAACCATAAAAAAATTAGATGTTTTAGTATATTAATTAACTAGTTTGGTTCTACGTTGTCACGCTAAGCACTTTAGAGATATATATTATTTTATTTATTTTTATAATAATTAAACTAAATATTAAAAAAATAATTTAAATTATAAAAAATATTAATTTAGGATAAATTCCTTTTTTATTCGTATATTCTTTTTGCTTAGATAATATCTTGTATTAGGAACATGATTTTTTTAATAGAAAATAAAGGTAATTGATTTTAATATTAATAGGAATTCCAATGATATAAATTAAGGATGAAAAATATTTCTCTTTAATTAAAACCTTTTTTAATTTATATAATTCTTCTTTATCATGAGAAAATGTTTTTTTTTGTATTGGAAACAATTTTTTTTTAATAAACTTATCATCATTTGAAAAAAAATTTTAATAAAAAATAAATAAATTATAACTCAATAATTTTCAAGCTAATATATAGAAACATTAAGAAAAATTAATTGTAGATATAATTAAAAAAATAATAAAAAAATATTTTTATTCTTATTAAATATTTATGATCAATTTTCTAAAAACTTTTGGTTATTAATTTCATATATAATTATTAATAAAGTAATTATTTTTCCTAGTGTGTTTGGCTTGATAAAACATGAAATTGATGATTTTTTCTAGTGTTTTCTGATAATTTTAATATATTAATATAAAAAAATAAAAAATCTAAAAAATAATTATTTTAATATATTTTTAAATAAAAAATATTTTTAAAAAATATCCTATATTACAATAACAAATACCTGAAAATAAAAAGTGTAATTTTTTCTTGTTTTTTTTTTCAAAAAATAAAAATAAATAACACATCCTATATATCAATATATCTAATGCAGACAACTTGTCTTTTAAAACAACTTGTCTTTTAAAACCCTAGTTAGTGTCTCTATCCACATCCATATATTAAATTTAAGGAGTGTTTGTGAATGAATTTTAACATGTTTTTAATTAAAATTATTTTTTTAAATGTTTTTAAATTGTTTAAAGTATTAATATTAAAAATAAATTTAAAAAAATAAAAAATATTATTTTAATATTTTTTAAATAAAAAATACTTTAAAAATAAGTTTTTATATCATTATACGTTATTTGTACCGTAGAGTGTTAAAATTTCAGATTAGCTACTCTCTGGTTCTGTTTGATCCATTACTTCTTTCTCCTGCTGGAAAAACAATGTTAAAAAAGAATTTAATAGAGAGTCAGAAAGAAAGCAAATTAATGGAGAAGATGGGCACGGCAGAACCCAACTTTGAACAACTATTCGAGGAGAAGAAGCGCGTCAGGAACCCCCTCGTTCCCGTCGGTAAATATTCAATCAATCCTCCCCTCCCCTCCCCATTTCTTTCCCTTTTCATTTTTTATACATCTATTACGCGATGCTGAAGCTTCATTTTTTTTTATTTGCAACATATTAGTGAATACTGTTTTTTTCATTTTCGAGGAATCATTAGCCCAATTAAAATTTGTTAGGAATTTGATTGTATTGATTAGGGTTTTAAGGTTTGAAGAAAAGAAACAGAGAGATTCTATGATTTGCCCTTTTGTTGGGTTTGCTTAGAAATGTGAATAGAATTCGAATTCTACAATTTTTATTTTCAAAATTAACTTTACTTCTAATGCTGTTTTAGTGTAGCACTAGAGATATGGAACAATTAATCTCACTTAAAGTATCATTATCTCATTCTACCATAGGAAAGGTATTGTAACTTGCTTTTTTGATAATGGCAATCCATGTTTCAGTGAATTAAACTACATTACATTAGAAATGGAATGCGAATCCGTTCCCATTCCAAATCCTAGCGCAAAACAAGCATGGCCTTCAAGAATTTTCTTCCCTCTCTCTCCTGTTTTCATTGGAGGGATGGCGGTGACGATTTGGTTTCCTACTGAATTTTTTTTTTCCTGATGTTCAGGGCATTGCTTGTAGAAAACAGGATTAAATTGGTATATTTGCAGTAATAGAATGGAATGTAAATTGTTGGTCTTTGGTTCCATTTCACAAATACTAGCACGTTGGTGGATAAACTCTGGTTCTGGCATATTTGCCTTGAACATCATCTTTCATTTTTCAGACCCATTTATTGCAGATCCCACTTTTCAAAAGATAATGTGCTTTAAGGGTTCGGGCACCTGACTCT
>Ga0325410_1002507_pt1 | contig 20594 bp, 10 predicted proteins | sample PopdelMetagenome_16_FD_206182 | JGI IMG/M metagenome (GOLD analysis project Ga0325410, IMG submission 206182) | Populus deltoides microbial communities from Bellville, Georgia, United States - Xylem-PdIQD-R3 | ecosystem: Host-associated > Plants > Phyllosphere > Stem > Wood/Secondary xylem... | reverse complement strand
TTAAACTAAAAAAATAAAATGATAATACTGATTTGCTAGTTATAAATCACCGCAAGTTAACTTGAATGCCTGTGTTAATAAAAAAAATAAAAAACAAAACTCACTTTTACTTTGGATTCTGGTTAAAATTAATGTGGATGGCAATATTTATTCTACATGATTTTTTTTATTATTTTTAAATTTTATTTTTTAATTTCATCCAATTTCTTGAAGATTACATCAATTTCTGTATCATTATGCATCCCTTTTATTTCCATTCTATCTCATGGTCAAGGTCCATGAAAGTGTTCCGTGTGCAAATTAGGCGTTGATTTTATATAAAGAGGAAAAAAAATTGAAAGAACAATAACAAAATTGAAAAACTATAGTTTAGTCTCTATTATTTGAGAATTTTATATTTTGATTTTAAACTTTAATTTATTTGCATTTTAATTTTTATGTAATAAGAAATGAAAGAAAAAGTTATTGGTAAAAAAAAAAAATTGAATTAACATCTAGTAATGAAAAAGATCAATCTAAATATTAATGAGTTTGTATTGAAAAGAAAAGTTCTATAAAGATAGTTTGAAATCTTTATCTTGTAAAAAAAAAAAAAAAAAGTGTTTTTGAATAAGTAATTTTTTTCAGATCTGATTTTATAGTGTTGGAGGGTTAATTAAAAGTATGCGTTTTAGAGTATTTTTAGATGAAAATAAATATTTTAAAACAAAAAATTAAAAACCCAACTTTCCAACCATTAAAGGTTGCTGGAAATTGAATAAGGTAGGGACCTGTTGTTTGCCCACGTAGACGAAAACAAGGAATTTTAACTAACAACAAATTATCTGCCCGCAAGTCTGTCATTGCATGCTCAGATGCTCTTTTTTAAGGCAAAGCTCGCAACCCAGTTCTCCTAGCCTAGTGCCTGGCCTCTTTTTTTTTTTTTTTTTTTTTTTAATATCAACTTTCAGTTTTTTTTTCTCATTTTAAATAAAATTCATAATGAATAAAACAATTATAATGATATTTAAAATATTTTCTAATTTCTCAATAGTTTCAAATAAGATTATATCTTTTTATAATGGTAATATTATACATGCATCTAATATGAAACTTTTGAAAAACACTAGCAGGGGTGTTCAAAAAATATTACCGGTGCCATGCATGATTGCAATTTAATTTTCATGTTCTCTTGCCCTGATCATCCTTGCCATTAAAAAACCCGGTATTTTGTGATTTTAACACTACTCAAATTAATTAAAGCTAAATAATATAGATATTATAGATGAGGGAATTAAAAAAAAACCTAAAAAATCAATATTATGAATTGAAATTTTTGAAATTCAGTCAACCAAACTCAACTAGTATACAATATATTATTTTTGTTTTTATATTTCATAGTTTATCGATTAAGTATTTATTTTTATTTTATTAAAAGTGATTTTGCTTTAAAGTTCTTGTTAATGGACTTTTTATTAGATTTTTTTAACATAACAAAAAGGACATGTCACTTAACTCGATGGGAGGAGAGAGATAACTAAAATTTAATGGTAGTGTAAGGTATAAAAAAATAAACCTAACATTAGAGGTGTCATGTCACCTATAAATCATGCTATAAGTTCATCTCTAAATATAAAACCATGATAATTAGCAATATAAATCCAACTCATGAATATTTGTAATATCTATAAAAACTTTAGTTCAACTCTATATATCCAACCCGCATGAATACTTTTTTTTTTAATAGTTAAGGATTATATTTTGTAAAATATTAGAAGTTGTGTTAAATACAATTATTGGTTTAAGCCCGACCCGACTATGAACATCTAATTAAGTTGTTTTTGGTTTCATATGATAAGCATGAACTTATGGTAATTGTTTTTTTAGAAGCTACTAAGATACACTACCAGAAAATTGATAAATACAAATGGAAATACCGAGGGAATATTTTCGTAGGTAAATTTCCGACAGATTTTACAGATAGAAATATTCCCTTGATATATACCAAGGGAATTACAGTGAGAAAAAATAATTAAAATAAGGCAAAAAAAAAGATGACATGTCATTTATATCACGGAATTACCGATGAAATAAATTCTATTAGTAAAATCCATCGGTAAATTTGTTGATAAACTGTGAACAATGTTCATCATATCAATTACAAAGGGAATCACCAACAGAAAATTCCATCGGTATTTTTCAGAGAGCTCTGGAATTGTTTACTTCCTAATTGCACTGTTAATTATTGTTTTTTACAGACAAAATCACTAACGGATTGAAAAGTCAGTGTTATTTGGCGGTTTTCTGAAATTTTTTGATTAAATTAAAAATTTAAATTTAATATTACAGACGGAATCATCGACGGATTGAAAAGTCATCAGTAATATTTGGCTGTTTTTTAAAATATTTTATTAAATTAAAAATTTAAATTAAATATTACATACGAAATCATCGACATAATGATTAAAAATATTAATATTTAATTATCCATCGGTAAAACGCCCTAATAAAAAGCTTAGAATCCCTAATTTCACAAGAGACGGGGCTACTTTGTTCTTCTTCTTCTTCTTCCCCATATGTAAAAAACATCAATATCCATTTCTTTCTCTTCTCTTCTCTCCTCAACTCCTTTTCTTTTCCTCTATATTCAGGTATGTATTCTTTTCCTTTCTTATTTTTTTCTTCTCAGTTTTTTTTTTAAATTAATATACTTTACGAATTTGTTTTTTTTTTCTCTCTTCTTGGCTTCACTTGCAACCACATTAAGATAATATTTCTTTTCTTTTGTTTTGTATTTTTTTTCACTATATTTGATTTTTAATTGTTTTTTTCTTAATAATTGTATGAATATTATTGTAGGATTTTTTTTTCATATGAGATCAATTTTTAGTTGATTTATTTATAGGATTTTTAAATTTTTAGCAATCACAACTTCATTTTTATCATATGAATTTTTTAGTTGAATTTATTTTTTCGTGTTATTTATTTGTTGCAAATTTTTTTGAATTGATTTTTTTTCCAAGCGTTATGAGTATTATAGAGTGTTGATTTATATTAATTTAATTATTTTATAGTTTTGTAAAATGGATTTTTTAAAATATTTTTAAATAATTACTGACAGAATTACATACGGTATTTTTCCGAGGAAAATACCGAGGGAATGAAACGAGTAAATTTTTTTTGCACACTTTTTCCGGTCAGTAAATCCATCAATAATAATATTTTTTTATTACCAACAAAAAAAATTACCGACGAAAGATTGACCGACGGAGCATTTATGTCGGTGATTTCATTGGTAAATTAATTACCATCAAAATAATAGTATAAATACTGACAAAAAATTTCATTGGGTAGTTATATTTGGAGGCACTTTTATGTAATTAATATGACTAAATTCCTATTTATGTGGTTTTAAACAGCTAGTGAATTCATAAAAAAAAAGATATTTTATTTTTATTTTTTTAAATAGAAACTAATTGAAAGGCTATTTTTTGTAGCACAAATTACAAAAATGGATCGGAATACGTAAATTACATATGAATTTTGATACCTGTTATCATTGTACTTAAGTAGAACTGGGGGCAAACTTAATTTCCCAACTTATATATAGCAGATTAAAAACAGAAAAGAAAATTTATTTGAAAGCATATCAAGAACTATTTAAACATAACTATCTAATAGGACCCGGTAGTAAAAGTTTGGAACCAAGAAGTTTGTTTCCCCTGTGATCTCAGGTTCGAGCCATGTGATTACTAATATGATGGCCATTGTAGACTTACATGATCGTTAACTTCAGGACCCGTGAGTTTAGTCGATGTACGCACAAGCTGACCCGGACACCCACGTTAATTAAAAAATTTATTTAAACAACACCTATGACTCAAAGGCACTGAGTTTTAGTTGCGTAACGAATCTATGAACTATTTCCTATTTGTTAGGTGTAAGGTTATACATCCAGAAAATTAGAGAACACATTTGGAATAATTCATCGGTGTTTAGGTAAATATTTTGTCTGTATCTTAATTGCCTACAAAACCCGTCATTGAAAAGTATATCATCAGGAATTTTATTTTTATCGATATTTCGTTTGCAATGTCAAATGCCGACGAAATATGTTACGGAATATTCGCACCAAAAATCAAATTTTACTGTCCAATTTTCGTTTGCTATATTTTTATTGTTTTTTTTTATTTCTTTTTTTGCATTGTTGTAACTTCTTATGATTATTTCTAATTTAATTTGACACACAAAAATTAAGTAAAAATTATAAAAGTAATGAAATGATTAAAATTGACTAAATTTACTGATTTTTTTTTTAGATTTTCTTTTTTTATTTAAAATATATATAAAAATAGAGGTAAAAAATATAGGTTATAACATAGAGTCAGTTGACATCCAAGCTATTTTTTCTTTAAATTAAATAGTTTATTAAAAATCTTACAATTAAATAAATACTTAATTAAAATTCAAAAAAAAAAATTTAAAATCAATCCCGTGCTAGTTTTTTTGCATTGTTGACAAACGGCATCACTCCTCCAGAAATGGAAACGGCATCACTCGCCAAACAAATTGAGTACAGTTTGTGACTTTTTTGCATAAAATGACGAATCCTTGATTAAAAGAAAAACAAGACTGTGTTCGAGGACACAGAATTCTTTCGGAGTCCCGCTCGGGGCCAAATGGAAAAAGTAGACTTCCGGATGCCCGCTTAGAGGGAGAGTTGGATGGGCACACACCGTCAGCTATATGTGGATGGGATTCGGTGGGTTCAGGAGGGCCTTTCTTAAGGCAAGCACTAGCTCCCTCATATCTCAGAAAGTCAACAGCTAGCTCTAAAAGGGCTATCTCAAGCTCCAGTCCACTCCCAATTGATCGGGAAACAGCAGTGTTATCTTTGAGTGATTTTATGGGGAAGCGCGCGACACATTAAGAGAAGACCTAAATTTATTTCTTCCTCGAACTTAACTAATTAATTTCATATCAATATCCAAATTAGTTTGAGAATATGAAATTTTATCTTGGAATATAGGTTTTTTCTTCCATACTTCAATCAAAGCATTTTACTTAATTTTCTGTAATAAAAAAGTGAAGTAACCATAACTTGAAATCACAAATTTATATATGAATTAAGTCAGTCTTAAGACATTTTCAATTTACTAAAGTTAGTTTTTATAGAATTGTTTTCAACTCTCATATATCATGCGCGCTGCCTCACTTGAATTTGTGTTTAGTATAATTAATTTATTTAAAATAATAATAATAATAATAATAATTTATTTACAATCATATTAATAATTTATTAAAAATAAGTTGGAAATTAAAAATTAACACCAACCTCAAAGTTGTCAAACCATGTTTCAATATTCGGTATCCGTTCAGCATATCTAGATACCTGACTCCAATAAAATTATGGAATCTCCTTCGACGGTTTAAACGCCGATGATATTACTTGGGCAGCCTCAATGTTTGTGAACCTGAAAATAAATTAAATTAATGAAAAATTGATTAGTTGTTCATAAATTATGTTATAATTAAAAAAAACTAAAACCGAAACAAACTTACATTAAAAGCTCGTCCTTCCAATGTGCTTCATACTTGCGGGTGAGTTCATTCTGCTGTGAAGGCACACCGCATTTGCGCTGTGAAACCGCGCTTTAAGAGGCAACATCACGAGTCGCCACAGGCGCCTCTTCTTGATTGGCACCTAAGGACATGTCATCCTCACTGCTAGAAGAACTAGCTGCGACCCTATGTGAGCGACGAGCTGTTAATTTCGTTCTACACATCTACACAATTTTATACGAATAATTACATAATTAAATTTGATTGTTAAAAAAAAAATTTGGCAACACCTCTCCTACACTGGAGACTACCCAAAGTTTTGAAACCTGCAAATGTTGACAATAACCACAACCAATTGACCCCATTCAAAAATCTTGTATATAACCTAACATCTATATAAATAACAATTAAAATTAATGGAAATAATTAAACACATATCATGCAATAATATAGTAAAATTGAGATAAAATAATTAAATTTATTCCTATATATTCAATTACTAATTACAAGGTAAATTCAACAATAAAAATTAAAATTAATGGAAATACCTAAACACATATCATGCAATAATAGAGTAAAATTGAGATAAAATAATGGTTTTTATTCTTATATATTCAATTACTAATTACAAGGTAAATTCAAGAATAAAAATTAAAATTAATGGAAATACCTAAACACATATCATGCAATGATAGAGTAAAATTGAGATAAAATAATTAAATTTATTTCTATATATTCAATTACTAATTATAAGGTAAATTCAACAATAACAATTAAAATTGAACAAAGTGTTCAATTATTATGGCAATACAAACAACAAAATATATTGAACAAATTAAAAAAAAAACTATAGACTTTAGAAATGAAAAATGCTTACCTTAATAATGTTTTTATTTCAATACTTTATCTACATTATAAAAATACACCAAAACAAAAAACATAACAAAAATAACAATAGCTAAAACAAAGAACAAATAAAAAAATAAAATCTTAAAGAAATGAAGTAGAGGATATACATACCTTTTAATTTGTTGAAGATATAACTAGAGATTAGAAGCAAAAAACAAGAGATTTGAAGCAAATGAAAGGGAAAAAGAAGAAGAAAATGAGAGCTGTGAAACGAAGGAGATGAAGAAATGAACTGAAGGGGCGGTCGCTGGGATCTATACCACAATTTTACCGACGGACTTGCTGACGACCAATTTAAATAATATTATTTTTAATTATTTTGTCGGTGATGTTTCGAAAATCCGTCGGTAACTTTTGAATTTCCCACCGGGAGTTTTAATTACCCTTCATATTTTTTACAATCCGTCAGTAATTTCCCCGGCAACAGTACGTGGTCAGAGATGCATTTAATACCCTCCCTTTGGAATTTGCACCATCAGTTAGTAATTTCATCGGCAACGGCACGCGGTCAGAGATGCATTTAATACTCGTCCTTTGGAATTCACACAGTCCGTCGGTGAATTTATCGGTAGTGGTGAACTACTGACAAATACTGATGGACTATAATCCGTTCGCAAATTCATTAGTGATTGTGGCATTTGCACCAAGCTACTATGAAATGCCGACGGATTGTAATCCATCTGCAAAGTCATCGGTGATGATTGTGGCACTTCCAGTGAAGCTACTGTGATATGCCGACACACTTTAATCCGTCCGCAAAGTCGTCGGTGATGATTGTGGCATTTCCAGTGAAGCTACTGTGAAATGCCGACGAACTTTAATCCATTGGCATGGACATCGGTGATTGTGCACTGTGCATGAAAGATTATGTTTGTATTGCCTATTTACCTTCCTACAAACACTTAAATTACAAACTGTTCGTCGCATAAAACAATAACAACAGTTAACACTTATAAAATAAATATTTCATGTTACAATATAGCATCCATAATATATATTACATTATAAAAAATGCTTTACACTTTCCTTTATTCTGATAGTTAGTCAGAATTTTCTTCTTCTTCATCGTCAATTGAATAGTCATCAGCTCCATCGCAATCTTCAATATGGATATCATCATCATCATCTTCATCGACATTTGTTTGTCCGCTACAGCTCAAAACAACATTCAACTCCTCTCCGTCAATATCAACAAGACTATCATCAAAAATACGAAAATTTAAATTTTCTTCCAAGTCAATCGAAGGAGCAACTCGATATGGTTCAACCAACTCAATAACTTGAAAGAACTTATCTCGCACACTTGTGTCTTCGTTCTCATCCTAAACAACCTCAACACGACCCTTGGGTTTCATTTTTAAAATGGATAACCAATAAAATCTTGATCGATCCTTTCTAAAGGAAGGGGTGTGTGTGTAATAAACTTGTTGACATTGTTTTGCGAAAACAAAGACATCGTTTACATTGCGGAGTCTAGCTTTTGAGTTGATTTCAACAGACTATAGTGAGGATCAAATTTAATTCCTCTGTCAGTGGTGTCATACCATTAGCATTTGAATAAAAACACTCTATTCTGCTCGCTATGATATTGCAGTTCGACGACCTCTTCTAATCTAGCATAGTAGTCAACTTTTAACTCAGTATTAGTCGATCCTTTAACACAAACATCATTGTTGTATGTCTTTCTTCCATGCCCGTATTCTTCAGTATGGAACACATATCCATTGATAAAATACCCGTTGTAGCACTTAACTTTTCTTTCTGGGCCTAGGCTTAGTGAAGACAATGACTTAACAACACTCATTCCCATTTGATAAACCTTGTATGTAATGTACAATAATAAGCAGTAAACGAGAATTTTGTAATGACATACAGTAACTTTGCAAGAGATAATGAGTTTGTGATAGTACTTACATGTGTTCTAAACCACGTGACAAATTAGTCATCTTGTAATTAAAAGATCTGGGATTCGGTCAACTGTGAGTTATTGTACAGTAAATATTGACGATGTTACTTGCAAGGTTGTTTCAAATTATATGAATTTATGATATTACAATATATAAATAGTACATTCTTAACAAAGTTTAATTAGTAGTACATATACTTACTGAATAAAAGGTCTTAGCCCATCATAGTTAAATATAACATAATTGTGTGCTTGTCTGAACTTTATTTCCAACAAGTATCTTTCCTTTACGACATTTTTAGGTATGGGTCGTCCAGGATTATAAAATATTGACAAGTTCCCACTAGAAGGCACTTCACCGCCTTCATCATGCAGTGGAACGCGATTGATACTTGTTCTCAAATGAGGTTCAAAATAGTATGAGATAAATGTTGGGATCTCTTTAACAATATAGGCCTCACATATCGAAGCCTCAACGTGCGCCTTACTCTTAACCTTTTTCTTGAGATTGAACAAGTACCTGCATTGAATTAATCAAATATTTTCAATTAATAAAAACAAAGAAAATACTTTTATATATGAATTAATTTGCAACTACAATATCTAATCATTCGAATGGGTACATCCATCTATACTGGACCGATCCTCCAACTTTTACCTCGAAGGGTAAATGTATGGGGAGATGCCACATTGAGTCAAAAAATGATGAAGGGAATATCATCTCAAGTTTGCATAGTGTCTCGACGATATTTGTTTCAAGCCTCTCAATGTGATCAACATTCAACTTGCTAGAGCATGTATCTTTAAAGAGATGACTGATCTCTATGAGTGCATCCTATATCCTTTTTGGCAACAAATCATAATAAGTTAATGGAATGAGTGTTTGCATAAACATGTGACAGTCATGACTCTTCATTCCATATAATCTGCATTCCTCCGTATTAACCAACCTTGATATGTTTGAGGCATGTCCATCGGGAAAACACGGACTCTTAAGCCATTTATAGACTAGTAGTTGTGCATTTTTCTCTAACATGAAGCTTGCTCTTGGTTTTGCGACCCGTAACCCATCACAAACCAACTTCATATTTTTACAGTTATAGAACAAACCTATATCCAATATAGCCTTGATGTTGTCATTTGTCTTCCCCTTCACATCTATGACGGTGTTGAAAATGTTCTCAAACATGTTTTCTTCTATGTGCATGACTTCAAGGTTATGACAGAGGAGATTGTTTTTCCAATAAGGAAGCTCCTAAAAGATACTTCGCTTTACCCAACTGTGGGTCAAACCAAAACCAGGAAACTTCTGCTTACCTGATTGGAGACCAAACACAATGTCAGCGTACTCTGATTTGACATTATGCAATTCTTCACCAGAAAGACGCGGGGGTGCAACATCCTTTTCAACTCTGTCAACAAAGAAATCCTTTCTATTCTTTCTGTACCTGTGATTCGGTGGCAACAAACAATGGTGACAGTAAAAAAAAGCTTTACCTCCGTTGATTAGCGTGAATGCCTTGTTGTTTTCCATGCAGTATGGACATGCTAGTTTTCAATGCGTGCTCCAACCAAAAACCATTCCATAAGTTGGAAAATCATTGATAGTCCACATCAAAGTCGCCCTCATAACAAAATTCTATTTCCTCGATATATCATAAGTCAAAGCTCCGGAGGACCACAACTGCATCAACTCATCAATCAACAGTCGAAGACAAACATCTATATTTCTACTCGAGCGGCTCGGACCGAGTATGACAGTAGATAAAAACATGAACTCCAGCCTCATACACATTCCCGGTGGCAAGTTATAAACCGTGAGTATGGCCGACCAACAAGAATAAGGAGTAGCAAATTACCCGAATGGGTTGAATCCGTTTGTACACAACCCAAGACACACATTTCTTGATTCAGCTAAAAAGTGAGGATGCACACTATTAAAGTGTTTCCATGCTTCGCCGTCAGAAGGATGCACCATCACTCAATCAATTGCATCATGTGATTGGTGTCATGTCATGTGCTCAGCAGTCTTTGGTGACATGAATAACCTCTGCAATCTAGGTGTGATTATGAAGTATCTAAGTTTTTTATATGCCATGAGAGTCTTTCCTCTACCAGTTCTGGGTTTGTAACGGGAATGTCCACATGTTATGCACTTGGTCAGCTTAGCATTTTCAAGGTAGTATAACATGCAAAAGTTAGGGCACATGTCAATTTTCTGGTATCCTAAACCGAGGGGTTTCATCATGGATTTTGCAGCATAGAAGTTCTCTTTTAGCCTGTTCCCTTCAGGTAAAATGCTTCTCGCCTATTCGATAATTTTTTCATAACCGGTCTTACTTAACCCGTGATCTGACTTGATGGTGAACACCTGTGCTACGGCCGATAATTTACTATGGTTTGTGCAGCCATCCCATAATGGCTCATCAGAATCTTTCAACAGATCAAAAAACATAGATGCATCTACATTAGGTTCTTCTTTTACGATTGGACATTGACTGACATTACCTTGATTCATTCTTTTTGCATCCATAATCATATTTCTATAAGGATTACTGGTGTCATTTGCAACTCCCTGCACGTTGCTAGCACTAGAAGTTGACCCAACCACCCTTTCTCCCATTCTTTTATTATGAATAAATACTTCTCCTTGTGCATACCAACACAAGTAATTCTCCACGAACCCTTTGTGTAGAAGATGCATCATTACAGCATCTGGATGCAGATACATTTTATTTTCACACTTCCTACATTGACACCTAATACCGCCTCTAGTAAAATTTTTGGGAATAGATGTTGTAAAATTAATATAACCCTGAACCTCGTTACAATAATCCATCTTTCGCAATCCTTGGGTTGAATCTCGATACATCCATGAACGATCATCCATGACTTCTATCGAACCTCTATAAAATTACGATGACAACATGTATTAATTAACTATGTTAGGTAAATAAATTTGCAAAAATATTGGTTTACCTCGAGATTATCCAACAAGCTAATTACAACTTCTCATAAATATTCATTATCAATTATCAATGTCCATACAAATTTATACATATAAATTTACAAAAATTACAACCCCGTAATAGCATTGATTAAAATTGAAACGGACCCGTTAAACAAGCTATTAATTATTTCACCACAACACATGTAATTCAGTAATTCAACAAAGTTTCAACAATTTACAAACAAATACAATTTTATAAAATCTAGAACAAACCATAACAAGTACAATTTTATACTTATACTACAAGTTTGTTTGAGAAATAACAATAAACATGTACATACACAAACAAAATACATATACTACAAAAAAAAAATTTGACATTTAAAATTAACATTTAAATGTTAAAATTAAAAAAAGATAGATTTACTTACAGAAAATAATAAAATCCACAATAAATCAGAACACGGATATTATGACCACAAAACTTAAAGAAATATGACTTGTGTTGAGAAGATGGTGATTTTTTTTTGGGTGGTTGTTTGTAGTTTGGGAGGGGAGAGTTGGGATGGGAAAGAAGAAGGAGAAATAGGGGAGGAGAGGGTTGAGAGTGTGGTGATATATTAACTTTTTTCGAGGGACTCACTGACCGACTTATTCTGTCGGTGATTCCATCGGTAATTCTAACGAAGAATTGATCATGTCACTGTACAGAGATTCAAGTTTGAATCCCTCAGTGATTCCATCGGGAAAATCACCCGCAAAAAGTTCCACATTAGCAAACCGCTTTTTGTTTTAAAAAATTATTAATATTTCATCTGCAATTCTGTCAGTATTAAGCAAATTTCTGTAAAGCTTGGATTGCGCAAAAATCCAGGTTAAGGATCAAAACAAGTACATTGATATTTTCTACCCTTTATTATTTTTAATTATTTATTATAGAGTTTACTCATGTACATATAAAGTTTTCACACACTGATACTACGTCTCATCTCTTTTAAGCATTAAGCAGACCAGAACAGGTAGGTTTCCTAACGAAACAAGTAGTTGCGTCGGGAAGATCTTTCCCGACAAAAAGTCTAAGTATATATATTTTTAAATTATTTTAATATATTAATATTAAAAATAATTTTAAAAAATAAAATAAATATTATTTTAAATAAAAAATATTTTAAAAAATAATTATTAACCTAGAGCATGAGCTGGCAAGCCCAACACGCAAATTAATTGGCGTTGCCTGGCGCCCAGCGGGTAGATATAAGAAGGGGGCGCCATCACCCCAATTAATTAGGGGGGTTTGCTGGCGCGCCAGACACCCCAATTATTTGCTCGTTTTTAAGGAGGTATTTTGTAGGGTCAAATGTCTCCGCTTAGGCTTTCTAGTGTGATAAGAAGGAAACATGCTCTTTAAATGTAGGGTCAAATATCCTGTCCTTTCATTTTAAAGGCTTGTCCTTTCATTTTACTTACCTTATGAGTTTTTATTTTTGCTTTACAATTTATTTATTTAAATATTTTTATTTAAAAATATATAATTAATCCTTTTAGATATTTTAAAATAAGTTTGATGTGATGGTATGTATCATTTTAATATATTTTTAATTAAAAAATACTTTTTTTAAAAAAATAATACTGAGCATACACTTCAACTTCAACTGTACATGAGCTCATTGACTATTGCACAAGAATTTTATGCCTTAAAATATCGGGATCTTGATCCCTTGTATTCTAAACATTTTTGGCCTACAACAGGAAAGTGCTTTAGTTTATGAATTGATAGTAATTGTAGGATTATATTTTATTTTTATTCTTTAAAAAAAAAATAGAAGAGTTTTGAATTTAAAATCTTTTCAAGGAAAGGGTTTTACGAGTACCCGTTGAATTGCAGGTTTACTGGCTTGTAACTATGATGTCGTGTCTAGTAATATCAAGTTTTTTCTTTTTCTATTTAAACCTATATAATTATGTTGGGAGGATTTTGAATTTAACGTTGAACTGCAGATTTTGAATTTAAACCTTTTTGCTATGAATTTGATTAAAAAAAATATCAAGATTTGAAAGTTATTCTTACATCATGCTACAATTATGTTGGGAGGATTTTGACAAGTAAAAACTGTTAGGAATTTTTAGCATGAAAATGATACTAAATTCATTCTGCATTTTTATTGTCGTCTAATAATGGCTGTTTGCTGCTAAATTCAAGCGTGCAAACTTTTGAGCGTACATTGAAAGAAATTAACAGAAAGCTCTCTTAATCTTACTGAAACAACTGGACTTCTTCTTGTAAACTAAGGTATTGGAGACCTAAGACCTTCTTGAGAAGATAATGGATGCTGAGGATGGTGTCTCTTCGAGGAAGAAAGCCTTTCGCCCACTTTCGAAACTCTCCTTGCAAGGTGCTGGACAGTTTTATTGGCATGTGGTCTGGGAAATTTTGAAGCTATTCTATCCTTGTACTTAAGTACCATGTACAAGACTAGTCGATGGGTTAGTAATAGGAATAACAGTGCAGTCAAATCCCACCATTTGGAATGACTCAGGGGAACTCCGAAAACTGTTTGTAGGACTATTTCTCCCTTCACCTTTGAGTTTCCTGGCAGCAAAGGATCAAACTCGAGCCCAATCATTTCGTTCTTGTACTCACCCTATGTTTTCAGTAAGGTTTTTGAATCAGCCTGAAGGTTTGCAGTTCAGGGATAAATTATTACAACTCTGAAAATGTACCTGGATTGCCCATGTCGCGAAACTGATGTAGGAGACTGGGTAACGCCAGAAGAATTTTGGAAGGTCTGGTACAGGTCTGAAGATCTCAGATGCCATCATCATAAAGACCTACAGAACAGAAAATAATGTGTTTTTATTACTCCGTTATCTTACAGATTAAACTTTTGGAATCAATCACTTTAATGCTGAAAGTGTGAACTTTACTTACAATTACACCGGTTCCAATACCAATGCCCATCAAGACATTAGGCACCAGAGATGCAACAATCATCATACAAGTTTCTATGACTGAGAGACAGCAAAAGAGATTGATGCAGAAAAAGGCATAGTGAGGAAATCCTGGATGAAATTTCACCATGTAATAGATTATTGTTCCTGAAAGAAGAGATATGGCAAGCAAGAATGGGAATGATGAGAAGAAGTTCGACAGCACAAGCACAGCCTCTCCGTAATCTCCACCCAACCTTTCTCGACGAAACACCTGAAATGTAGTGCGAAGATAAACAATGACGAAGAAAGCTTAGTTGAAGGCACTCCTGTATTGATATATTAGAATCAAGAGCTTAGTTTACCTTCATTTCTTCAATGAAAAATGGTAAGCCTCCACAGGACAAACAACTCATGAAGCCATAAACAAAGCACACACACTTTGCTCTTTCCAAAAACGTTTCACGATCCGTTCCACTGTTGAAAAACAGGAAACCAATGCTTATTGATATTAAGACATAGAGAGCCATCCTCAGCCAATAATAGCCTATGTCTCTGTGCATATTAACAAAAGATCGGCGTGTCAGCGTAGAAAGTTGCTTCCAAGAGCTAGTATTGTTTCTCTTGTTCGGTTCAATGGCAGGTTCTTCCTGTATTGCAGTGAACATTCAATAAATCAATGGCTCGATGCAAAATGATGTGGCCATTATGCTCAAAAATAAAAATATGAACACGATGTATCCTGATGAATACAAAGATGATTGTGCAAAATGGAAGCTTACGCCAAACGGTCTTTCAGTGTTAAAATTGCCTGGGAATAGATAAGAGATAGAAGTGTCATGGTTGATTGGTATTTCTATGGAACTCACTCTTTATTTCTAAACACAGCTTCACAGCTTGGTTGATAAACCCCAGCAAACTTTCATTCAAAGACAGGTAGATTAGAATGGGGAGAGTTATCAACCCTACTTGTGTGTCGCGTAATATCCGACAGACGAGTGCAGGGATCACATGTTCTTTGAAAGACAGTTCGGGGTGAGATTTTACAAAACTGTAATATCAATAGGCAAATAGGAGGCGGGGGCTCAAGAGTTTGATTGAGCAAAGCACCACCTTCAAAATAAAAAATAAAAAAACCTTTCCTCTCTCGGCAAGTATATCCTGGTGGAACTTAATTCCAAGTATTTACAGTTAGTGTGTGTGTGTCTATATATATATATATATATATATATAAAGTGCTGACATGTGCGAAGATGCCATTAGGAAACCTCCTTTGTTTGATGTTTGCTACGATTGAGGGTTAGATTCGCTCCTAAATTTCTGTTTCCTTGATAAAAGATATTCATTCATTCGTCAAAAAAATAATAAAAATAAAAAATCTGAAGACAGCTTAAGATATGCAAAAATTAATAAAACCAGTTACTGAGGTTTCTTGAATTCTTCTTCTTGTATTAATTGAAAAATCAGAACACTTGTACTTCTCAATAAGTATTTCTCTGATCTCCGTAGTTTTAATCTTTACTGGATAACTTGACGATTCTGGGATTGCCTGTAAGGAACCATAAAAGAAAGAAAACATAAAGCTATCCTGTGGAGGATCAATAGAAACAGCTTTGAATAATCAACAAATTCTGACTTTAAACTTACGCAGATGTTCTGATATCGCAAAAGAGCTTCGGCAATGATATCAAAGTCCAAATTTATACAACGCAGGAAGTGATCAGAAGGATTTCTTTTTGTTGGACAAGGGAATCCGGCTTCTGCGAAAAACTGTTTTAATAGATATTATAAAAGCAGTGCTTTTTTAAACAGTTCCTGTCAGGGTTTTAACAAAAAACTTGTATTCATGTACCTTCACTGCCATTTTCGCTTCTCCGAAATAGACAGTTTCTCCTCCTGAGAGAAGCAGCAAATCATCTAAAAGATTGAAAACATCGCTACTTGGCTGATGAAGGGAACAAATGACAATCTTTCCATCATAAGCAATGCTGCTAAGAGCTCTTATCACAAAGAAAGCTGAAGCACTATCCAGGCCAGTAGTAGGCTCATCAAGGAGCATAATATGTGGACGTGTTAAAATTTCAACACTAATGCTAAGTCTCTTCTTTTCACCAGTGCTTATGCCCCTTAAATGCCAATTTCCAATCTTAGAATCAGCGCAATCTTGAAGACCCATCTCCATTATTGTGTTGTCAACAACACTATCTATCTCCTCTTTAGTCATTTTCCGAGGAAGCCTCAAGTGAGCCGAGTAAGTAATTGTCTCTCTGACTGTGAGGGTTCCCAAGAAAAAATCTTCTTGAGTAACATAAGACTGAAATTTGGAGAAACATATACCAGGTAAGATGATAAACAGTATTTAGCAGTCCTTTCAATATTTGCTGTAAACAGAAAGAAACAAAGCAAGACCTGAAGAAGTGACCCAAGTTAGAGGTACTTCTAACTCGTATTTTTCGACAGAATAAACTTACAATATCTCTGCAGTCCATGCTGCTTCTCTTGGCATTGATAAGGACTTTTCCACTCATTTTAACATTTGAAGAAAGTCTTCCTGTTTATGGCATCAAGACGACAAAAAATCAGAACAGAAAACAAGTTCATAACTCATGTATAGTTTGAACATGCAGAACCATTAACTACAACTTGCAATATGTTCATTAACCATCCACAAATTATTTTTCAAAAATATGTTCTTGAAGGTTGATGAGGAGAGACTTATACCAGCCAATGAGTCAAGTAGCGTGGATTTGCCGGACCCAGAAGATCCCATAATAGCCATGATATGGCCTGGTTCAGCATAACCACTAAGATCACTTAGCAATTTCCTCGTTGAACCACTTGCCATGCTAGGTAGCTCCACCGTGAGATTTTCCCATACCAAGCACATTGTTTTGTCTTCTTCAGTTACTCGACTTCAATTTTAAACTTCCAACGTTTGCATCCACGCAATTCTCAATGACTTTCTATGCTCCAAGAATTGGCATCGGTTTTATGCTGTTAAGAAATCAACTCTATCAATCGTCGCCCCCATTAAATGCAATTAAAATTGATGTGAACTATTCAACGAACACGCAGTATTTGGTTCCTTGAGGACAAAACCAAAAGTTACCATTAAATAAAATAAAAATAAAAATTCCGTAAGTGTTTTACTGTGCATAGATTCACATTTAACTATAGATTTATATAGTGAAATGACTTTTTGTTATTCTAAAAAAAATAAAAATTAACTAACTATTAGGGGCAAAATGATCTTTTCAATATAGTCCATTTGTTATTATCATATTAATCGGAGACAAATCAATGTTTTTACATTTTAGGTGTACAATGAAATTACTTAAATATCCTTAAAAGTAAAAAATTAGATTCTAGGGGCTTGTTGGTCTTTTAATAGTATGTTTGCACATTGAAATGACTATACAACCCTTAAAAGCAAAAAATTAAAACATAAATCGGTATTTTTTGTCTTTTCATCTTGGTTTTTTTAGTTATGATCAATTTGAAGAAGCAGCAATTCAATATTTTTGTCGCACGTCAGAAAATCCGCGCGGCATCAGTTGGCGAATCTTTCGTCTTCTCGTTATGCTTACGATTCGTTCGTTGGGAGTCGCCACCTAGTATTTAATTGAGGGCTACTAGGAAACCCGGGTGTACTGGTCTCATCAGAGATTCACGGGTAAGGGACTGGTTGTGGTTAGGGAAGGTATTAACACCCCTAACGCACCCTACCTGAGGTAAGCTGCTTCGTGGACTTGATGTGTTAAAGAAGTTTTAAAATTCGGTTCATTCATCGAATTTTAGAAAATACAACTTACATGTAAGTTCATAATTCTTTATCCGTGAGCAAATCAGAATATTAAATTCTTCTTTATTCTCACAATTTTATCCTAAAAAAAAAACATTCATAAACAAAATACACACCACACATTCACCTTCAAGCTTCGTGGACTTGATGTGATTTAAAAAATAAATTTTTAGCCCAATTCTAAGGCTTTGATAAATTAGTTATTAGTTCCCAAAATATATGTAGATACATGTTCTACATTTTTATGGAAAATACAACATGATTTTTATCTGTCCTTTAGATATTTGTGCATATAAATTAAAACATTAAATTCATTTTTTTTTTATCCTTTTGATTCAATAACATACATAAAAAAAAATACAAGCACACAAACATCTTTTTTTTTATTTAATATTATTTTCCCTTTCTTTTCTTTTTTTTTTTTTTTTTGCTTCCATGTTTACAAAATACAAATTACAAAAACTCAAAACTAAACAAATATTACATTAAACAATTCTAAAATTACAAAACAGCCATTCAAAAATCTATAACAGTGCTGGGACTAGTTCTGCGCAGCCAAAGGAACAGCAGGAACAGTGGCGGCGCGTTGTTCCACGCGCCACCGTCGAAAAAAGCAGGGGCCAGTCACAGCTTCCTCTCTTCTTCCCCTTCTCGTCGCAAGTGAGGAGTAACGTCACCTGCAAAGAAGAAAAAAAACGCAAGCAAAGTCTCGGTTCTTCCCCCTTTTCAAATTACTTTTTTATTTCTGCTTTCTCTCTGTGTTTTTGTCTTTCTTCTTTTGGTTTCCCTTGCTCTGTGTAGCTGCCGACGACTGGGAAGCTGCTGGCGGTTGTGCTTCTGTCGTGTCTGGCCGGCGGAGCTGGAGGAGGAAAGAGTGTTGGCTGATCGCCGGTTTCAGTTGGAAATGGCGCTGGATCTGTGGGCGCCGCCGTGTGGGGGCTGCCGCTGGAGGGCAGATCTGCGGTGTGCAGAGGGCGACGGGGAATCGGTGGCCAGTTGAAGACGGCGCTGCTGTGGCTGATGAAGTGGACGACGCTGATGGGATGAGGAGACGCTGCTGCTGAGGCGAAGTGAGAAGAGAGCTGGGTCTCCGCTCGGTTCGTCTCTTGCTCCTGCAACTAAGAGGGAAAAGAAGTTGTTGTGGTCCAAAGGCCAAAGGAAAATGAGGGCTGAGTTGGGAGGAGGACGATCTGATGAAGGGGAGCTACTGGCTGGGTATACGGGGAAGATGATGACCGGGTCTGTGGTTGAAGAGAATGAGGGATTCTCTAGTTTTGGCCAAAAGGGAGGAGAATAGCCCTCTATGTGGCTTTCGGTTTCGGCTGTTAAAATGGCAATAGGGAGGAGAGAAAAAAATAAAAAAAAGAGGGGTCAGGGGGCTGGCGGCTACTGCCGGGTGAGGGAGAAGAAAGCTAAACTTTTTAGGGTTTTTTTCTTTTTTGTGTTGCCTCCCTTTAATTGCAAAATTGCCCCCCCTTTATGTGTGTTGAAGGCTGCTATATATAGGCAAAATAATGTTTGGGCCTCAAAATTAGTCCCTCAACTTTCTCTTTTTTGTAAATTTTGATTTTTCTTATTTTTTTGTATTTTTTGAAAACGAGCAATATCAACGTCGACTTAAATGAGGAAAATCAATGATTTTAAAAATGACGCGTGAAAAGTCAAACGCGTTCAAAAAACCTTTGAAAACTTATATTCTTTTTTAGACGACGTTGAAAATGCTAAAAACGATGCAAATATATTAAAAGCGTATTTTTTTGGATTTTCGTTGTTTTTCGCTATTTTTGGATTTTCCAAAAATTTTATCAGAAAGGTGGGTCAAAAATTGGGTAACAAAAATTTTAACAAATATAAATATAATTAAATAAATAAAAGTAGATGGCACTTGCTGCGTCTCTTAACGGTAAAACATCGTCTTCCGTGATCATGTTGGAATCTGTTAACCTTGACGTCAAATATTTATTTTTATATATATTTTGATGATAACAATAAAATAAAAAATGAATTAATAATTTTTCTTGTTAAGAATAAGTTTTAAACAGGTTTATTTAAAGAATATATCAACAAGCATGACAGATTCCGTGAGGAAATCAATCAAGTAGTATAAGAAGGAGTGAAGACTTAGATTAAGTATTCATTTCAAGTGCTTAACGTAAATCTTTATATCCTATTTGATAGCACAATTAAAATGAACTCACACATTTCACTCTCCATGCATTTAAAGGATTGATTAATTATATGATACAATTTAAGATAGATGATTCTAAGAATTCACCTAGGTTAATTTGTCAAAACTGGTGTCGCACGTGTGCGGCGTCGCGGCGATCATCCTCCACACTCCATGGATGTGGTATCTGGAAAATATGGAGAGACAAGGAGTTCTTGTCTCTTAGCGGTGGAAAAATAGAATGGGAGTCGCCACCTAGTATTTTGGTCACTAGGAACCCTAACTGGTCTCAGAGATCGGGTACGGAGACTGGTTGCGTAAAGGGAAGATATTAGCACCCCAAATACGCCCTACCTAAGGTAAGCTGCATTGTTTTATTTGTCTGATCAAA
>Ga0325410_1002506_pt1 | contig 20600 bp, 15 predicted proteins | sample PopdelMetagenome_16_FD_206182 | JGI IMG/M metagenome (GOLD analysis project Ga0325410, IMG submission 206182) | Populus deltoides microbial communities from Bellville, Georgia, United States - Xylem-PdIQD-R3 | ecosystem: Host-associated > Plants > Phyllosphere > Stem > Wood/Secondary xylem... | reverse complement strand
TGTTTTGACCAATTGTTTTTCAAAAAAGTCAATGGTTTTTTACATGTGTTTTATCCTAAGTTAACCTAGGTTTTTGACTAGGTTAGGTCAAGTCAATCCTTCATCTATTTTTTCTTAAACTCGAACCGGTACAGGCCCCAAGTCAAACCGTGAATTTAGAAATGGTTTTATAACTAGAATTATTATAATATTATTAATTTCAACACTAAATATAAACGAAAGTAAAAAAAAATATATATCTAATTATTTTTTAAAATATGTAATTTTGACAACAATACATATTAAGAATAAAATAAACTTAAGTGAGAAGTAAGAGAGAGAAGCTCTAGGTTGCAGAAAAGGTCAAACCCGCTACTGTTCGTGTTTTCACCATTTTCTTGTGCAACGATTTCTTCTCTTGCTTTCTGCACTCTGATTGGCTCTTCCTCTATTATCTTGGTATATTCATGGCCAAGTCTAAGAAAAAATCATCGATGTTGAGGTCCGCCCAACGTTATTATGATTTCGGTTCGTCCCGCCCATCTCCACGAACACATATTACTCTTGTAGATGTTGTTTAGTCCAATTGTAAAGCTAGGGTTTGCACAAAGCATCGAAAGAGGGATTTTCAGAGCCCGCATCCGGCTGCTCTTCCATCCTCTTCCTCTAAGCCATGTGTCATCCCTTCAACCTCCCCTGTCTCTATTAGACCATGTTGTGGTCTCCCTGCTGAGTCTGGTTCGCTGAACTCAAGGTTTGGTGTTGGTAACCCTAACACTGGGTTGACAGTTGGAACTGCTTCTTCGCCGATTCCCCCATCACAAGGTACACCCTTTTCAGGGAGCCCTGGTCCCTCTCTATCACAACATCCTACATGTACTACCATTCCATCGCCTCCTCCCTTAATGCATTTCTCTGATTACACTGCTACGTCTTCTTGCAATTTCCTTAAATCTGATTTGGGCGAATACAAAGCCTTGTGGAGGTGTAGTTAAATCGGGTTCATAGCTTGGAAATTTCCTGGCTATTCGTCCATCTCCAAGTTTGTTAATTCTGCATGGAAATGTAATGTCCATTTCTCCATGCATGACTCTGGCTGGCTCATATTCAAGTTTGCTTCTGAATTGGATATGACTGAAGTGCTAAATGGAGGGCCATACTCTATCTATGGCCGGTTATTGATTTTGAAACCTATGCATGATTATTTTGATTTTAACACCTCTGATATGGTTAGGATGCCAATTTGGGTTCGTTTTCCCAACCTTCCCCTTCAGTGCTGGTCCCCTTTGTGTCTCTCTAAACTGGCCAGTATGATTGGGAAACCAGTGCATGCTGATTCTCCAACATCCTCCATGACTCGGCTTTCCTATGCCCGAGTGTTGATTGAGATTGACTTGCTTGCTGAATTACCATCATTGATTGATATCACTCTCCCGAATGGTGTTCCCAAAGCACAGGTAGTGGTATATGAATCCCTACCCAGATTTTGCAAGCAGTGCAAAACATTGGGACACCACTTCAGCATGCAACTCAACTTTCAGTCATAAGCGAAAAAAGCATCCCCCAGCTTCTACTGCTCCCTCTGGATGCTCTAATCCCGTAGTTGACACTAAAGCTGTTGAAAAACAGTCACCCAGGGAGGAACCTCATGGTGAGCCATCGATTGACCCAATGGCAGCTGAGGCAGCTGTAGCCGTCGACAAGGGTCCAGGATGTTCTGTGCACAAGCAGGCAAAGTTAGATTCGCATCCAGGATCCCCTGAAGTTTCTTCTGGCTCTTCTCAGGTTGTTCATGTATCTGAAGCTTACTATGAACTTGCCGCAACATCCCCTCCACAGAGGCAATACTTGACCAGAAGTAAAGCTGCCTCTGCCATCAAATGCCCAGGGGTGCCCTTAGGAAGGAGTGGAAGACCTTCCAAAACCTCCTCCTCGGTTGACTCTTGTGGATTTAGGCCAAGGAATATATCCTTGTGTCTACTTTGAGTTTACTTCTTTGTATATTGTTGTTGCCTTCTTGGCCTGTCTTATAGTTGGTGCAGAGTTTTGCTGGTTGGGATTGTTTGTTGAATTTGCCAGCCTTTTATTGTTGGCTTGTTGCCTCTGTTTTCTGCAGTTGGTTTGCATGCTTTGTGGCTGCTGGTCGGGTTTGGTATAAGCCCTGTCGTGGGGTCTTAACTTGCTACTGTTTGTTGCTATTTGGCATGTTGTTGTCCAGATATGCTCGTGGCCCTCCTGGTTGGGTTGGTTTAATGCTGTTTTGCTCTTTTGCTCTAGAATAGAAGGCTGCTTTTCAGATCCTAGTGTGCTATGTTGAGGGGTTTTGGCTGCTTATTGCTGCATTTCTTGTTAGGCTTAGTGGGAGAATGTTCCCTTAGGTTTTGCTTTCTGCTTTACCCTGCATGAGGGCTATTCATGCTTTTGTTTATGGGATCCTATTCCCTTCCTTTCGGGAGCCTGTTCCCTTAGATGAGGCATTGGATGCCCTTTGCTGTTGGTTGGACATCTGTGGGTCCAGGCTGTCTTGCGCTTGTCTCCTGCTACTTGCTCCACCGCTGGTTGTTGCTGCCATATACATAGCTCATGCAAATTGGCTTCACGTGACTCCTTTTGCTGCAGGGCCCTCTCACTAGGCCCTTTCCTCCCTTGGAAGGGTTTTCTCTGCATGAGGGATGTTCATGCTATTTGGTTATGGGATCCTGTTCCCTTGGTTTATTCTTTGGGGAACATGTTCCCTTCGGCTATTTAGCTTTGTTATTATGCCTGCTATCTGGTGTATGTACTGTTCTGCTGGTTTTCAGCTTGTATTCCAAGCTTGTCTTGCTATTTTTGATCTATAAAATTCTTACATTTGATAAAATAAAATAAAATAAACTTTTTCTTATTTTTATTTTATCTTGTCCACCACAACCAAACATGATACAAAAAAAATAATTTTATCTTATTCATCACTACGAAATACAAATTTGTCTCCATCTCTTTTTCAGTCTTGTCTCCACTGTTTATGTCTGTTCTATCCTAAGATAATAACCAAATACTACTTTAATAATACTTGTGCTTAATTTTTATTTTTTATTTCCACAAAAAAGAAGTTCTAACTTAAGACTTTTTAGGAGAGAGGGGACACTAATGTCAGTTGAGGCATAATTGGCTTCATGTACCCAGTCTTATAAAATCTTTATTACATTTTAGAATGATTGGGTAACCTACTTATGGTGTGAAAAATATCTAGAATTTTTCATGAATGGTCTCTATTCGGGCAACCAGCTCATGACTCGAGATTGGGTAACTGACCGTGGTGTGAAATATATCTATGATTTTCACAAATAGTCTATATTTGGGCACCCTACTCATTGTGTGAAAAATATCTAGGATTTCTCACAAATAATTGATGATGATGTCTTTAAGATGTCTTACTTCCTTTTTCGAAGTTGACCATCTTCTAATTTTTATTTGGATTGTTCATGATGGACTTCTTATCATCTATTGTAGCCTTGTTGGTCTCAAAACCTTACTAGGTCCTTATTTGTTGGAGTCTTACTAGACTCTTCCTTCTTGGGTTTTTAATCACTTGGAGCCTCATTGAGCTCAGAACCTTGTCAGGGTCCTTGTTTGATGGATTCTTACTAGACTTTTCTTTGTTGAAATCTTGTTGGGTTTTTAATCACTAGAGCTTTACTAGGCTTAGAACCTTGTTGAGTTCTAATTTATTAGAGTCTTGCTAGATTTTTCTTTGTCAAAACCTTGCTAGGTTTTTAATCGTTGGAGCCTTACTGGGTTTAGAACCTTGCTGAGTTCTAATTTGTTGGAGTCTTGCTGAACATTTTTTATGTCATAACCTTGCTGAGTTTTTAATCATTGGAGCCTTGCTGGGCTTAAAAACTTACCGAGTTCTAATTTGTTATAGGCTTACTAGACTTCGTTAAGGATTCTTTCTTGTGCAATTCATGTGCGAGACTTTGTATAATGTTTTAAATGTTATGCATGTACAATACCTGGTTTGAAATATAAGCCTCCTTTTCTTGCCATCTCTCTATTGCTTGATGGATGAGGTTTGTAATTTCTAAGATAAGTTCTCTTAGTCTTTTGATTTTTCAGCTCGTATGGGTTTTACCCATGTGACTAATGTGTTTGATTGCCTCTTTGTTACACAACTTGAACATTAAGGCAATAAATAAAAGTTTGCTCAATTAACCATTCTTTGAGAAGTGACAACCTCTCTTGCTTATGATGTTGCCTCATAGTCAGACGGTGTCCCTTGATTTTGGTATCCATGGCTCACTCATTTTATTTTGATAAAGAAGTAGTGCTCCATTATTCTCACTTCTTTGAAAGAGTTTATCCAATCATCTATTGTCAATTACTGTTGTAAATTGTCCTCTGACTACTCATTTATGTGATAACAATTTTCATATGTCATAGGCATCCATAAAAGGGAAAATCAATTTTTGGCCATAAAGTTGCCTCTCAAGTGTAGGGTTACTCTCAAATGTTGTTGGAGTTCACCAAGTAATATACTATCTTTGAGCAAAGTTGTCTTCATATGATCTAGTTGTGCTCGTTCTTTTGATTATCATTAAGAACACTTGTCGTTTTTAGAAGCCATTCGTAACTTCGATGGATTTTGCTAAATCGTCATTTGATTGTTCACAATGGGCTTCTTTTCCCCTCAGTTGATCTGAATAATATAATTTATCCCTCTTAAGGTCCACTACATTGCTCATTGACTGCTCAACTTTTCAAGGACGACTCATAAGAAATGTTAATGTTATTTATGTCAAGGACTTTTCAAACTTGATCAATGACCTCTTTTTTAAAATCATTTACGTGTTTCGGAATTGATAGAGTAAGGGTTGAGAAAAACATGTTAGCTCAAAGTTAGGTTATCCACGGCTCAGATGAATTTTTATATTTTTGAAGACAAAGATTTATCCAATGTAAGCTTAAAATAATTTTGTTTTGAATTTTTTTATATTTCCCAAGGGATTTAATCTTTTAGGAAAAAAGGATAATTTGATCTTTTATCTTGGTAAGATTGGAATTGGTAAAGGTATATGATGAGTTAACCTTCGGTTTTTATAGACTTCAAAGTAAGAGGCTCAAATAAAAACTTGAGGTTTTGTTTGAGAAAAAATTATCTTATTTTTAGCATCTATTTTGTCACTATGAATAATAATGAGTAGCTTTGTTTGCAATGTCATTATTTTTGTAAGAACATTCTTTCACATTTTGAGAACATCATTTATCTGTTTAGTTTGCTTACTTGATTGCTTGATTAGAAAAAGCTTTTATAAGGCATGTAATGCAGGCTATGGTTACTGGTTATAAAAGAAACAGATTTATAGGCTCAAAGAGTTTTTCAAGGTTTTAAAGACTTAGGATCAAAGCCACAATGTTTTTTTTATCATGTTTCTTTGATTCGCCCCTTTTAATTGCTTTAGCGAGGCATCCTCATTTTGTTTTGACCTTGACGTAGTCATATTTATCTTTCATTTAGGCATTCCCCCATCATTCGGATTTCCCGGGCTCTTTGGCTTTTTCATGACCTCTCTTTGGCTTTTGATCTTTAAATTTTTGCTTGCCTCTAATATGGGGTGTGATTTTAGTCAAGATTGACTTTTGACTTTTGGAATTTCCATTTGCCTCCCAGTGTAAGGTGTGATCCTAGTTAGGATCAATTTTTAACATTATAATTTCCATTTGCCCCTCAGTATGGGGTGTGATCCTAGTTAGAGTGTTTACAAAAAAAAATAAAATTATTCAAGCTCAAATGGAGACTACAAGGGATATATTTTTAGAATGTTAAGGAATAAAAAAGATAACATTTTATCATTTCAAGCATAAGCGGTTAGAACCGATAAATTTTGTCCTAATCTAGTGTAATGGTTTGGAACTTTTGTATAAGACTTATGTTTTTATTAATCAATGAGTAGCAAATCGAACTATGTGCAATTATGCATACTACTAAAATTTGGTCCAAGAGACATGTTATGCATATTATTTTCATTTTTTATATTTTGGTTAAGAATTGTTTGGTTACCATAAAATAAGGATTGCTACAATGATTCGTTTGCAACCTTACAAAAGGGTGTTTGAACACTATTATAAGCAAACATCAAATTATTTCTATAATAAAAAAAGCAAAAACAATTTTTTAAGATTATTTTGGCAAAAGGTTTTTTTACAAAACTAATATGGTCAAAATGTTTTCAATAGAGTTATAAGATCAGTTATGAAAGTCAATTTTATAAATTTCAAAGGGGTTGCCTTATAGCATTTTGCATAACACACCTTGGGGTTTGATCATTTCTACTATTAAATTTATCCAATCTTGGACAACAATATAATGCCAAGTTATTACTTTTATAAAAAAACATCTTTTGATTTCAAGATAATAAAAAGATAGAAAAACATGTTTCACTGAAAAATGAAATGCAATCCCAAAACAAAAACATAAAATAGAAAAGTTACATAACATAATGATTGACAATGTAACACCTTTCTTAGGATAGCAATATTTATGTCTCATTAGCGTTTACCAACCATTTGTTATGTTGAAGATGATCCGGTGACTATTGTAGATGCCATTATCTTTCATAAACTCAACTTGTCCCTTGCTCATCAATTTATAAACTTGATATTCTAAAATTCTTGTGATTTTTTGTTGAGTGGCTTTGGACAAAGGTGAAGATGTTTGATGTATCTGGTTTGCAACAAATCGTAGTGAATTCTGAGGCAAAACAATATGAATCTTTGAAGAAGTCGGGGTGTTGAAGGCAATAATTTACAAACTTTGATTAACTAGATAAGTATCAGAAACAATCTTTTGATGAGGGTGTGAAGAGAGACTAAGAGGCATATTCATAATGAGCTTCTCAATTTGGCTTTCATGTGTGAAGGCTTCTTTTTGAAGTGAATGATTCTTATTAGATTGGTTAACTGCCATCTCTTTTCTCATGAAGTTTTCTTGCTTTTGTCTAGGCTAAACTCTGTAATTTGCTTCTTGTAGATCTTGGTAGGGTTGGTGTTTAGGGGTGGGCCTACATTTCTTCTGCAAATGAAAGACATGCAGTGTTGCAACGCTAATAAATATGATAAGCATGCGGAAAAAGAAAAGGTAAATTGAAAGCGGGTTCACCTTTTAAGGGCGACAATTATTGTCATCCGATGTCATTATTAGATCAATGAGGGAATTCATATTTATTTCGATCAATTTGTAATAATCAAGACTCTTGTAAATCTCATTGATGATTATTTACCACCCAAAAGTCCTGGAATTCAGGATGCTACATATTGGGCTTTCCTTAATGTAATTTAAATATAACACATATATCCTAAGAATAGATTCTATTCATTAAGTGAATATGGATAAGTTTTCTACTTGGTCTCAAAGGGTTTCAAACCTACCTAGTGATGATCTTCATAAAAACAATATAGGGGTGTTGCGAGGAATGATTAGGGCATGTATGCCTTTCATTACCAAACAGACACTAAGATATGAATTGGGTGTTTCACGCATCTAAACTTTGACTTATAGTCATAAGGCAAATCGCTAATCCCCCACCTAACTTAGAAGCTTGTGTGTAATCTAAAACAACATTAAATAAAGTGATGCATTAGACATTAATCTATATTTAATATAAAAATACATGAGCAATATAAAAAATTAAAGCATAAAAAAAACATTGTGTGAACTTCTTGATCACGTGGTAAAGCAATCCCCATTGAAGTAGGTAATAACTCAGAAAACCAAAAATCTAGTTTGATAGAACCTTGACCTAGAGGTAACCTTGTACCTAAGAACCAAAGGTATTGGCAAAAAACTTGGACCCAGAGATAACCTTATGTCTAAGAACCCTAAGTATGCAAATGACATCACAAAGCCAGTTAATCTTCGATAAATCAGTGTATGATCTTTGTCCCTCAAAAGAAAGGTTGTTTTGTCACAAACGAGCAAAAAAAAAAAAAACTCACATTTATTCTCCAACTTGCTACTGAAATTTGCAGCTAAAAAAAAATAATATAGTATCCTCTAACTATGCATAATGACCTCCTTTTGGGTTGCAAGCTAATGAGCTTAAACTAGTAATCAACTAACATAAATCTAATAATGAAATAAATCCTTAAACAATATCTAATGGGTCAAAACATATACAAATTAAAAAATAATTATTCAAAAATAAATAAATAAATAAAATGGGATGATGAAAACAAAGTTTTCATGTCAAAATTCCTCCACGTAACCCAAATTTCCAATTTTCACACATTATTGTTAGATTTTAAGTCCTGACTTCAAACATATTGTTTTCTCTCATCTAGATGAATTATTGGATCCACCATATATGGTTGGAGATCTTAAGATGTCTAGTTTCCATCCTAACCTGAATCGCAACAAAATGCCACATGTATCTCCAGATATGTCCTAAACAGTACACAAAGGTTAGCTTGATAGATTTGACAAGATTTGTCTAGTAACTTTGACTCTCTAAAATAATATGTTCTCAAACTCCATTTAACCTAAAAAGATATAAAAATATATTTCCATATGTTTAGTATCTCCATGTAATATTTAAGCTCGTTTTAATTTACGGTTTGAGAGATATGCCTGATGTCGTAAAATTGGCCTGCAGACATTTTAAGGCCAAATTCGAACATAACTTGGTTCGTATCATCCTCCCTTTCTTTAAAAAGATTCAAACTCAAATTTGTATCATGGTGAACATGTTCTAAGGTCAATAAATCAGTACCAAGTTGAAGAATAACATCATCATCAAAATCAATAAAAACCTTATTGGCAAATAAGGTCCCCTTGATATATAAGCTCTTATTTTCAACCATTTTCTCATTCATCAATTTCAGTTACTTCTCATATATTTGCTTAGGTGTCAAAGATATAAGAGTTATAGGTCTTCCATAAAAGGAATACCTATTTGACACTCCATCATCCAAAACTCTCATATCATACTGTCATGGTCTACCAAGCAACAAGTGACTAACTTGTATTAACACAACATCACGTAACTCCTCATATAATATTTACCAATAGAAAAAAAAACCAAAACTTGCTTATTCACTTTCACTTCACCACCATCATTCATCCATTATAATTTAAAAGGTATGAGATGTTTGGTAGTGTGCAAGTTTAACTTTCTCATCAATTCAATACTAGCTACATTAGTGCAACTACCACCATTTATAATTAAGCAACATACCTTATTATGAATATGGCATCTCGTGTGGAATATGTCTTCCCTCTAACCTTATGAATCATTCACCTTGACATGCATATTCAATTCTCTCCTTACCACAAGTGCCTCTCCCTCAACCGGATACTTAACACAAACATCATTAGTATCCTTCAATGGTGGCATATTCTCCTCTTCCCTATCGGTCTCAACCTTTTTATTAGCTTTCATAACAATGAATCTTTTATTTGGACACTGTGAAGAAACACAACCAAAACCTAGACAATGAAAGCATTTAATGTCACGATTATAAGTAGGAGTAACATTGTTACCTTTAACAATGGTTGAGGTGTCTTTCTTCTCTCTAAGCTATTTGGCCTTACCATCCTCATTCTTCTGTGATGGACCACCTATAGTGTTAGCTTTCCAATTGGGTTTTCAAGGTTTTGAAGGGTATAATGGTTGGCTTTGCTAAATGGTACCCTTCCATTTAAGTTGGTTCTCCTCCTTTACAGCCATATGCACCATCTCCTCCAACTCCATATAATGATGCAACTCCACAATATGAGCTATATCATGATTAAGGTAATTTATAAATCTAGCCATAGTAGCCTCCTTATCTTCCTCAATGTTAGCTCAAATCATAGCAAATTTTATCTCCTTAAAGTACCCATCAGCATTATTTGTACCTTGACTCAAACTATGCAAACTTTGATACAATTCTCTATAATAGTAGCTAGGCACAAAACTCCTCCTCATAAGGGATTTTATCTCATCTCAAGTTTGCCTCTCATAATTCCTTATGCGGTTTGTCACTAACTGATCTTACCACACAATGACATAGTCAGTAAAAACAATGATAATAAGCTTGAATTTCTTGGGCTCTGAATAATTGTGACACTAAAAAATCCACTCCACCTTCTTCTCCTATTCTAAATTAACTTTATTACCATTCTTTCCCTCAAAAGCCAATATTTTTAGCTTAATTGTACCCAAATCTCCACCTAATTCAACATTATGGTCATGGTACCTATAATTACCCCTCTAGCAAAAATTATCACCATATCTTTTCTCTAAAAACTAACAATTCCACTGTTGTTCAAAATGTTCCCCAAGTTCCATGGACACATCTTCAAAATCAATATCAATCATGTCCGCATTATCAACCACAAGCTTATTCATATTAGTGTTAACTCACCTAATAATCATCCAAACATTAAATTCTCTTCCCTCATGTCTAATTTGAACCCTACTATGATCATTAACATGTTGCTTTTCCAACCTATCTCTAAATTCATTGATTCATAATGTGTAACTAAGTTATAATTTCATTGTCTCCTCTTTGTGGTGCCATATTGTTACTTGCCTTTGACATCTTTGAATCTGAAAATTGGTTAGTTGGCATAAAATATACATTCCTCACCCACTCCCTTATGTATTTACACTCATCTTGTGTTCACTCAAATATAGGCTTTTGACTCAATTATGCTCACAACGCCTTTTTCCTCTTGTCTCACCTTTCTTTAACTTTTAAAGAATTGAAATTAATACCAAATATAACAGCCATGACAATGTATCTAAATATGTGTATATGACTCAGGAAGCAAGAAAAATATGAAAACAAGAAAGACAAAACTATGATTACAAATTCACGAGTAACAAGTGAATTTATATGAAAAATGGATGTTTTTAAAGACAAAAAAGCAAAAACATGAAAAGTATTTAAGAAATTTAAAAGAAACCTAAATATATCAATTATGATGTTATTATACTATCATAATTGAAAAATAACAGCAGCAAAACAAGTTTGAATTACTAACACGAATTAGATACGTTACGACAAGTTCCAATCCTAAATTTAGTTCCTATAGCAAAAGAACTCCAAATGACCTCAAATTTTATATGTAATGTGATTAGAACCTTAAAAAATAATATATAAAATTTGAGAATTTTATGAATTTTTTTGACTTAAGATTCACTTCTAATATGAATTTGACCTTTTACGACAACTTTTTAATCTCGTCCTTGGTTACCATAACAAACGACCTCTAAATAATCTCAAATTTTATATGGGGTGCTATTAGGACTACTAGAACCATTATAAAAAATTGAAGAATTTTATAAATTGGTTTGGTCCAAATTATTCCTTGTTTGTGTAACATTATAGATTCAATAAGAGTGACTTTTGGATTTTTTTTCTTTTTATTTTTTACTCTTTATGCTCTGATATATACTCCACTACTATCCAAAATAAAACTTTTTTTAAGGAACCCTGTTTCGTGGCGTGCACAATGTCGAACAATGAGTCTACCTTCTAAGTGTGTTGGAAATGAAAGGTTTTGTGTTTAATCATAAAATTATGATTATGAAGTTCAGGAGTTGCTACCTAGTATTATGGTCACTAGAAAACCTAATGATCTGCAAGAGTCCATGTAAGGAACTAGGTATACAAGGAGAAGATAGTGCACCCTACCTAAGATAAGCTGCATTGTTGTTTCATTGTTATTCTAAGTTGCATTTCTGTCTATTGGTCTTGTCTAAGGTCCAAAGCAAATCTCTTTTTATGAAGAAGTCTCTACCTTATCGAGTTAAATCATAACCATTCTAAGGGCTAGACTTATTTATTTCTTGAATATAGCTAAGTCCTAGTATTTCGAATAAAAAAAATAATTGTTATGTTTTTTTTTTTGTATTTTAACCAAACCCTAATGGATAGTCATAAACTAGTTATGATATCTATTTTTGTATTTTATTAAAACATGATAAAAATATGATTTTATCTTTAGAAAATATGCATGAAAAACCTTTAGGATTTGACCGTATGCATGAAAGCAAAATATTTTTTTGTTTTTTGAAATGAAAATTTATTTTTAAAATTTTTAATTCTTTTTAGTTTTGGAGGAAATCAAATATTTTTAATACTGAGTTTGTATCTTACAGTGTAAGTCTACAGCCTGGTATTATGCAAAATTGTTGAAAAAACATGTGAGGACCCATGAATATTTCTAAAATATCCTTTGGAAAATTTGATTTTTTTTTAAAATAATATTTTTTAATTTTTTATTATTTTTATTATTATTATATTATTATTAATATTTTATTATTAAATATGTGTTGGGATGGACCCGGGACAACCATCCAGACTGGGCTGAAACTTTTCCAGCTCGACTCAGTCGGGTGGGCCAACTGGCAGTCCAACAACCTCTTTTTTTTGGTTTGGGCTGGGTTGAAATAGATCCAGCGCTACTATGTTGGGTTGACTGACGGCTCAACAACATTTATGGGTTGGACCCCACCTAGCCATATGAGCTGGGTTAGAATGGAGCCTATCCGTATAACTGCTGACAAAAGCTAGTAGTTGCAGGATGTAAACACAACAAAAGGGTTAAAGTAAAACAAGAAATGACTCCACCATCGCTGCCGATTTCTGAATTGGCAGCAACACAACTTTTGGCTGCTGATTTTTGAATTAGCAGCGACACAGTTTTTGTTGCCAAATAGTTTACACTGTCGATTTTTGAATCGACAACGATAGTTTTTGCTTTTGATTTCTGAATCAGCAAAGACTCAGTTACGTTGACGATTCATGAGTCAACAAGGGGTAATATGCGTTGACGAATTCATGCATCATTTGTCGTTGTAATGCCCGACAGAAATCTAAGTAAAAAGGTCGACTCATGCTAAGTGATAGTTTAGGATAGCAAACCGACCTACCTTAAGGAGTTAAGAGGGGGGGGGGAACTAGTTTTGGAAACCAACCCCAAACACCCCACCTCATTTAAGGGGGGTATAAATGCAAGGAGAGAGAGAGGGTGACCCTTACTATTCCTTAAAATCCGACCAGTTGCATGCAGTAGACCCCCTCCCTCTTTCCCAAGAGAAGACCCCCAATCTAGCTGCATGCATCCCTCTTGAACCTTAGAGAGGAAAGGAGAGTTAATGAGTGCTGAAAATGGCTGAAACCATGACAAAAAAGGGTGTGTAACAGGCCAGCTAGTAGAACTAGAAAAGGAGGGAAGGAAAACTAAAACTAAAGAGGAAAAAAAAAACATAAAAACATGAGCAAAGTGGGGAGAAAAACTTGTTAAATTCCTTCCTAAAATTACAGAAAATAGTAAGGTATGAACCAAAATTGTGTTGTCCACAGTGAACTAGCATTCGTTGCTGAAATTGTGTTGGAAATGAATTACATAACTGAGCAAATTTGTTTGCTGCTGAAGTGTGTTGTTGGTAGCGAATTAGTGTTCGCTATCTAATTTCTATTGTCAGCTTGCGAATTAGTTTTCAATGACGATTCTGGGTCACTAGCGAACCAGTTTTTGCTAACTAAATTCTGCAGTAAATTTACGTATCTAAAATGGGCCGATGATTAAGATGATTGCTTTGTGTGATGGTAATATATGGAACAATAAAACATAAACTTGTGTATGCTTGAGACATGCATAGTGACGAGTTGTGTATGATTATTGAATACGAATGTACTAATTTATGGCCATTGATGTTTTAAGTGGTACGTCTGGGATTAGGCCTTCGTCAGGATAAGGACACCCCGCAGGTTGAACAGGTAGGTGGTTTCCACCTTTTTCTCGTATGATGTTAATGCTTTGAAATGATTTACTTATGGATGATATATTATTGAATCCTTGATGAATGATGAAACGACGACGAAATGCTTGATTGAATTCTTGATGAATGTTGTAACGATTATGAAATGTTGATCGAGTTCTAGATGAATGTTGAAACGATGATGAAAATGTTAATGTTCTGAAATGACTTGTTTGAGGAGGATATATTATTGTGTTGTGATGAATATTAAACCAACTATGATCGGGTTGTGGTTGTTAATTAGCTTTGGCTAATGGCATCCGAGATGGATGACCGGATTGCGCTTGATGATTAGCTTCGACTAATGACATTTGAGATGGATTACCGGGTTGTGATTGATGATTGGTTTTTGTAAATGGCATCCTAGATGAATGGCCGAGTTGATTATGACGATTGGCTTTGGCTAATGGTATTTGTAGAAATGACGGGTTTGATTTCATGATTAGTTTTGAGTTAATGACATCCAAGACGAATGGCTGAGTTTAAATATTGCGATTAGCTACAGCTAAAACTATCCAAGGTGGATGACAGGGTTAAGGTGAAGTAATTAACCCCAACCGATGTTAAACTTCGACCCCACAACTCCTATGGACAGATTGAGGTGTGTGAGTGAGAAAAATATACTTAACAAAATAATAAGAGATGTGCAATGCATATAAGAAGTAAAAGAAGGAATATATCCATTCTAAGTTAATAACAAAAAGTAACGACAACGTACTTCTAGTTGTTTATTATTATTTTAGATTATTTACAATTCTTATATCCATATTGTCGTAACCCAATTCTGCGTTATTCTCCAAAATTTATTTTTTTTCAAAATAAAAATCAAAAAATAAAATAAAAGCTGGCAACGTGGAGAAAGTAGGCCGGGGAATTAAGTTGCATTTTTTTTGAGGAAATTCAAGACCTAATTGGACACCATTATGCCCAAAAATGGAGAACAAATGAAAATTTAAGGTCAAATTAAATGATTATTGGACGAATTTGCATAAAAAATTAAGTCCAATGACATAATTAAATTTTTAATAGGCCAATTTTGATTTAATCATGGGCCAAATTAAATTTTAATTATGTTTAAGAATTAATTTGGGTCCAATTGAAAGATTTAATTAAGTGCAAGGATTTAATTATACTTTAAATGGGTCAAATTAATTTTATTTGGGGCTTAATTGAGAAGATTGGACTTTTAAGAGACCAAATTTAATTTTTATCAAGTTAATTGATTGAAACTAGAGGCTAAATTGCAAGAAAATTGAAGTTTTGGGGTCAATTAGGGGTTAAATTGACAAAATTCGCAGCCAAGGACCAATCTGTAAAAGGCGCCAAACTATAGGGGTTTAATTGACAAAATCTAGGGGTCAAATTGAAGAAATTGAAAGTTTAATGGTCAATTAGGGATGAAATTGCATAAATTCAAGACCAAGGACTATAATGCAAAAGGCACGTAAATACAGGGCTAAAGTTGAAGTTCTGCAGGGGCCTAATTGTATTAAATCAAAGGTTTAAGGTCAATTAGGGGTTCAATTGACCCAAATTGAAAGCTAGAGGACTACATTGAACTTTGGCAAAATCCCTAATTCAAACCTAAAACGGCGCTGTTTTGAGTAAAAAAAAAAAAGATACCAGGAGACGCGGTTCATTATCTTCCCCATGAACGCTGCCCGGGTAGCAGTGTTGCAGGTGCATTTAATACCTCGTTTCCCCCTTAAAATTGACAACACATGCACCAAAATGGCCAACTGAAATCCCTCTATCCCCGAGCATTGTCCGGTCAGGCCTATAAACGTCAAAACAGCTCCGATGACTAGCTTAAAGTAGCTAACTCGAGCAGCCTTGGACTGTCAAATTTGGCAGTTTAAGGTGCACACTTTGAACTGACAACTTAGATTCTTCGAGTCAAATCAAGGGCTGAAAATTTTTCCCCGGTGAAGACAAGATTACCCTCTTCCACCCCTATAAATAGAAGCAGATTTCATGTTTGGAGGAGGAAGAAAAATCGAGTGTAAAGTTGACAAAAAATCAGCCTTTCTTCCTTGTTTTCATCTTTTTCTGCTTTCTCCTTCTCAGCCGCACCTTCGGCCGCCACCACTCTCACCACCGTCCTTCCCACTACATTCTATATCACAACCAGACACTCAACAACCTCACGTGGTGGCTGCACCACCTTTCTCTCTCTCTCTCTCTCTCTCTCTCTCTCTTTTCTGCGAAACTTTTTTCCCTCTCTACCACTGCGACCCCAGCAGCAGCAGTAACCACCCTTTCCAGCGACTTCCACCTTTACCAGGAGCAGTAGAGGTGACGACTCTCTCCTCATCCACTCCAACCGCAACCGCAGCACCGACCGCGACAACAGCAGCACCAGCAACTCGAGCAGCAGTAACCCCGGTGGCTCAACCCTCACCGCTGCCACCGCTTACACCACGTCGTCCTACTCGGTCAGACCACCTCATGCCAGGTAACTTTCCTCTTCCTCTTCCTCCCCCTTTTCTTCTTCTTCTTTTTCTTCTTCTTCTTCTTCTTCATGCTGTTCACTGCATAAATAGTAGGCGTGAATTATAATTCATGTGGGCGTGAATTATAATTCACGCCCACTGCTCAGGCAGTGGACGTTGGGTCGGGCCGTATCTGGCCCAGCCTAAATTTTTGGGCCAGGTCCAGCCCGACCTCAAAGGAATAAATAAAAAATGTTGGGCCGAGATCGGCTGAACCATTTTGGGCCGAAATCGGCCTAACCTCTTCTATGGCTGAGCCTGGCCCAGTTACCTGGGCCGGCCCAGCCCATGTAAATTCTATTTATTTATTTATTTATAATAATATATTATAATATTTAAAAAGACAAAAAAAAATTCCAAAATTTCAAAAATCCTTTTGAAAATTTTGTGATTTTCTCAAAATATTTTTCTACCAATTTTGTATAATATCGGATTGTATATATACATTGTAAAATACAAATCCAATGTTCAAATACCTGATTTTCTCCAAAATATTTCAAAAAAAAAAAATGTTTTCATGCCTACGGCCAAATCTTAAATACTTTTCCAAGCATGTTTTCACTAAAAAACTTGCATCTTTCTCGTGTTTTGAAAATAAAAATAGATATCATAACCGGTTTATGATCATCCATTAGGGTTTGACCAAAATATCAAAAACCTTTTTTCTAATTTTTTTTTTATGATCCAGATGTAGACTTTAATATTTGTAGGTGTAAAATTACATGATAAAGTACACCATCAGGTATTAAAGATACAAGGTGTAAATAAATACGAAGCTAAAATGTAAAATTTTAAACAATTATGATTTAACCCCAATAAGGTAGAGACTTTCTCACAAAGAGAGATCTACCTGAACCTTAGAAAAGACTAACGAATAGAAACCTGACTTAGAAAAAACAAACAAATAACAATGCAGCTTACCTTAGGTAGGGTGCACTGGGGGTGATGCGTCTTCCCCTTGCACAACTAGTACCTTACCCATACTCTTACAGACCATAGGTTCCTAGTAACCATAATACTAGGTGGCGACTCCTAAACATTAATCATAATTTTATGATTAAATCTAAAACCCTTTCCAACACACAACATAACACCTTACACAGGAGGCACGACAAGAGCCTCCGCCATCGTTAGACGACGTCGCGGCGCTCGCGCCTCCGTGACAGGATGGCGACTCCACTGGGGACCGCTTTGTTTGTTTGATTGTTTGATTATCTGTTTTGGTCTGTTTAACTTTACTGTTTCAACACTTCTATTTCATGTTCATACATAAATACATCAAGATTAATGCATTCATGCATTTTTAATTTTGCAAGAAGACCCAATTCTAGGATAGGCGGGGAGTAGCGGACTGCCTCATGACTTTCAGTTAGGGTTTAGATTCGTGAAACATCCAACTATGAGCTGAGTGTTTACTTGGTGATGGCGGTCACACAGTGCCCCAACCATCCCTTGTAAACCCCCATATTGCCTTCACGAAAGGTAGTCACTGGGCAGTTCATAGACCTTTTAAGACCTGTTAGAAAACATATCCCTCGTATAATAACCTAGAATTTGTCTGAACTTTACAAGATTTTTGAGCTAAGACCATGACTTCCCCTACCTTTTCAGAATATGGGGAAAGATCTGAGATGATGCAATTAGTCGAAGGGGATTGCTCAAGAACCAAGGTTGAAGAATTACCACACATAACCAAAGTGCACTGTTCCATAGACAACATAAAGAAGTTGGTCCCAATTATGGGATATATAGATGAGAATCTGTTTGAGAAGAAGTATGGAAGAATCGCTCATCTAATAAGAATGCTTGTTCAGATTTCAGCAGTCAAAGCCTTGATGCATTTCTGAGATCCAAGCTACAGATGTTTCACCTTTAGGGATATTGATATGACCCCTACTCTTGAAGAGTATCCCCAGATCTTGAGTTTTCCGAATGACCCTTACAAAGTGTACTTCAGGCAAGAATTAAGAGTACAACTGCAGCAGTTGCAAAACTTCTACATTTAGACCAAGTTGATCGGTATAGGACATCCAATGGAGGGTTTAAGTGGAAAATGATCGAGAATAAATTGAAGACAGATAAGGAAAAAGGGAAGTTAGGTGAAGAAAGATATCAGATAATTGCTTTTGCCATCTTTGGGTTAGTTCTATTTCCTTCAGAAGCTGCTAGAATTATTAGCATTGAAGCTGCTAACGCATTCCTTGAATTTGAAAAGACAAAGAATAACCCTACTTCAGCTATCTTAGTTGAAACCTTCCTATCTTTAAATCATTGCAGATTGCATGGGAAAGGGGCAATGCGATGTTGTATTCCTCTCTTATTCATGTGGATAGTTAGCCATTTGGAAACGTCAAAAGAAGTCTTCAATAATTTCTGGTGGTTTAACATGAGGCATCTTGAACTGGTGCTGATTGAAGAGTGGAATGATTTGGATGAAAAGGCATGGGTAGAGAAATACCAAGAACTTCCCCAAAGTAATTTCAGATGGAAAGCTCTTTGGGTAAATGGTTCATCTTACCTCATGAGTTGTGGCGACAAAACATGGGTCCCATTAATTGGCTTGACTGGTTATATCAACTACTCACCCTCATTGGTGGCTAGACAGTTTGGAGGAGTACAATACGTACCAAGAACTTGGGGGTTAGCTAAATATACCTGTCCATTTAAAGAAGCTAGTTCTTTGGATGAGTTAGACGCCATTAGAAATGACTGGAAGCAACTTATTTTGGTCCACAAAGAGGAGCTTCAAAAAGAGTTCTCAGTTAGCCCCAATTATTCAATATGGAGGAGTGGCAATTCATTGAAAATACTTCAAGAGGAAAAAGAGCTAGGGGGGACCCAAGATAAGTCATCCATGACATTGGAGCTCAAAAGAAAAAGGGTCAACAACGAGGAAGATCTCCAAGAAGAACTGGATAAGCTGAGGAATGAGCTTAGCAAGAGCAAAAATCATCAGAAATTCCTGGAAAACCAACTCTTAAAAGAAGATGAGATGAAGGCCTCTCTAGATCAGCAATTAAAGGAAAAAGATGAGCAAATTGTTAAGTTAAGGAAGAACCAGTATGAAGCAAATGAGCAACTGGAGAAAGGGAAGGTCAGGTATAATGAGTTGGTAAACAAGCATGTAATGATATAGCAGGAATTGGTGACTCTAAAAAGGGCCTCAGAAAATAGAAAGTCTGCTAACAAAGAGATAATAGCTTCTATGAAGAAAGAAAGGGACTAGTATAAATTAAAATGGGAAGCTGAAAAAGAGAAGAACAGATTAGCTGATCTCACCATTGAAAAAGAAAGAAGTTTAAGAACTCGATATCAGGTCCAAGCTAATGATGAGAGAGAAGCAAGGAGGATAGCTGAGTCAGATATGAAGGAATACCTAGACAGAATAAATGGTATGAGAAACCGAGTTTCTGTGATACAAGCCGAGCTTAAGTCCCAAGAGGAAGAAGCAAAGAAGATGCAAGAACAGTTTGAGGAATGGCAAGACTATATCAGCAGCCTCGGCGTACAGCTAAACACTGAGGTAGTCGAGCTTGATATAGAGAAGGAAGAATTGCAAAGGGCCAGAAATCAGATTCAGCAGTTGGAAAAGATGGTTCAAATTTTAGAGACAAACAATGAATCATTAGCCGCTAGTAATGGAACACTGCTTCAAGATAGCACTTTGTTCCATTACAAGATCGAACAAACTGACAGGCTAATTGACATGGTGGCTCGAAAGGCAAATGAGCTACAAGTGAAGGCTTCTAGGATTGCCAATGATGCAACCATATTATTTGATAGTTTCACCCCCATTTAACTAGTATTTTGTCTATGTTTTATATATAAAATGCCTTGATATTCTTTGTTTTATATTTTGAAGGCACTTTTGGATGAACGATGCAAAAAGGAGTAAATTGGAAGTAATTGGCAGATTTGATGTTCAATCGATGTTTTGTGCAGAGTGTGAGTTCTAGAGATCAAAATGAAGTGATTCCAGTGGCACTAAAAAGCTAACATCCATACCTTTCTGGAAATGCAATGCAAGAAAAATAAAAAGAGAAAGATCATGGAAATCACATCCTGCAAAGTCAAATCTCGCATTCTGCCAGTGTTGACCTTTGGCCATTCAAAATTTAATATCTGGAGCTACAGAAGTCCAATTGATGCAAACTCAATTTTCGTGGATTTCTAATTCAAAGACCTATCCACGCTCCAAATTTCAGCCAAAAATGATGTCATATGAGGGAGATATGAGTTTTCAAAGATGACAACTGAATTCTGCCAGCAAACAGGTTTCGTGAAGAAACAAGTCCAAATTACATTCCGAAGCATCTAAACCGACATCCAAGTTTTTATA
>Ga0325410_1002503_pt1 | contig 20609 bp, 8 predicted proteins | sample PopdelMetagenome_16_FD_206182 | JGI IMG/M metagenome (GOLD analysis project Ga0325410, IMG submission 206182) | Populus deltoides microbial communities from Bellville, Georgia, United States - Xylem-PdIQD-R3 | ecosystem: Host-associated > Plants > Phyllosphere > Stem > Wood/Secondary xylem... | reverse complement strand
CTTTTTCAATAACCATTTCTCTCTCCTCTCAAACTTAGGGATTGAAACATAAATAAAATAAAGTTTTGAATCAAAATATGAAAACCACAAGAAATAGTGTCCCAAAATGAAAAAAAAAAACTAAAACTCTGGGATAGAAAAAATCAAAAAACATCTTATGGACCGTGGAGTAAAAGAGGATGAATATTTGTTTTAATTTCAAATTCATTCCCTAAAGTTTTAATTATTTTGAATCAATTAAGTTGAATTTTTTTTTTTAAATCAAGCATTAACCCAACTTAAGAACGTTTTCTCAATATCGCGAGAACCCCATATCAAGCAACCTGAAATAAACATTTAAGCTCAATTTCAAATCAAATCAATATGCAAGGATTAAATTAAAAACAAAATATCTAGTGACTAAAAAAAATTAAAGGACAAAAAAAAAGAAAAAAAACATTATGGATCACTATTGCAATCCATACTAGATTGTGTTTTCCTTATATGATGCATTTTTATTGTTTTTCTTAATATTACTTTCATTTCTCATCGTCTTGTGGTTCATGATTTTTCATGGTTTATTTAATGTCGCTTTTATGAAACCATACTATAATTTTTGTTAAAAATAGTAATTAAGAGATTAAAAACCAAATTTGACAACGAAAAAACATGCAACCCCCTTTGCTATTTTGGAGAGAGTTAGGCTCGCAAACTAATAAGAAGAGAAAGAAAAGAAAGATAAAAAAAAAAGATAAAAAGAATGGGTTCTTGTCGAAGAAACACTGGAGCTTCGTCGTCATCACATATCAACAAAAAAAAAAGGAAGCCCTACTAAAATAATTTCAATGACACGAAGAAAAACTGTCTTAAGAGCTTGGAGGAAATTTCACGCATTGCTATAGTAAGGTGGTCTCCTCACACCAAAAAAGTTTACCTCTTCATTTAATTTAGCCCTTGTTTTTATAAAGAAAAAAAGAGTTGAATATTTTTTTTCTAGTTTCTAACTCATTCCCTAGATTTTTTATTATTTTGAATCAATAAAATTAAATGTAATTTTTCAAATTAAACAGATATTGTAGTGCTAGAATTCTTTTCTCAACATCACAAGATTATTAAAATACGTTTGTTTGTATGTATAACATTACTCTTTTAGATAATAGATAGAAAGTATGCTCCTAAAGAGGGGTTTTTTTTGTATTTGATTTCTTATTTTTTTTTATTAAAGCATTCATTTTTTTTTCTATAATGCATTTCTTCTAAGTGAAAAATGAGTACAATTTCAAGTTATCATAAATACAATAGTTGTACTAAATTAAAAAAAAAAACAATGATCATGATAACTTGGAAAAAAAAAATCAAAATGAAACAACAATGTAGCTCAATTCTTAGCCTGTTAAATACCAAAGGATAAAATTGAATAAAATAAGGACATAAAAAAATCGATTTAAGTCAACTCGAGTTAGCATGACAAACCTGTAATCTTGGTAATCAGAACCAAGTCAACCCGAGTTATCCCGCCAAGCTATCAGGGTAACCTAATAGAAAAGAAAAGAAATAAAATCACAAAACTCATTAAAAAAAGAATGTTAACCTGTGTTAACTTTTTAAATTCATGACTCGGGTTATTAGACTGGAAGCACTCTATTTGAAAAAGTCATGAAACTTAATTCTCAATCAAATGTTGAAGGATGAAAGTGAAAAAAGAGTTTCTATTATACAAAATGATTAAAAAATAGCAATTAAAAGAATAAGAATCAAAATTGAAAGACAAAATAATTTAATAAATGGACCTAAGAAAATCAAAAGAATGAGAATCAGAGTTTAAATAAGAAATATAAGCAGATTTTTTATTGAAAAGTAAAATTGAAAAAAAAATCAATTTAACAAAATACCTAAAAAATACCAAAAATCAAGAGAATAAAGATCAAATTGGAAAACACCATATATCTCAAATTGGGATTGAATAATAAAATTAAAAACAAATCAAAGTCCTACAAAATGATCAAGAACAAAAATTAAAAATCAAAAGAATTAGGATTGAAGTGGAAATCCTCATAAATCATAGGACAACTCCAAAATTTTGCATGGCCAACAAGAGTTTTGAGGGAAAAAGAGAGAAAATATGAAGAGAAAAAAGTTTTGTCGAAGACAAATAGTACCACCATTAACAACGTGCGTCATCCCTGATAAAAAAAGACATAGTTGCACTTCCAATGACACCGTGAAAAGGGGAATTCGACCGCGGGGAGGTGAAAAATAACCTGATGATAACAGGAAATCATTGTGAAAAGATAAAAAAAAGCCCCTTGACACCAGTTTTATTTTTTTTCTTTTAAGGGTATTTTGGTTGTTTTACTATGCTTTTTATTTTTTATTTTTTTATATTTGATCAAATACGAAATTACCCCTCAATTGACCTCATAATAACAAAAAAAAAAAACTGTGTGAAAAATACAAAAATATCCCTTGATGTCAATTTTAATTTTTTTACTTTCAAGTGTATTTTAGTCGTTTCATTATGCTTTTAAAATGAAAAATGACTTATTTATTCCTAGTCAATTTAATAATGACTAATGGGTCCAGTGAAAATACTTCAACGTCCTCAATAGTTAATTTTATGTTTTTTAATGGAAATGGCAAAATCATTAAAACATTATTTCAATGAAAATGTTTTCACTCACGTGCTACCGGATTTTCAATCCTGTTTTAGCTTCTATTGATTTGTTTTTTTATTTATTTTAGATGATTTGACGTACACATTAAAAGAAAAAAATTTAAATTATGCATCTTCATAAATTTGAATTCTTTCTACTTGCACTAGCTTTGGATTATGAATGAAATGGAAAAGATTATTAATTAGAGCAAGCTAATTAAGATTAAGAGGCTAGTAATTAATGAGGGGAATTTCTTGGCCAGTGCAGCAAACCTGTTGTCTCCCATGCAACTTTGTTTCTCCTCGAAAATGTTGGGTTGGGACCCGATAAAAGAGAGGAGAAGGACGCCCCAGTTTCAGAATTATGATTTTGTTCGCTGAGTTTTTTTTTTAAAAAAAAGAATAAAAAAAGAGAAAAGAAATGGTCCCAATCCTTGATAATCGATGGCACGACAAATTAGTCCTCGATCGAGTTGTCTGTATCATGTATTTATTCAGCAGCGACGGCGACAATTATCATTTATTTGGTGATGTAAATGTTTTTTCCTGCAAAAAGTGCAGAGCCCCAGCTTCATGATCAAATATGATCTCCTCCTTCTTTTACTGACCTTTCATGAAACAAGAAAATAACTAATGAAATAAATCCTTAAACAAATCCCTTTGGATTTTATAACTTCTGCAATCATCAGGACCTGGGACTTAAATAAGATAATTGATTGATGATATTTCAAGATTTAGAAACAAGGTTTTTATAATTGAATGATAAATTAACCATTTAATTCTTCTTAGCTGAAGTGGGTGGTAGCTTGATGTGGGAAATAAATGGAGGTAGTGCGTAGCATGGTGTGGAAAGCCAAGGTGTGTGATAGCTTGACGTGAAAAACCAAGCACCTAGATAAAGGGATTCTCATCTGGAAAGACATGAATTAATCAGAACAGAACAGTCATGATTTTTGCTTACCAGCAGTGTATGCGGTGATGAGTAAGATTCCAATCTTGTTGTGTTCATCAATATAATGAAACTTCTATACCTTTCATAACTTACTCTACATTTTTAAGCCTAATGTTACGTATCTGCAGAATTGTGCAAATCCATTAAATTGCCATCCTCTAATAATTTAATCTTTACCTACAAATAATTGTTAGCTACTATATCATTAGAACATCTGTTCATTCAAATTTGAACAAAGAAATTAAGTTTTGAAAGGTGAAAAGAGAAATTAGTGATGAATTAATTTCTCTATTAACACATATTGTTGCTGACCACTAGCAATAACGAAGTACGCTCTTGCTTGGATGCGTGATATCTAAACTATTATTGCTTCTGTGGTCTGCTTGAGTGGGTGTTACGTGACTCTAATAGGTCTGATAAGAAGGAGACTTGGGGATGGATTATTGTTTTCCAATGATTTTGAAGCACCGAGACTGAGCTCCAGATCAGGTACTGCTACATTTGGAGGCATTTCTTTTGATGAACTTGAAGGCTTGGGCAAGGGATCATTCACTCTGTGCAGCAAAAATGGCATGGAATGGTTGTGTGGAGCTAATTCATCAGAATATTTAGTTTCTTGGACATCTGATTTGACTCCTTGTTCATGATCAGAATTACTAATGCCTAGCAGAGGCAGAGTACTGGTGTCATGGTGCATGGTTGCATATTGAGAGCCAGATGTCTTGAAATATGTTGGGACAGGATGATCACTTTGCTTGGTATTGCGGGAGCCATCAACATGATGACTGGAAGTAGTTATGCTGCTGCTGCTGCTTCCAGCCTATACATGTACGAGACGAAGTTATAGAAAATTACAAAGCATGTCAACTGCATAATTGAGGCTGTATATATATTTTGTTTACCATGTCGAAAAGACTTGGACGTCGCTTCTTCTTGTTGAGAATTGCCTGGCGAAGAAAGTATTTTTGAGCATGGCTAGCAACTTGAGTTGGAGTTCTTGTAGTGACAAAGTTTCTGGAGATGCCTCTCCAATCTCCCTTTCCTAGCTTCTCGAGTCCCATTAGAAATGTTCTGTGCTCCTCTTCTGTCCATGGAACTCCTAACATCCAAAAGTTACGAATATTCAATTCAAGTCATCTACTATACTGCACGTATTAGATTCAAAATTAGAGAGAGAGCTTAGTGGCCAAGAAGAAATTAATTTTGCGATATAAATTACCTACTGAACTGATAAAGAAATCAATCAAAACTAATATTTTCCTCTTCATGATTAATAATAATAAAAAAAGAAACTGGGGAAATTAGAAGGATACAAAACACACCCTTCTTCCTCGCTTGGACAGGACCTAGGAGAACGTCAGACAAATAGTCGACAGATGGTTTATCAGAGTTGTCATCAATGGAAACTCTAGATGAACACAAGGAAGATGATGGTGACGAGGATGAGGGTAAGCAGTCCACGCTGAAGCTCTTCCTCATAGCAGCAGAAGGCGAAGATATGTCAAGTTGCACGCCGAAAAGCCTAACACCACCAGCCACAGCTGCTCTGTAAGTGGTGCAGGTCCTTGAATTATGGCCTATGTTCCAACAATGAGAGCACTTCCTGCCCATTTTTACCCAGACAGAGCTCAACTTCTTAGACAAACAACCAACCAACACCCACGAATAACAAACTCAGAGAGAGAGAGAGAGAGAGAGAGAGAGAGAGAGAGAGAGTAAAAATACAAGTAAGAGGACGATGAGGTAAGGTGGGGTTTACGAAAATGGATGCACACCAAGAGAAGATGATTGGATGGACATAGTTTATTGTTGGATATTTTTCTCCAACTTGTGTTCTAAACGCATGCATCCCTATATATTAATGTTAGAATGTAATAATAAATTAATTTATATCATAGTAGAGTATGAATCACCCAACTGTCAAGGGTTTCGATTTCACCATTTCATTTTCTTTAATCAAATTAAAAACTAAGTATGAGGCAGTGATCATCGATCCTTCATAGGTTTCAAGAACATTTATTTGATGATTAGCAAATACAAATATTATAACAACTTTCCTTCTTCCCTTTTCTTAAGTTATAGTTAATCATATATTCTGTAATCAGTCAAAGGGGCAACCCACTTATCATATTCGTTAATTTCATCGAGGCGGTTGATAATTTAATCATGCACTCTCGCCCATTTAATTAATTTTAGTTCATCAGCATGGCACAAGTCTGTCGTATGAAGGTATGCTGGCTGGAGAATGTGAATGCATTAACAGAACCTTGCTTGTACAAATACTGCCATGGATATTATACCTATCTGTGGTTTTTCTCTTGCCAAAATCCTCCAATATTATGGAGGGTGGGACAGCTGTATGGCTTGAAACAAGGAGGAAATAACGAAATATTTTTTTTTTGTTTAAAAACAAAATTGAAAGTTGATGTTGATGTTGATGTTCATCAACCACCACGGCTTTCATGGGAATTCTCACAAACTAAGCCATGTTTGAATTGGTGGGGGAAGGCAAAGTTGCGTCTATCTATAAAATTAATAGAGTTGTTTTATTTTAAATTAGAGTTGTGTCTGTCTGTTTTATAAATAACGTTAAAATTAATTGTCTATAGAGAGAACAATTTTGGCAACGTTTTACAAATCAAGAACAACTCTTGTCTTTCAGAATGCTCATGTCTTTTCTTCTTTTTTTTTTTTTTTCTCCTGTCAAGATTTTCTGCTCTTTCTTAACTAGAGTGATATATGAAATTTGGTTAGGTATTTATTCTTGTTTATACTATTAAAAATAAAAAATTATGTAATTTTTAAAAATAATATTGTAATCGCACCGCTAGCACTAAAGGTAAGTAATAAATTGTTTTAAAATTATTATTCCTCCCACTCTAATGATCTAGTCTCTACAAAAAAATATATAAAAAAGCATATAAATCAACATATATAAAAAAATCAACTTACAATATTATTGATAGACTATAGACTTGAAGATAAAAATTGAGGCAATGATAAATCATGCTATCTTAAAAAATAAATATTATTTGTTATTTAGAACTAGTAGTGTAATTGTAATATTATTTTATAGGCTTACTCAATCTTTTAGTCTCGGTGGCATAAATAAGAAAAATTGAAAACAATGATAAATAGTGAGAAAAAGTGAAATACAAGATTTTTTTTTGGAAAGAAAATAGTCTTCCTGATCTTAAAAACATTGTTAAAATTGTCTCTTTTCATAGATAATTTTTATTGTTTATTTTATTTAAAACCAAAAGACATAAATCTATTTTAAATAGAACTTTAATAGATATAATTTTGACTTGGATTCCAAAATAAATCACCTCTAATTAATAACAAAGGACCCAAGAAGGTATGAATACAAAAAACTTCATCTTAATTTTTGTGTGTAGAAATCAAGGGAATATAGGGAATGGTTTTTGGATAGTGCTTGCTCAAGACACATGATCGAAAACGACTTATTATTCTCAAGCATTACCAAAATCAATGGAGAAAATGTCACATTTGGAGACAACTCAAAAGAAAAAAATAATTGGAGTTGGAATAATAGAGGTAAATCTTCTCTTTCCATTTAAAAAGTTTTTCTTGTTAATAGCTTAAAACATAAGTTGCTTAGCATTAATCAATTATATGAAAAAGATTATAAAAATTTTTCGATCATGCATGTTGTTTAGTTCTTTAAAATGATAAAGTGATCTATGTAGGAAATAGAAAAGGAAATGTCTACCAAACTAAAATTGATGCATGCATGAAAATAAAAAGTTGTCTTGTTGCTAGTAATAATGATATTTTCTTTGACATGGAAGACTAGGTCACATTAGCATGAACATCCTTTCTAAGCTAGTTAAAAATGAGCTAGTTAAAGGTCTCTCATATATAGTATTTAAAAAGGAGAAGTTATGTGATGTTTATCAAATGGGTAAATAAGTGAAAACTTCTTTTAAGAGCAAAAATCACATTTCAACTGAAAGACTTTTAGAATTACTACACATAGATCTTTTTAGACCCACTAGAACTAGAAATATAAGTGGTAATATATATGTGTTTGTAATTGTTGATGACTTTACAAGATATACTTGGGTTTTTCTTTTTAAAATCTAAAGATGAAACAATTTATGAATTTATAAAGTTTTCAAAGAAAGTTCAAAATAAAAAGGGTTTTTACATAATAAACATAAGGAGTGATTATGGTGGTGAATTTATAAGTGATCTTTTTGAAATATTTTAAGAAAAAAAAATACCACCATAACTTTTCAACACCTAGAACTATCTAATAAAATGAGGTTGTAGAAAAGAAAAAATAATCTCTTCAAGAAAGGGCAAGAACTATGTTAAATGAATTTGACATATTTAAATGTTTTTGGATGAAAGTCATAAAAACTTCTTGCTAGGTTTTAAACCGTGTTACTTTGAGATCATAGTTTAAAAAGACTTATTATAAACTTCAGAGAGGAAGGAAACCCAACATCTCTTATTTCAAAGTTTTGTATTCAAAATGTTTTATTCTCAATACTAAAGATAGTTTAGATAAATTTGATTTCAAAATTCGATGTTGGAATTTTTATTAGCTATTTCTCCTCTACCTAGCATAGCATATAGAGTTTATAAAAATAAAACACTTTATCTTGAAAATTCCATGCATGTCATCTTTAAAGAAACTCGAAATGAAAAAATTATTGAGATTCTAGATGACGTAAATAAAAAAGAGTTCAACATTTAAGTTTTAATGATAAAACTTATATAAAGGCAAATAATTAAGGCATGGATAAGGATCAACCAAGCTCAAGCAATCAATATGAGATGGTAAGTAACTCATTTGTACTCCTAAATGAGCTAACATATGTAAGCTTTCACCCTCCCAAATGAATTATTGGTAATCCTTTTAAAGGGACTAAGACTAAAGCATGATGGGAGAGTTGGACTTCTTCTTTTGATTGTAAATCAAACAAATAAAGTATAGCATCTTCATCAACCAAAGCAAGTACATCAATGATCTTCTAAAAAGATTTGGGATGGAACATGTCAAAGTAGCCAACACACCCATGGGAACATCAACAAAGCTTGACATGGATGAAAACAATAAAAAGGTAGATATCATCAAATATCAAGGTATGATCGGTTCACTCTTATAATTAACTGCAAGTTGACTCGATATTATGTTTCGTATATTTCTATGTGCATGTTTTCAAGCTTGCCCTAAAGAATTGCATGTTAGTACTGTAAAAATGCATTTTTTGTTATTCACATGGTACTATAGATTTAGGGTTGTGATATCCAAATGGAAGTGAGTTAAGCTTGATAAATTATTCTGATATATACTTTGCTAGATGTAAATTTTATAGAAAGAGTACTAGTAGAACATGTCATTTCCTATAATCCTCACTAGTATCTTAGGCTAGTAAGAAATAAAACTTTGTAGCCCAATCAATGATTGAAGCAGAATATATAGTAGCGGATAGTTGTTGCGCTTAGATTTTATGGATGAAACAAACTTTAGAGCACTATGGACTTAAATTTGATTGTAATACCCATTAAGTGTGATAGAACTAGTGCAATTACTCTTTCTAAGAACCCTATCTAACACTCACATACAAAGCACATAGAAGGCAAAATTAAAAAGAATTTAGGTTTTATTCATACTAAAGATGTTTGAGGTGTTATTTTTTGTTTGTATACATTAATGGAAATAAGTTAGAAATATTCATATGATAAAACATATACCTTTGAAACATGAAAACCATGAAAAAATTGTTATGATGCAAATTTTGTTTTCTGTCTAAGTCTAAAATGAATTAGTCAACCAATTTGTAATGGTCAGTTCAATTGGCTAACCAGTTGATACTAAAGCAGAGGATAGTTATTGTGTGAACAATGACTTTTTGAGGTCTTAGTTGGAGACTGTTTTGTAGTTTAAAAGTTGGAAAAAATGATATATTTTGAGGAAAAGGTTTAAAAAATTCTAATTTTTGTGTGAATCAGTCGACCGATTCATACAAATGGATCAATTAGCCGATCGGTTGAGCTAGAGCATTGATAATGAAGCTATTTCCCAAATTTTAAATTTTTAGCCCCTGGATTTCTTTGCTTTTTGGACATAATTTCTTTATGAAAAGACTCTATTTTAAATGCAAAGAAAGGATCAAAAGAGAATTTTAGGAAATTATCAGCTTGAGTTTCAACTGGCCGACCAGTTAAACTTGACCCACGAAAATCGATCGAATGGTTGCTCACGATAGTAACTATCCATAAATAGATCTATCACTATTCCAATAAAAAAAAAACCTGAAAACCCTAAAACTCAACTCTCTCTCAAAACCCACTCATATGATCATATTTTTGGATTATTTCATGAATATACTAGCACCTAGGAAACATAGAAAAGATGATCCTACTTCATGAAGCAAAATGGAAAATAATCCTATTTCATACCAAGATGATAATATTCAAAGATTATTGACTTGTTTTTCAAATAGAGTTATTATTGTTAAAAGAGGTTTAGGAAATGATTGATATGTTTTCGGGATTGATATGTATTTTTAAGAAATGGGTTAGAGTACATTATTTTTCCAAATGCTAAGATTAAGAGTCAAGATTTGCTTCTTAGACCTAGGATTCTACATAGGATTATAGCACATAATATATTACCATAGAAAGGTAATTTAGATGAACTTTTATGGATATATGCATAACCAATTAGAGGATAACCAATAAATCTTCCTTACATTATGATTAGGAAAATGATCATAGCACATGATTAAAAGTATAAATATTTTCTTTATGGTTAAGTTTTGACATATACATTTGAGAATTTTTGAGATTCTTTTAACGGGTATGGATAGGAACTCATATTCTAATCTCATAAAGATAGATAATAGGACCCTCACTAAGATTGAATATGTGTTGAATAAGAATAATTCTTGGGTTTCTAAGGACCAACTAGGAATGCATGCTTAAGAAAAGCATGACGTTGTGGAGGAAGAACATGTTGGTAGTGATGATGAGCGTGAGGTTATGTTTGAGACACCACCAACGGCTTCCTTGCCAAAAAAGGCTTTTACAAGTACATGGTGATCTAGGGTGGAAAACCACCTAACATAACTTGAGATGGAAGTGTGTTAAATGAGAGCTGCTCAAACAAAAATAGCTAATGACTTGAAGGATATCAAGAGCATGATGGCTTCTCTTCTCTATCACTATCCATCACCCAAGATTTTATGTACTAGATCATATGCATTATGCATTATGTTTTTTATTTTTCTCCTTGTAATGGGTATTGTATGATTTTGGAGATTATGAAATGAATATCTTATTTATGATTTTCAAAGAATACTTACTTATTATATCTTCATTATATGTATTTCTTTTTGATGACAAAGAGGGAGAGAGATGAATTATTTGCATGTGACGCATTTCATTGCTAAAAAGGGATAGATGCACTAAATAATATATACATACATTTAGGGGGAGAAGTTTGATTTTCTTAATGCATATGTTATTATTAAATATTAATTATTTAAATTGCTTAGATTTTGCTAAATTAATAAAGTTCCTATATATTGCATTGTAAAAGATAAGAGAGCACGCGCACACACATATAGCTTGTTTAATTGTAAAATTAGAAGAGAATCTGAACATATATGATATACAAGTTATTCTAAAAGTAAAACTACTACAAAATCATCAATCATTAATCATACTATAATTTATGCTATTAAACTTTTATATTCAAGCACAACGAGTATTCAATTTCATTCTCACTACACTTAAATACCTTTAAATTCTATAAGTGTTATCTAGTGAGTTATATAGATATTAGAACTTTAATTGTATTGTTTACTCTATTGAGAGAGTTTGTTGTGAAAACAAAATCATCCTTGTAAACCTTTAAGGCTTAAGTAAAAACTTTTGGTATTGGTGAGAGAATTTTACTAGAAATAAATCTTGAAGATGGCATATCTTCAAGTGGAAAAAATCTTGAAGAAAGAATTTCTTCTAGTGGTGTAAAAAGCTTAGTGTGGATTCATCAAGTAGAATTATACTTTAAGGCTTGGAAAAATTAAGGAATATAATAATCAGTTATGGTTTGGTACTTGAGATATGGATGTAGGCTTTTCGAATCATGTTAAATATGAGTTTGCAAATTCTTTTCTCTTGTCTCTTTACTTCAAGTATTTTAATTATATTATTGGTTATTGTGTTTACTTGAAGTAATTTTCATTAATTGTTGAATTTAGGGATATACTTAATTCACCCCCCTCTTAGATGTTAAGTTACCATAATCCTTGAACAACAAACTTATAAGGGCTATTTTATCAAAAAATTATATTTTAAATAAAATACATTTTAAGAAATTGAATAAGACACCATGGGGGTTATGGAAAGGTCAAAGATCATCCTATAAGTACATAAAAGTATGAGGGTGTCTTGCCAAAGTTGTGATTCCTCCACTAAAAAAAGTTAAAAATATGGATTGTATTACATAATATATTCAACTATGCTTGAAAGGTATAACGATGCTAACTCGATATCTGATGCTAAATATTCAAAATCCACAAATAGGTTTATCTTTACTATTGGAGGAGTTGTAGTCTCTTAAAAATCCTCTAAACACACTTGCATAGCCAAATCTATTGTGGAGCTTGAGTGTATAGTTTTAGACAATCTTGGAAAAGAAAAAAAAATTGTTTTATAACTTTTTTTAGGATATTCCAAGTTTTCCAAAACCTATGTCAACTATTTATATATATTGAGATAATCAATCTATAATTGATAGGGATATAAAATAGTATGTATAATGGTAAGTCTTGATATATTTATCAAAGACATAATACCATAAGAAAATTTCTCTCGAATGGAATTACCTCGTGACTATGTAAAGTTAAAGGATAACATTGGAAGTCCACTTATAAAAGGCTTAACAAGAGTAAGTCGATAAATCACCAAGGAAGATATGATTAAAGCCTATATTCAAAGAATTGTCATGATGGCAATCCAACTTAGTTAACTGGAGATCCCAAGATCTAGGTTCAAATGGATGACCTAGTTGACTGGAGATCCTAAGATCAAGGTTTAAATGGATGACTAAATCATGTGTCAATTCCGTGTGTCAATTCAGTAATAACACTCTTACCCATTCATGTTATAAATAATGATGTCTATAACGGAAACTAGAATAAGCTAAGGTTTTAATATTCCTATAACTTGAGGAATTTAAGTGAGGTATTGTAGGATAGTCCTAATAAGAATTACCTAAATGAATGTGAAACAATGTCACTTTTATGAGAATTTAAAAGGCTAGATTTTTAGAGAACTCATAAAAACCAATGCATGTTCAAGACCGCAAAGAAAAATTATGAGAACCAAAATTTTAAAAAGAGGAACAATGTGATTTATGTTGTTTAAATTAACATATAAGGAAGAGCAGTCCAAGATATTATCTTTATTGGTTAGCCAAGTGAATTCGATTGTTTTTTAGCAGGTAAGGTTTCAGGCTAAATGCAACTTCGATAAAGAGACTTTTCATTTTCACTGTTTATTTTTTATATCCACTTTGTACTTTATTCTAATTAGATAATTTCCATTCATGTGAGATATTGTCAGGGTGAACAAAATGTTGTCTTTTAAAACTCTATTTGAAATAGAGGTGTGTCCTTTTCAAAGAAGTATTTGATAGTTTTTAATAAGGTTCATGTTAAATTTACTGTAAAAATTATTTATAAAAAGAGACAAATCTAACAAGATTTTTAACATTAAGAACTCTTTTCTTTCCAAAAAATCATGTCTTTTACTTTTTCTTCTATCAAGGTTTTATGCTCTTATTACAAATAGTAATGTACAAAATTTGATTCATTGTTTATTCTCATTTGTGCCACAAAAAATAAGAGATTGAGTAAGTTTGTAAAACAATATTGTGTATTCACACTGATAGCAAACAATAAATTGTTTTAAGATCATAGAATTGATCATTGTTTCATTCTATATCTTCAAGTTTATATTCTTTCATGAACTATTGTAAACTGATTTTTCTTTTATTTATTGATTTATATGCCATTTTTATTTTTTTGTAGAAACCGATCATTAGAGTAGGAGAAACAAATCAACCTCCTAGTAGTTTACATTTTAGTTTACTATTGCTTGCCAAAGTTTGATAAATACGGATTTTTTTAGGTGAGTCAACAAATATGCTAAAAAATTTACCCAGATGAAAGGAAAAAAAAAAACACTCTACTTAAAAGTTTGTTCTATCAAAGACTCTCGCCTGATTCTTTAATATTATATCCTTGAATAATTCTGCAAAAAAAAAAAAACACACACACACACACAATTCAACTGTTGGACATCTGATTTTGATTAATAAAAAAAAAACATCATGTCATCAATAGAATATGGGAATAAACAGAAAGAACAGAACAAGATATTCCCATTTCTTGATTTGTGAACTTCATAACAGAGGGCTACTGAAGACATTGATAAAGACTGTGTAAGGACATATTCAAGAGATATTTTCCTTAACTTGATCATGTTGTCTCACTTATCCTTAATATTATTACTAAGTATGGATAGACTTGTTATTGATTATCCAATGCAACTTGAGGAATACATCCCTTATTGAGCTATATAGCTAGTAATTCCATTCTCTCATTCCACATGCACTTGTTAATTTGGCATTGTCTCGTTGCTGGAATTATCCTCGTGGGAAAAAGAAAGTTGATGAAATAATAAAACCATGTTTGATCCTATACCAAGTTGTTACTTGCTTCTTCTAGGCTATGCTTGTTAGAGAATTATTCATTGGATAAAATAAAATGATTGAAAGGATGAATGAGATATGGTTATTGAATTAATTAGGTTTAATAAACCTGATTAATTTAATAATATTATTTTTAAAAAATATAGTAAATAACACAAATAATTAGGGCTTGTTTTGCAAAGTATAGGATAAAGTAGGGATATGCTCTTAGGATCAGACTTTTTAGCATTGTCTTGTGGACTGGACAATACTCAAGGCACAAAAGCAATCTCTCATGTTATGTGCATGTTTCGTATTATTTGCTTTGGAAGCAAACAGATGACACTTTAAAGGAAATTATTTTGAACTTGAATATATTCTTGCCCACTTAATTTGGTCTAAAAACAATGTTTAATTGAGGCTGCTATACTTAAAAGAACAATACATTATAGTTTAAAAAGGAAACTATTTTAATCTTAAATTTAAAAGGAGGAGAAAAAAATATTGTTTTGATTTTGGATTTAAACAGTGGTGATTTGCCTTTAATGAAAAACAAAATAATTTATTATAGGGTTCATTATTTTCCTGAATAAAAGTATAGTTTTTAACACATAATAAGTAATTATCAAAATAATGTTTTTACTAATACAACTCTTAACTCAAGTGACACAGGATAATACAATAGCCAAAGAATAACATATATTAAAAAGAGAAAATATAGCAAGAGCTTCTTGTAAATTATAATAATTGTTAAATGAAAATGAAAATGATAAATGATAAATGATAAATTTTTAAATTTGAACCTTGAACCGTGTAGAAGAATTTGTTCTTCTGAATTCACTAGACAAATGAATTTTAATTCTAGTGTTACATGTGGAATGATGATGTGGTTGGATCCCAATAAGCTATATAAGTGTCATAGTTCTAATTAGATTAAATGATAGATACATTATGTATATATAACAGCATAATCTTTAATTCTTTTTTCGATCAATGATATCATGAAATGATTAACAAATTAGATATACTTAATAGTAAAATTCAATAAAAAAAATTATTCTATCGTGATTTCTACTGAAATTCTTGTAGAGTCTTTTTTATACCAAGAGATCTCAAATTATCGACTAAGACTTGTTTCGTTTCTATTCACAATCTCAATTTTCAATCCAATCATTATAGATCTAATTACATCAATTATACTCATCACGTCACTTTAATCCATATGATATTACATAATAACAATTATAAAAGTTCTAAAAAAAATAGAAACTAACATGTGTAAGTGAATTTATAGAAATACAAATATAAGGAGGAACAATTATGTTCCTACATCAATAATCCAAAATGCAACAATTACGTTACAATCCCAAAATATGTAAAACATATTTAGTATATATTAACAAAAGTGAGAAAAGGTAATATCATGCATGGCATAAGTAAGATGGTCTATTTAAATAACTATTATTAACTAATATACTGAAAAGTATTACTAAATATTTTTTTTCCCTTTAAATTTCAACTCGAAAATAAAACATTTCTTATCATATATTGATTCTTTTTTATTTAACTTCCCATATTAACATAATCATATTATTAGATATCCATAACTTGAATAATTTTCTTAATGTCGATATTAATTTCAAACTGGTATCATTAATTATCATCTAATGAAAGGTTAATCAATAAAAAGTTGACATTAACTCATTGGTATCATTAGCTACCATTTCATTGGTTAACTAATCATAACTTAGTTTTTATGACAATTTCCACCTCATCTTTTTTTTTTTCAATTAAGATTTTCCAAAACACATGATTGCACAATCTCTCAATTGTTTTAGTATTTTTTTATAATTAAATACCAACTATCAAAGCTTCCAATTTTTTTCATTTAATCGACCCAGAGGTTATACTTCTTTTTTATTCCTCATTTGTTTATTTTGACTTCACCACATTGATGTTCCACCTTTACTTGTTGACAAATTATGCATTTGTCATATACTTAGTTAAAAATAAAGAAAGCCTTTATTCATAATAATTATGTTTTACATGAATAAAACCAGTGTTACATGTATCCAACTGATTGGATACAACGCGTATTCACTAATAGTTCCAACTAATTATCCAATGAAACATAAACATATATGAAAGATCTAATGCTATAAAAAAAAACATAAGAGCAAGATTAACTTAGTTATTATTATTTTTTTTTGCAAGATTAGATCTGAATTTATAGTTCGAATTATGGTTGAGCTTTCTAACATCACTAAAACTTTTATCATAAACTCGATGGAGAGCATGTGCATGCATAGTTCTATTTTTTAAATTTTATTGGTCTGCATTGCAACCCTCATAAATCAAATAAAGAACATTTAATATAGCAAAACCATAAGTAAAAGATCCATTATTTTTTATAAATGTTTTTACCATAACCAAACTCCTATTATCTAAGGCAACATATATATGAACAAAAGATCTAACGTTAAAAAAAAAACAAAAACAAAAACCTTAAAAGCAAGATTAGCATAGTTATTTATTCTTTGGATATTATAAACAAAATAATGGTTTGAATTATGGTTAAACTTTATGACCTATGTGTTTTTTTTTTTTTTTGTGGAAAGAAGCAGTTGTTAATGAATATGTTATGCAGTCACTTGGTTGGTTAAACGTAGCACTGATTCTATTCATGTAAAACATATTTAGTATTAAAAAAAAAAGCTTTCATTATCTTTAATATTCATTTATATTTGATTGGTGAATCTAATGTTTAATTAATGAATCTAGAGTAAAGATAAAGTTCATTCAACAAAAATATTTTGTAAAGGAAATTATAAAGTTGTTATAATTATGAGATTCATATTCCATCAAAGCATTATTCTTAAATGTTTCTGATCAATGTTCTATTAAGACTAGATATTAATTAGAATTGTTGAGGCCGGTACATATTATATTCCTTCTTTTATGAAAAGAAGCAATTAATCTCATAAACTAAGATATAAGAGATACTTGGAACTAATATGTAAGTGCTAGTCAAATGACATGTACACTGAAATAACTCATGAGAATTCTATATGAAGAGATCACATATGTTAATAAAAAGGCTCACTTGACAGTTATGTAAGTGACCTTAGATTTGAGATCACTAAGTTGTCTTAGATAAAGAATGATATGCTTTAATCATGACCACGTGTTGTCCTAATCAAATGTAGCAAACAGACAGATATTAAATATAACATAAATTATATGAAGGTATTTAAGTAATCAAGATAGGATTCGTGACCCTAGATGAATTAAGAAAAATGATTCATTTGTTCTCAAATAGTATTGATTGTGAAATTTTTGGCCAAGATGTAATAAGTTTTAAAAAGAGTTTCAAAATCTTATTCAAAGAATCAATAACTATAATGTTGAGAGCTAATATGATTTAACAAAGTAAAAATACTTCATGCTATAATATCTAAATCGAGACATTCATGATAGAAGGGTAATAATTACACTAAGAAATTAGTCACTGGAAGATTAAGTCGAACCACTTATGACTTTCTTAATATTTGAGGGATCATGACATGTTACTAAACATTGTATTTGATCTTCAAATATAAATAAATTAATTATTGAATTGATAAAAAAATAAATTTTTTAATTTATTTAATCCTATTTTATTTAAGATTATGATTTATATTTAGAACAACATATTAAAGAACCTAATGTCTAGCAATTGAAATTAAAATTGAATGATTATTCAAGTATAACTTGATTGTAAATAGATTTTAGAAATTAAAAACTAAAATGTAATTAATATAGAAATTATAATTCTAGACCTAAAAAAAATAAGTAAAAACTTGATTGAATAAATTTCTAAAATTATTCTAAAATAATATATGTAATATTATTTAAGGAGAAAATTGATATTTTTTTATTTATAAGGTTTTTAAATTTTTTCTATAAGTAGAAAGTTATGTTTTGTATTTTCTAGTAAGTAAAGCACAATATAAAAACACCTAAAACACCCAAAAAAAAACTAATATTATAAAATATAGCAACCCCTCAGAAAGAATATAGAGGATTTTTTTATTGATGGTTCATGTAAATTATCATTAGAGACCAGACACTTGAACAGTTTATAATTTATAATAACTCCGCCTTAAAACAATTATTCAAATTCAAAATCCCTTTAAACCAAAAAAAAGAAAATATTAATATCAATTAACTATAGTTAATTTGCGTGAAAAACGGGTGAAGGATGAGCGAGGTCATTAAAAGGGTCAAATGCACACAGGGGACCCCAACAACCACTCAAATTAATCACATGTGAGTGAGTCTAACCCAATTGTTTCCGGGAAATTCCACGATGCCATAATATATTTCAATATGAATTCGATCAGTCATTATATGTCACTCTATGACCGATCGAAGGCACGATCTATACGAATTTCATCTATGAACCAGACCATACGATCTATAAAATAGAATTTCTCTTGTAAAATCCCTAAATTTGTACCATCATACCATACGATCCATAAAGGCACCGAAAGCATGGAACAGCAATTTTTCTCTATTAACCAGGAAGAACCAGTGAGCTTCTTCAAATAATGCATAACTTCATAGTCTTAACAACCCAATATGATCAGAATACCTCGTGGTGTGAAATAAATCACAAACATGTTTCCTTCAAAAAATACACAAAATTCTTCAGTGTATTCTGCCTAATATTCTGAGCCTGCACCTTCTCCTTGGTGCATTTAAAATCTACAGCTATCTTTCATGACTTCTAAAAATTAAGTACATGTAACAATCTATACCTCAAGAAGCTCGGCAAGGTTCTCTGTTTTCATACTAAAATCAAGTCTTTACCGGCTTGAGAGTACAACAGTAGTTAATCTGCAGAGGTAAGATGTCCAAACAATTCATATTCTGCAAAAATGAAAGTGTGATGCTACATTAAAAGACCTTAATATTTAGTAACTTGAATACCAAGAAGACATTGCAGTGTTTAGACTGCTTGCTATGTAACTCATTTTGGTCCATGTCAGCAAAGACATGGATAGTGTGATATTCACTCGTTTTTTTTTTACAAAGAAAGCATATTTCATGGAGAGAAAAATCCTTTCCAATGGAAAAAAGAGGGTAGAAACTCACAAAAGAAAGGCTTCAAGAGCCACTGAAATATCTGAACTTGCATATTCCACGGCGATTTTGAGCAAAAGAATCACGAAGAGACTGTATCATGGTACATACAGCAGTTATCTTACCCAGTTCTTTGTCCTCTTCCTGTAAAATGCATTTTCTTTAATTAAGTATTAAAATTAAATATCTCATGTGTGCTTGCATATGCAGGAGAGAGAGAAGGGGGGTGGGGGGGAGGGAGGGAGAGGTAATACCACTTTGGTAATGCGTTCTTCAAAACTTGTAGAATTAGAATCAACAGGCATGAATATGTTTCTGTAAGCTGTTCTCAAACTCTTAATCTAGATCATTGACCAAAAATATACAATTTAATCATTTATGTGACAGAAAAAGGAAAGGGGGCGTAGAGATTAAATCAAAATACTAAGCAGGTAAAGATGTCGGTGAAAATTATTGGAAATATAAGGTTCATTATTCAGAAAAGCAGAATTCACCAAATCTATATCTTAAATGGTTAAGAATAAATGTGAAAAGATTTCAAATGACAGCCTGACACATCCTCAAACAACAAGAGGCATGCATAAGTTTAATAAGAGATGAGAGCTCTCCTTAGTACCACAATTTATACTTCTTGGATGCCAATGCACCCATGAAGTGTATATAAGCCAATTTGATCAACTTTTTTATATAATAGCATAAATATGGCATGAAAGATTGAAGGATGAGAAGATTAATACTTTGCCCAATTACTAAACAATTTACGTCATTGCTTTGATGATTTTGGAGTCGATTCCATTAAACCATGTCAGCTATTGATTCAACACACTTCCACTGTAATATCCAAGTAGATATTCTTACTTTCTCTATGTGAAGTAGAGTGGAGAAGGTTGCAGGAAATGGGGTGAAATTTGTAGCAGCAAATCACAACATTAATAAATAAAAATTATCTACAACACTATGTATGTTAGAAAGGTTCACAGGGAGTTTCAAGAATGAAAAGGAGCCAGAAATTATATACTGAAGAATGAAAAGAGAGCAATTTGTAAAAGAAAGCAATGGTATCTAGAAAGCAATGGTATTATTAGAGACAGACAAATTTGTAAAAGAAAGCAATGGTATCTAGAACACCCCCCCCCCCCAAAAAAAAATAATAATAATAATAATAA
>Ga0325410_1002501_pt1 | contig 20613 bp, 12 predicted proteins | sample PopdelMetagenome_16_FD_206182 | JGI IMG/M metagenome (GOLD analysis project Ga0325410, IMG submission 206182) | Populus deltoides microbial communities from Bellville, Georgia, United States - Xylem-PdIQD-R3 | ecosystem: Host-associated > Plants > Phyllosphere > Stem > Wood/Secondary xylem... | reverse complement strand
GCTCCCAAATATGTTTGTTATTTAGGATTTTTTTAATTAGAAATATATGAAAATGTTAGTTTTTTTGTATTAGTACATTGAAGTATTAAAGAATATTTAAAAAAATTAATTTAATATTTTTTCAATAATCTAAAAAGCTGAAATTATCACAATATTAAAAAAATTAACACTAGGAGCTTGTTTGAAATGGTTGTAGACATGATTTTTTCTCTGGTCACTATGATGGTTAGGAAAGAGGGACCGTCTGATTTGGTTATAGATGGGTTTTTTTTTCATGATAATTTGATCTTATTTATTTTTATGTTTTAAAAATATTTTTTAAAAAGTTTGAAATTTCTTTTATTTTTAATTAATATTTTTTTAATATTTTCAAAATATTTTGTTCCATAACTCACTTGCTTAATGCCTAATATAAATAGGCGAAGGTCACGGGTGGTTTGAGTGCTTGGGTGACCTGTTGTTTGTCACATAAGTTTTCTTTTCTCTCTCAAAACAAGAAGGTGTGGAAAAAGCAGGCCTAGATGACTTTTTAGGATCGAAGTATTGTGGAATTCAACACAATTTCGTTGAAGGGCCCGTGAGTTTGTATCCTTTGGTATTAAAACATAGGCGGACTCCAAAAACGGGCGTGGAGCTTAAATGATTTGGATTTAAAATAACTACAAATAAAGTTTACAAATCGCTTTCTCACATGGACCGACCAAATTTGGCCACGTGCTTTCTCCAAATGTCGACGACTGCTTTACTGCACGAACTTACTTTTGGAGGGTTAGAATAGCATATAAAGATATAAAGGTGCTATAAAATAGAATAAAATAAAATAAAAAAAAGGAAGAAAAATGGAAAAACAAAGGAGAAATTAACACACAAATTTCTAGAAAGAATAAAGTAGCCAATACACTACAATACCAAACAAAGCAAATGGACACATCAATTTTATTTTATTTATTTATTTTTGGTATGATTGGTCTCCATATTTAATCTACCAATTTGAAAATGAAAACTGAATCTCAGGATATATTTTTAAAAAAAATTATAAAGAACTAGAACAAGAAAAAAAAGAACATAAATGCATAAATAAAAAAAAATAAAAATTCAATTTCCACTTTCATGGCTATTACTTAGTTTGTGATAGAATCAAACCTACCAAAAATGGATCCAAAAGCTTCATACACAGAGAGAGGGTTCCAATGGTAAAAGAAAAAAGAGATATTATTAAGTAAATCAAGAGTTGTCCTCTTCTCTCTCTCATCAAGATCCCTACTCAAAGTGCAAATTCATTTTACTGATGCTATGTTGGGGGGAGGGGTAGTTCTGATTAGGAAATTTTTAAACAGCTACTTGTGACTTAAGCTAAAAAAAAACAACCTGTGGTAACTTCCTTTCTCTATTGCTGTGCTTGCTAATCAGATTCAGAGTCTGACAGCGGCATCTGGTAAGCACCTTTTGGTTCGCTATCAGTTATGGAAGGAGGTCGATCTTTCTTTGCTGCGTGTTTTTCTCTATCTCTCCGCCTCGCTCTAGTTTCATCCTAGAGACATACACATCAAGAATTTTCTCAAAGTGCTTTAGACAGATAGATTGGACACTAGAATCAAAGGGTAAGATACAAAGGTGAAGTACAGGCAAACAGCAATAACATATGCATCACATAGAGTTGAAGGCAACTAAATGGATATTTGAAAGGATAAATCAAGAATAAGACAGAATTACAACAATGAAAACAGTTCGAGTTCTATTAGGAAATAAGATTCAAAGGATTAACAATTATACGAAGAATGATTATTGTTTGCAACTTGCTAGGATTAACAAGCACAACTTTCGCCTGTGCTAGCAAAAATTGCTGGAGATAACTATCATATTCTGTATATTCTATGGCATGATACAAACAAAAAAGATTTATTTCATTTCGTCATCTTTCTCGCAGCGCATAGATAAGGCATCCATACCTAAACAATGTAGGGTACATTGTTGCATGTCACAAATGGATAGGCAATAATATACAATAATGTTTTATAAATGAGTCACCTACAATATAATGGTATATAAATGGTCATGTTATAGTAACAAAATTATAAGGTTTAGATAAGTTTTGTTGCCGATTAACCCCCTTGCCATTTGCAATATTAAGGTTGCGCTTAAATTTTTTCAATTTTTCATAAAAATTATCTAAGAAATAGAAGCATACACTAACTGGAAATGAAAAATATGTTGTTAGAAAAATGTGTTTTTTTAAATTCTTTTAGAAAGTTGAAAAACAAAATAATGGTTGTATTTCAAATTCTCTATTATAAAAATAAAAACCTTGTTTGGTTCACCTAATATTTTATGATCATTCCTTTTAATATTTTCAATTTAAGCCAAACAAGGCCCTTGTTTTCAATTTTGGAAGATTTGTATTTGGTGAATATGTTTCCTTAATCTTTCACCAAAAAAAAAATCATTTTAGAGTATATAAGAAAACTAGAGATGGAAACAAAAACACAATTTTCTAAAAGCAAACACAGCCTGAGATTTTCTATCAATAGTTGCACTCATGTATTCAATTTGACCAAACATCGACTTGACAAAGTAGACCTTTCTTGACTAAGTTGACTATCATAATCTCAACCAATTAGTCCAGCTTTGACAATCTTTGACTATGTTTGACCATTAGGCTAAAACTACTTAATCCCCCCCCTGCACCACTATGCCACTGCCATCCACAACCCCCTTCACTGCCTCTTCCATCTCCACCAGCACCACCACAAATACCATTACCAACGATCAAAGTTGATTGTAAATGGTGCAGGTAGCACAATAGTGTTGGTTGAGGAGGTGGTGGTGCAAAGAAGATTTATAAAATACTCAAACTATAATTACATGAGAGAATTAGTGGCACCACTTCATAACACAATCTTTCCAAGGTACAACCACAATGTGTTGAGAAGTGGGTGATGTCACTGGTTACTCGAGTAGTTACAAACTCAAGTATTGCAAAATGTATTGATGGAGGTAGTGATAATGGAAGAAAAATGGAAGTCACAGTGGAGGAGGTAGGTGCTGGTGATTTGGTGGTTATGCTATAGGTGATTGTAGTAGTATGATAATGTGGTGGTGGCATTGTGGTAGGAGGTTGAGGGGCAGTGGTGGTATTTTGGTGGATCATAATTCTTAAGGTAGGAGTGTTGATAGTCGGGCAAGTGATTGAAATGTTAGTAATAATGGTGGTGGTAAATGTTCGGTGGTGGCAGTAGTTAAATGAAAAATTGATTAAAGCAAGCTGGTAAATATTTAACAAAACTTCAATGAACAGGGTCAGGGTGGTCAACTAAGTTAAATTTTGGTCAAAGGGATGATCATAAACAACTTTTATACAACTTGCATGGCACATGCTTCATAATTGTATCGATAAGTTTTTTTAAATTACATCTTTTAAATTAAAAAAATAATATAGCAATTCAATTCAATGAAAATAAAATAAAATCAATACTAATTCGATAACAATAAAAAGTCATCGTACCTTCTTCTGTGGCTAGGGAGATTGAAATGTTACATCCTCAACATAGGAATATATAAAAAGGTTTCTTTGAATTGAATTATTTAACGTCCTCTTTAACTTTAATAAAACTTTCATTTAATCGATATTCTGCTACTTTAACAATAATTATCTTCAGCGAAGCCATTTTCAGTTTTACAACAGTGGATTACTCAAGTTTCATGAGTTTCTAATGTTATGAAAGGTTTTTCTATTTATCAGCACTCTTTTTTCTTGTTTCTATACTAAGAAGACATACTTCTTGTCTTCACAAAAATACCCTCTTCCCAATTTTTCAATAATTTTCTGTTCTCTACATGTGCGAAATAATTAATCTATGAATCTATGAAAAAATCAAACCAATAAAAAAAAGAGTATCTTGTATTTTTATCATGATTTATAGGATAAACCAGCATGATTTATAGGATAAACCAGCATATTATGGTTGCTTAGTAATCAAATAGACCGATTGTTTCCTCCTTCCACCAAATTCAAATTATCATTTCATAACTTTAAGTTTTTTTAAGTAAAACCATATAAATGAATTGAACAAGCAAAAAAATAATTGTTAAAAAGAAATAGGGAATAATATCATCCAAACCATAAAATTCTTAAAAAAACAAACAAACTAAATAAAAAGAGGACTACGGCTATTAATCACAACATTCTCTAACCAATAACCAATGATATTTAATTTGAGACACAAGTTGCTTCAAAATGAGATGCACTCGTGAGGTGGGGTGCGTCATCATGTGCGAAATTAATTTTTGTAAGACTCACGAAATCAGTTTTGGGTGGTGTCTATTCTTTCTCTTAAACTAGAATCATTGCATATAAAAGGACAACACAACAAATAGAACAGGATAGTATCTAGATCAATTATTTAATTGTAGTTTTACTTTAGACTTATATAATAAATTGTTTATCTTAGGTGAAACAAACTTTTAAAGGTGACAGAATTATTGGTACTTTTTAATAAAAATTCATATATCTATAAAGGAGTAACCTGACATTATATATTGTAACATGCAGTCAATAGTATTATTTTTCTCAATTATTTATCTTTTAATTCATCTTAGGGTTGAAAAGAGTGGAGATCAAAAGCTAGTCTAATAGAGTAATAATCCATGTTAGATTTTTGGGTGAAGTGAGCTGTTTTAAGTTTCTATTAACACTTTTAACAAATCTTTAAGCTGTTTGAATTATTGCATACAAGTATTATATGTGAAATAAACATGTCAAGATAAAAAAAAGTGAGTAACATTGAAGTGAAAAATACCAATCCATATTAGAATATTTAGGCTGGGAACTCTCTCCCTAACTTCCATATCTTTTATTAGCATTTTATAAAGCATATGCATGCAGGAGCAAAAACTGGATACTTATGCTTTGCCCATATAATACCACCTATTGTGGAGTAAGTAATACGAAAATCGCGATATCAGCAATAAGGTCATTGTAGTCAATTAAAGATTTTAAGGGATTTGTTTTTTTATATGAAATTATGGATTATTGTAATGTTAGGTTGATTGGTGAGTGATGACAATGAAAAGGAATATTAACGAGCAAAGCTAGGGACATAGGTACCATTTAAAAAATGAACGGGACCAAAGAGGTGAGATGTTAAGAGTAACCTTACCCATCTTGGACCCACCCATACCTAACCATTCATGCACCTACTTGCAATTGCATAGGTCATGGACAACATGTACACACACAAGCTGACTAGCATTCACAGGCAGACACTTTCAGTGTCATCACTTACCTTCGCATTTGACTGGCTTGGCTGACTTGCTTGAGTAGGATGAGTTGACTGGCTCCTAATCAACCATATGGTACCAAACGACATCAAGGCTCCCAAAAGTAATATTGGGCCGATTCTTGGATCCCCTAGATAATCGTAAATTCTGCTAATATTGTTGTAGATCCTCTGCTTGATTCCTATGCTTTTGGAAAAGATGCTTTGGGCACCTCTTGACCAGATAGGCTCTGAATCCTCAGGAACAAGAGCAGGAGTTTTTGATCTCTGCATTGCAAATGGATAAATGTGTGAGCAATTGAATTGAATGTTTTAAATAGAAGCATCTACTAATGTTCCAAAAGAACGTTTTCACATCCAAATATCACCACTAAACCATGTAGAGGCTTCATGAAACAGTGTTTGCACATATATAATAATAAGACAACGGGTCAACTCACATCCCTTCGTGAAGTGCTCGATCCCACTGTAGGATCAAGCTAAAGTTAAAAGGGGTCTGGTTTCTGTGCAGTGCCAGATTAACTTTACCAGCAAAAGTTGAAATGCACTAGTCTATTCCATACCATTATACCACTGTATATTACACTAGATATGCAATTTACAGCGACACTTCATAATGGAGATCCCCGCTTTGAAGTGAATGTCACAAATAAGGCTGCTTTACAGCGTTGGCCAAGGCCAAAAATTATGTGGCTTACATAGAAGGGCAGATTCCTGGTGTCACCATCCCTGATTATTTCAGACATCCATAGCATGATCTGTACCAAAATAAATAAATAAAACACGGAGAAAAAATGGAAAAGGTGAGTCTACGCAATAATTGCCTGCCATTTGAAACCTTCCCCAATAAAATAGACAGAAATGATTAAATATATGATAAAAAAAACCAAGCCCCAGGACACCCCCCCTCCCCCATCAAATCTAAAAAGAATATGGAGACTTTATCATTATGTGACTAGAAGATTATTCCAGGGGCACACGTTCACAGGATACTACTAGATATCTTTCCTATAACTTTGCGTTATCCTTTTCTTGTTCTCTATTGTCTTGTTTTCACCAATAATCGATACCCACAAGTGCAATTGCAGAAGTGGATTTCAGGAATATAAAATATTGGACCAAACCAAGGGATGGTGTGAAAACTAACATAATAAGAATTGTTTTCATTCTGAGGTGGAACTCAAGGCTGATTTCTTCATTTCCAAGAAAATTGATGCAAGTTTACAAAGAAACTTGTGACGTAACAATTTAAAAGGATTTTTAAAAGTTGAAGATAGAGAAGTGGTGGGGGATCAGAGAGGATTATAGTGAAAGAAATTGAAAAGAGGAATGGTACAATACCAAAATTTTATTTGGGGTTTTATAGATACAATATAATATTTTGATGCTCTTTTTGAATATAAATTCTTTACAAGGATATTTTTTACCTTAAAAAAAATAAAAAAAGCCACATCATTACATGTGTCTTAGCATTTCTGAAAGGTTTACCTGACTCACCGTCGACACAATTTGAATGCATAGGACCAAATTAGAAACACGTGCAAAGAACTCTTGGAGCAAGACATGGTCTTAAATTCTAAACTGAGGGTTTTTGCAAAGATCAAAATATTGAACTAAAGAAGTAATGAAAGTAGCCAACAAATCCTTAGAGAAGGGCTATACCTGTGAAATTTCATCTGAGCCATTGTATCTGGCAACAAGTTGTGATGCAGGATCCACGTCCACATCTTCAAATACATTAAATATATTCTTTGGCTTTGTATCAACCTTGATATCATCCTCAGAAGCATTCCTTTTATAGCGCACAATAAATAACTTAGGTACATCAATCAAATCCCTCCTTGGTCCACACGTATCATAGCTGGTTTCTGAATGAAGGTAGTAGGAACAATATTTCTGGATGAAAATCAGAACTGTTAGTGACTTTGAGCCCAAGAATAATGAAAATATTCATTTGTTGTTTGAGTGGTAAGCGATTATCAATATTTATACAATTCTGTGAATCTTTGATCAACAATATATGTAAATGATATGGAGGGTAAGATTATTTTTATAGGGAAGAATAATTTCCATGAGAGGACAGCTAGATTATTTTTATAGGGCAGAATAATTTCTATAAAATTGTGCTTGAGCCAGTTGTACTACATCTATATTTGAACATTGCATCTCCAAAGATAAAACAAAGAATACATCATTACAAGTTGTAACACCACAATAAGGAGGCATAACTTGTCAGTTGACCTAACTTGCACACAAAAATGTAGTCTCTTTCCCTTTTTCATGAGAAAGGTCATAAGTCATATCGGGGTGTTGTTCTCATGGATGATGGGAAAGTAGTAGATTAGGTTTTTCTTAAGATGCATAGCATGGTCTGGGAGAGACATAGAAGCCTTGAACTGGTCACGACAAGACTCCACCCAAGACTTTTCCCACCTCATAATAAGTCTTAATACTAAAACAACATACGTAAATGGAGGTATCTATACAGGTCCAAGGAACATAAATTTGAGGTAAAAAATTTCTCAGTAGATAAGCTAACAGATAATTTTACTTTTCCTTTAAAACATTAATGTCAATTTCTTCATTGCTGTATATAAAATCCCCACCTAATAACATATACACTGTGGCCCAGATGGGCTGCAAGTAAATAGGGCAGAATTATCACAGAAAATATTCCATAGGATCTAGGTATTAAAATCACAAGATTTAATGACTAAAGCATTTGCTTTAAGAAAAAATTATCTACACAGAACTGCTTTCATTTGCTACCACTTTGTGTCTGTGTTCAACTGAACTAAGTGCAAAATCAACAGCATATTTGGAAAAAGAAGATTATGTAACAGAACTCACTTCTTGGGCTTCCCCGTCAAGCCAAGTAAAAGTCAATCGTTTGCCTTTAAATGCACCAGTCAATGCTAATGGTTGCTCTTTATCAGCTTCACTTGATTCACTATCTATTGATAATCGTTCTTGTATCCTGCGCATAATCTATGAACTTATTTTATTCACTTAATTTCCAGAAAAACAGGCAGCATTTCCAATGAAGGAAATATTTTTCATATTAGAATATTAGACAAAAAATGAGTATTTGAAACAAAGCAATATAAAAAGCACATTTTATTATTCTTTTTGCTCCCTCACCCAACCCATTGAGATAAAAAAATCCAAATATTGCAAAACTAGTTCTTAATTAATTGTGTCTGCTCTTCAATTTAAAAATAAATACATTACAGAGCTGAAAAAGAAAAGAGGTCACGGACTTAGGATTGATTCAAAATGTTATTAAATATTTAATAATATAAACAAAATTGGAGACAAATAGAAGAATAGATATGAAAATCTATAACAGATATCATCTGAATTGTAGGATGGCAGTTAAAAGCTTTACAATCCTTTTCTAGCTACATTGATTTTTAGTCCTACTTCCAGTTGATTAAAAGAATAATGTGTAGAATAAGTTTTCAGAAAACAATTACAGCTTGAACACAAAAAAGTTAAAAAATGCTTACTTCACGCATCTTGTTAAGTTCTGGGCCCAGCCTTCCTGCTAGAATAAGACAATACCATGATATGGTATCATTTCCAGCACGAGAATGGCCTCGGGCATCACAGCCAAGTTCCATTGATGTTGCACTTCTTAGTTGAGGAAGTTCTGAAATTGCACATGAAAATCACTTTAACTTCTCTGAATATAAAACATTGCTTCAATACCAAGTTGTGTTTAAATAGCATTACTGATATTATGAGAGTTTCAACATCTCACGGAAAGCTTGAAATTATGCAAAATTATAATGTTGCTTCATTCTTCCTTCAAGACTCAAGATAACTTGAACAATGAAGATATCAAGTATGTAAATTGCATTATCAAATTACTTTATCAATACGTTTAGGATTTTAACAAGCCCAAATTTCCACTGGAAAGGAAAAACAATACTCTTGGGAGAACTACAACAATGACAAATTTCAGTTTTATCTCCATTCTAAAATGCATATGAGATCAAAGCACCACTCCACTACTGCATCCATTCACTTAGTTCTCCACTGTCCCCAACATCACTTGACATTCTCACTGTCAACGAAGTTTGATGTTGCCCAAGTATTGCCTAATGATGTTGCCCAAGTATTGCTCTCTTTATTTCTGTTTCATTACTTGCATGTCACACTATCTCCTCTCATGCATATACTCATAAGAGAACCTTGCATCTACAATTTTAATTATTAGTTTTCAAGGCTTGATGAGTTTAAGCAGGCGAGTGCATCTCATTGATACTTGGAATTTAATTTAAGCAGGTGAGTGCATCTCAAAGAGACTATAAGTCATATCATCATAGTTATAAAGCTCATAACTTTGACAATTTTTCAACCTTTACTTGTATACAGAGCAGTCATGTCAATTTAATATTTAATAATGGAAGCAAAACCAATCATACAGAACATTATGATTTCCCCAGCAAAGAATGCATAGAAAATATTACAATTTGAAAACCAAAATATTTTCTAATGTGAGAAGATAAACATTGGCAATAAGAGAAAATCAATGAGCCAACAAATTATTTAAAAAATTTATAAAATCCAATGGTAATGTTAGCGATGACAACTCATCGACTCAAAACACCAATGGTTTATTTTGAAAATCTAAAACAACTAGTAATAAAAAAATAATGAAAAATACCTTGTTGTTTATTTTTTTCGACAAGATCTAAAAACTCTGAATTATTGACCATTCCTGCAACACAATATACAATGCTAAGTTAGCTGAAAGAAGCATAGAAACCACATCGCAAAGTTCTATAGGAATCGAAACCAAGTATGAAAATCAAAGAAAGACATACCATGGACAACAACAGGTTTCACCCCCGAGTCTTTCACAAAAACAATAGCAGGGGCAGATTCCACCTCAAATCTGTTACCCATGAATATGAATCCATCAATGTGCATGTTATGCCAGAAATTAGTGAACAATATAGTGTTTTTCCAGGTTAAACAATCATAGATGCACAGGTGGTATTTGTTAAAAGAAGGTATTAGTTCAATTTGCAAAAGGCTGGGCAAGTTACTGAAATTGAATGCACAATTGCAGGCTCCATGGCCAAACAAATAACAGGACAGTGTTTGGGAAAGAAGTAGTCCACATACGCATTCCACCATACAGAGAAATCCTCCTCCCGCCATAACACAAATGCAAAAGAGGTATAAGCCCAATAACTTTTAGCAGTCTGGCGTACAAATGGAGTAGCACGCGCTCCTGTTTTTGAGAAGAAAATGACCTTGACCTAAAATTCACATGCACAAAACCATCAGTACGATTACAAAGTTATCATCAAAGCTATACACACATCAAAGAATGGATATTAAAATTACAAATCAAACTCAAAGTTACTAACATCTAGCCATAGAATTGGTTTCTATTTTTATCTTTTTTCTGTTTCCTTTTCTTTTCTCTCTTTTGCTATAAAAATTTGGGATGGAGGGGCTAGCCGCACACCTTCACCAAAGCCAGGTGTTCAAAGGAACCAAGACCAAGGTTACCTCACATCACATGAGTGATTGAGTGTGTGTTTGGCAAGGCTCAGTCAAGCAATGAGAAAGAATGATACTCGTTGTCATCAAAGCATTGAACTGCATATGCATTTGTTATTTGATATATAGTGTATCACTCCAATTATGTAGATACCATCAACGAGACAAATATCCTAACAATAAAATGTTATTTATGCATGCCAAAATGTGCATTTTTTTTAGACTTGAAGACTGTCAAGTGGAATTAAAAGCAAGCACCGAATAACAGAGAAGATTATAGATTCTAAACCTGTGGAAAAAAATGTGATGGATTCGAGAGACTAGAAACTTCTGACTCCACAACAACACTGCACCTCTTTTTATAAGTACCAAAAATCTCTCTAATCTATTGCAGTATGATAAAACCCATGTTGGTGGTATTGATAATTGAACCAAATAGTTGCTTTTGAAGTCTCTTGTGTTCATATGACTAGGAGTTAATTCCATGATGTTTACTTGTCTAAAAAGATCAAAATCTCAGAAAAATTACATCCCTACATAATTCATAATAAGATTTAATTCATACTATGTTAACTTAATTTTTTGGACAATTCCTACATAGTTCATACTCACTTTGACTGCACAAAGTTGGTCCTTGGTCAATAGAGAAAAGAGCTTGCATAATGACAATGAAATTAATAAAATAACATGTAGAAGCATAATAATAGCACAAAGAAATATCCAACAAAAAATATCACATCAATTTCGATTATTAATATGACACAGAAAAAGATACTCCAAAAGGTAAAATGTTATAAACGAGAATCCAATTCAGATATCACACTAGTGTGCAAAACCTAATTTCCAGGTTTCTAAATCTACTTGAGATCTGATTTCACAGTTCATTGCTTGCATATTGAGTTCAGCTCAGTAGGGTCAATTCAATAGTACTTCATATTATCAACAAAAAACATTACAAAATCAACAAGCCAAACTTCACATAAATGAGTTTCTAGCATGAACTAACATGGCTATCATATAGGCATTATCAAATTCAGTGACGACATACAGTTGACTCATTCCAAGATACAAATTTTATCAAGAACTTAGAAGTTAGGAGAATGTACAAACATGGAGATAATCATATATTTCATCCCTTTACTCTTTGATATTTCATAGTGAGGACCATCTATATTTTTTCTATTAAGACCATCTGTTCATATCCGTTATTAAAAGTGTTATTTTTCCATTAGGAGAATGTACAAACATGGAGATAATCAGATATTTCATCCCTTTACTCCTGATATTTCTTAGTGTGGACCATCTATATTTTTTCTATTAAGACCATCTGTCCATATCCGTTATTAAAAGTGTTATTTTCCCATTAAGACGTGTTATTACAAGTGTTATCTTTCCTCAATTAATATTATCCTATTAGAAAAGGTAATGTATAAAAAATTTCACAAGCTAGTAGCGCCCTTAAACCTCATCAAAAACCATCAAAATCATTTTTCTCTGATTTAAAAGGTCCTAAAAAGCAATCATTTAAAATATTCAAAGTCTCAAGAATATACACCCATTCTTTTCCTCTTCAACAAGAACCTAAAACCAGTGGACAAGGCTGCAATATCTGAATTAAGCAATAATTTATTGTGTCGATAATGTGTGAGAGGTGTGTTGTGCATGATCAAAGGCTTTTGGGTGGTTGAAGAAATTGGTGGTTATGAAGGATAGAGTTCAACGTGATGAGGGAGATTGTGAGGCTAGAGTAATGACAAGAGAGATAGCAAGGCCAACTGCCGGGATGTGAAATAAAGAGCTCAGTAATGACAAAATGCATAGGGAAGTGATGGTGATGAAAGAGTGTGGTTGCTGTGGTGAAGAAAGAGAGGAAGGATGATAACTAGAGGAAAGTGATTTGAGAGGGAGGTTTTTCTATTATTATTATTGGGTGGGGGGGGGGGGGTATTCATAATTTTGGTTCTTTATGATGTCTTCATTTAATTTTATAAAAGCATTTTTTTTTGAACTTTTTATTTAATTCCCTTTAATTTAGTCTTAATTTTATCATGTAACAACTAAAGTAAGACATGTAAACATCATTATTAACAGCAGTTGATGAAGGGACCACATTGTTAATGGATTTCTTTAGAATATAGAATTAGCAACATAAATTAGCCAAACAACATGAGTAAGGCCTGAGTTAAAAAAATATAGCATTAGCAACATAAATTATCTTGACAGGCAAGCACGTAAAAAATCACTTCAAGCTTCTTCCTCCATGACAATCTATCATGGAAGCAGCAGAAATTGAGAGATTAATAAATCCTCTGATAAGTTCAAAAACAAAAATATTTCTTGAAAATTTGAAGTCCAAATTACAGACAAGTTTTATCACAATGTCTCAAGAAATGACTAGTTAACTCATTAATTTCAACACAAACTTGACCACGAATCAAAGTTGAAGAGAAGAATCATATAAAATCGAGATGATAACATTGTAAATAATAGATTGAATGATAAAATTAACTTGAAAAAGAATTTACCTTGTGGGGACCACTTTTTGCCAGAAAATTTTGTCCCTGTATTATAATGAAGTTTCATATCATTCAAGCAGTAAAGAGACTAGGAGACAAAAGAAAGATAATATATATGAAACAAGAAAGGAAACACAGTAATGCCTTTTACTTGCATAGAATATAATGATAAAGAGTGATTTCAGCATTATGTATCAATATGGTTAGTAACAATGAAAAATAATTAAGCAACTCAAAAAATCCAGCAGGTTGTCTAAAAGAACCATGCAGAAACAGCTAGACGACATATGGTGACAGATAGCTTGTGCAACACATGACCCACAAATTTACTTGAGAATGCAATGTTGTGGTCCATTTTGATGACTTTTTCTTCACACAGGTTCTCTCATGTTACAGCATGATGCTTTGACTCATGCAAAAACCTTCTTCAGTCGAAATAATAGAAAGCAAGAAAAAAAAATTTGTCATTAAAAATGATTATGATAAGCAAGTGCCTTGAATTACCAGTGATTCCTTTGAATAGTATAAAATGCGAGGTAAACCCAGCACGTTTGTTGCAAACCAATCAATGACTGCATCAGTGGAGGGATCACCCTCAAACCTAGCACGAAAACCAACTTTAGTACTATGCTATTGTCAAGTCAGTTAAATATTACTTGGAGCTGTATAACACCTTAAGAGATTTTGATATTGCTGGTATCAAATGAAATGCAGAGTCTTAAAGGTTCTAAAATTGACTCCAAAATTTAAAATTTCTCTCCCTCCACCAAACCATCTTTTTTAATTGCTTTTCCTTGCTTTGCAGTGTGATTTTTTTTTTATATTTTCTCACTTTTTAATTCAATCTCTAATTTTCAACCTACCTAACAAGACAAGCTGATGCTTTGCAGCCCGATGGAAAAGCAACAAGCGAAGGAAGTCCTGTAAGCATTTCCATCAAATTAAAAATAAGAAACAAGTTATGCTGAAGCTAAAGTTATTCAGCAAAAGTACATGCAATTTGAGAGGCACACATCAAATCAAGAATAAGATATTGCCAATATATAAATAAAAACTATGCATAAATGCAAATAATAAAGGTGTCTTGGCATAAAGGATCAAATGAGTTCAGAGATGCAAGAATAAAAAATTTCTGGCATCAAATATTGACTTAATTCATTTAATTCTTCTGACCAGTACTTTAATGACCAATCTAAGTACTGCTCCCTCCATCCCACAATGGGCATACTCCTTTGCCTTTTGTTCTATCCAAAAGATGTGTCCATTATCAAAAAGTCAAATATTAATTCTCTCCCCTATTTCTTCCCTCACTAAAAATTAAATTCCACACTTTTTCTCCAACTACTTATCTGTTAAGACAAATCTGGAAATAAAAAAAATGAAATATTGACTTAATTCATTTAATTCTTCTGACTAGTACTTTAATGACCAATCTAAGTACTACTCCCTCCATCCCACAATGGGCATACTCCTTTGCCTTTTGTTCTATCCAAAAGATGTGTCCATTATCAAAAAGTCAAATATTAATTCTCTACCCTATTTCTTCCCTCACTAAAAATTAAATTCCACACTTTTTCTCCAGCTACTGATCTGTTAGGACAAATCTGGAAATAAAAAAAATGATTGGCACAAAATTTATTAGCTATTCTTGGTCAAACAGGACATCTTTTGTGAGAGGGAGAGAATAAAAGACAAGTCTAGCACGGAAGGTAGTAACAAGGTTGCTCTCCAACTCAGCAATATGCTAAGCATCAACCTATGACAGAAGCATGAGAAATTCACAACATAATCGCCTTCAAGGAAGCTTTTGGCATGGAACAAACAATGTCAACATATAACATAGACAGGGAAGGAGCAGAATTATACAAAAAAGATTGCTAATTTACTATTATGCCCCTAAAATCAAATGCCAGGTTCCTGTCACTAAAATTTCAGCTGTAGAAGCAAATGACTTGTACTCATTTTCTGTCTGCCAATCCAATCCATCTGTATATCAAAGAATAAACTAGCATTTCTAATCATTTTACATTGCATCCATTGAATTGTTCTTTTTTTTTTTTGGGTTCATTGTTTTACACTTGTTCAATTAAAGGAGTAGAATAATGACTAAAAGTAACACTCACCATTCCGAAAGAAAAAGTTTCCAGTTGGCTTTCTCTCAGCAAGAGATATTGCAAGTTGAAGCTCACCAAGTTCCAAAATGCCAACACCGGCAACACCATCCAACAGACCAGCTGAATGTCAAAGCAGATAGAAAAATGAAATAGCAAATGGTGAATCATACTAAAATTGATCTCTTAAAAAAACATTCAAAATAGATAAGAGATGGATCATTAGGAAAAAGTAAAAAGCAAAATAAGTCTTTTAAGATAATGATTGCAATGAAAGTCAACATGGAATTAGATTAAAAAAAAAAAACTTAAAAGTTGTCTTAAACTTCCGAGATACCTCAAACCTAGTTTCTTTATCTATTTATAACCAGCTAAAACTTTTTAAAATAACCCAACACGATGATGAAGAATCAAATTTTCACTATATTTATTCCTTTTTCTACTTCTTCTTCCAAGTACAGGACAACGCCAAGGGGTTGATGGTTTTTTTCTACCAATTGGTACCCTCCCCTCACCACCACATGGGGATGGTCTACAAGGTTCATAACTACTACTACAAGAGGTTTACCTAGCCAACATTTAGATGCGGTTCTACCTAAACTTTTCTGGTTCACTTGTCCGAATATTGTTGAGCAGTTTTTGCTTCGATTAGACACTCAAGTCCACAAACTTTAAACTTCAAAAGAAGTGATGATATCCTGTTTACAATGTATTAGAAAGGATGCACACTGTGATATATGACATATTTTAGACTTTTTATCAAGAGGCCAAGAAGTATAAAGCTTATCTTAGTTGCATGGAGCAAACTAGGTCCAAATGGTTTTACCATGGCCTTCTAAACAAATATTTAAGATACCACCACATGAGTTAGTGTTTCATTTGGATTCCATGAATGAGAGACATAGAATTGGATTCCATGAATGAGAGGCATATGAATAACTAATTTATCCATATTATTGAGCTGTTCGAATATTGATAATGAGAAAAAAATCAGAATGACAAAATCAGAATTGGAATAAAACTTCAGAAGAGGTAAATCAAGAATCCAGACAGCTAAGGTTACAAGTCTAGATGAGAGTTCAAGAAGGGATATAAGAAAGGTTCTAAGTACAAATGATAAATCAGAAATGTAAGACATAAAATTCAGCAGGTTATCAACAAACATAAATCTTTTTGAAGAAACATATAAATAAATGAGCATAATAAGAGATACAATTACACAAAATGACCGATCAACCCAGATTTTAACTAAAACTTTGATAATTTAGCAAATGAAACACATACTGATATCGATCCACGAAGAAAAGAATTGAGCACATTTCTTGCTCCCAAGTGAATATACCTGAATTGAAATTTCCACACACAATATTGTTAACAAAAACTTGGCAAGAATTGATATTAATTAAAATCTAAACCACCTACAAAGGACATGTGGAAGAATCATCTCTCTCCCCCCCCCCCCAATCAATCTTCTTCTTCTTCTTCCTCTTCTTCTTCTTTTATTGTTCCAATTAATTTTATTTATATTTCAGCCATACTTCTGTTTGTGTTGCTTTCCTCTTTCCACACTACATCAAGAATCAAGTAGAAATCTTTTTTTTTAATGAGAAAATAAGTGTAAATAAAAAAAAATAATCCAAATACCATGTGTTGCTAGTTTCCTGTCTTCAAAAGCTAGAAAAGTAATAATACTTGAAAATGATACACATTTTAGAAAATCAATTCCACTTACAAGTTACAGAACAAGGTATCAATTTGACATCAATATCATCCCATAGCATGGAAAAACTAATCTGCAGAAATAGTATATTAAAATGCTCTAGAAATCAAGCATACCAGAACCAGCCATGGTTTAGAACTATCAGACATAGGTGCAAACTCTTGAGATGTAAACTCATTAAATGTGTGAAATCCAAGATCTGAAGGAAAGACAAGATTATTCATTCATCAGCCAAGAGTCAAAATCATACACATAGAAATAATCTAGTTACAATAGAAAACAAAACCGAGAAGAAAAGTTTTTACAAAGTGAATTGAAGGTCTGATAACAAAAAGTAGTAGCATATTGACTAACCAAAAGCAGTAGCTTCTAGTAATGGAAGATCTATGCCTGAAATGCTTTCCCCAGCATATTGCAAGTTAATCTTGTCCATAATATGCTGCAGCCAGGAAAATCTAGTCACTTACGAAAAAACTCATGATCTAGATCAAACAAAGTAGTTGGAGAAATATAGGGGGAAAAAAACTGGACATAGTAATCGATGGTGTAAGAGTTAACTACTCACAGCTTGCTCATCAATGCCAAATATGTCATAGTCCCTTTTCCATAAAGGATTCGTCAGCAGCTCATAAGCATATTGGATCTGAAATAACCACATATTAGAAAACGATTCACCAAAAAACATAACAATAACCCATCACATACCAGTAATAAAGTTGCAGAATCAGCATATCAGACAAGAAGAAGAGATATAACTGCTAGAGTTGTAGTAACCTAATTGAGCTTTTGTCATCTAAAAAGGCTTGCAGAAAGAGATCTTATACATTATGTCATTTTTATTATCAGTCTGTAGCCAACTAGTGGAGAAATCTTGAAAAACTTGATTTTAATAGGCTCGTTGCTTCTCAAAGCTTAACATGTACCAAAGAACACTTTCCAGTTTATTAATTATATGAATTACATCTGAAGCAGTGTACTGAAACTCACATGAGAATGAGTACTTCTAAACAGTTTGAAAACTTCTGCAAAGTGCATCTCAAAACTTGCGATCACAATTTCCATAATTGTTTTCCCATATTTTCACTCCTCCTCACATTTAAAAACTTTTTCCTCGCTGCTTCAAACACTAATCATGGGGAACCAGCCTTTCAAGGATGGTAATACTAACACCTCAACTCAACTTTACCTCTAGATACCATCCAACCCGCTTGGCAAGTAGAATGATACAGTACTTCATAATTAAAACTTGAAAGGAGAAAAAAAAAAGAAATTAGATTACCTTTATAAAATCACTAGTGGCAGGAATTCCCGCTTCTGAATTCCTGAAATTAATTACGATTGATGCTAATTAAATTAAAAATTAATTAAACAAATAATTCATAGAATTGAAAGAATTAATACCATTTAGAAGACAACTTGTCGTATGCTTCTTTCACTTCTTCAACAGAACTATACCGCTTTATCCCCAAAACTACGTTCGTTTACAAAACAAAAAATCAGAAATGCAATTGATAGTATACAGATACAAGGAGGACACAAGTAAATCAATACCGTCGTAATGAGAGGCAGGGAAGGATCGAGGAAGGACGACGAGCTGGTAGAAGACGGAGAGGGAAAATAGGAAGAGAGGGACGCTGTAGGCTTTGATCTTCGATGCCATTGACGACATCGCCGCTTCTGATGGCAGGGTGCTTCGCCGAACTGCAAACCGTTAAAGAAGTGAAAAATGGGAAGTGACAGCTAGAAAAAAGAATATACGGTACATATTTTTATATTTGAATATGAACGACGTAGTTGTGATTTTAAAAAATTCGAGTATGAGTGGGCCTTATAGTATGTAATTCTCTGACTTGATGGGCCTTTGAAAAATTAATATTGGGCAAATAAGCCCAAACGTACAAAGCCATAGCACACGGCCCAAACGACCATCCAGTGGCAAGAACCACTTCCAGTCCAAAAGCAATTAACCCAGCCCACTCGAAGCTTTTATAGGCTCAGTTGGGTGGTCAAGGACTATGATGTAGATGCCACAAGCCCACATTGTGAGCCACCATTTGCATGGCATTTTGGTCAAGTAAAATTAACACACATCTTCTGTCTAGTGCTTTTCTCGTCCAATATTTTTTTTTTTTAAAGATAAAACTTGAATTCCTTCCCGTCACATTCTTATTGCTAGACTCTAAAACAGATGGCTAAATTTGGAAAAACAAATCAATAAAAAGATAATTTTCTCATTAAATAAATAATATTTTATTAATAATAATAAGATAAGAAAAATTACGATGAAAAGTAGAGATAATACCAGGAATAGTTGTAATGATAATATTTATAATTATACCAACAACAACAATAATAATAACAACGATGATGATTGTTGTTATAATATTGGTAGTTATTATAATGGTGATAATGAAGGATTTATGATAGAATAATAATAAAATAATGATTATATTAGTAGAAAAATAATAATTATTATCATGGTGGTGATGATATTAATGCTGATCGAAAATGATAATTAAAATATTTAAGTGATTGTTTATTGTGAACTAATAGTATTAAAGTGTAAATTTTCTTTGTCTTGTTAGATTAAAATTGATATTATTCAAGAATTGATTATAAATTTGTTATATTAATTTATATTTCAGTATTTGTTTCTCACTAACAAATAAAGAAAAATATTTTTAATAAAACAAACCTAATGTAAGAAAATAAACTTTAGTTGTTAGACAAAACATCCCTTTGTATATCCCCTACCACACACAGGATCTCGTATCTTTTCCCTTCTGTATCATGGCTTGCGCCTGCTCCCATGAACACATCCCTCCATGCCTGGTTTTTGTGCATTAATAAGCTCCTTTCGAGGATTGAACATCTATTACATGAAGGGAAAAACGAGAGGAGAAAAGTCCTGATTTTTTGTTAGCTAATTAATGGTTATCTGTTGAATAATCCAAGATTTTAATACTAGTAGTATATAGGGCTAAGTTTCCATGAAATAATTAACTAGCTACCATAACTATAGCTTATTTCCAATGCCAAGCTAACTACAGTCTACACACAAATAGCAAATGCACTAAGCCTACATATTATTGCCAAAATGGTCTCAAGAATACCTTAACCCATGCTTAGTGTTTCTCCAATTCACCATTAATGATCCAACTAGCTAACACTCAGCTTAGGTTACAGGACTGACCTACCTTGCAAATGATGGTCACATAATTAGAGTTTATTTGGTTGTGACAGTTGTTTTTCAAAGTATTTTTTATTTAAAAATTTATTAAAATACTATATTTTTATCATCAGTACATTAAAACAACCTAAAAACATTAAAAAAATAATTTAAAGCAAAGCAAAAAAAAAAAATTCTTTAAAATACAAAAATATGCTAACCCTTAATCCACCATGGACACTAAAATATATATGATCAAGTTATCTCACTTAAATGAACCTTACAACTTGGAAATATCACA
>Ga0325410_1002498_pt1 | contig 20622 bp, 9 predicted proteins | sample PopdelMetagenome_16_FD_206182 | JGI IMG/M metagenome (GOLD analysis project Ga0325410, IMG submission 206182) | Populus deltoides microbial communities from Bellville, Georgia, United States - Xylem-PdIQD-R3 | ecosystem: Host-associated > Plants > Phyllosphere > Stem > Wood/Secondary xylem... | reverse complement strand
AACATGATAGTTGTTACCTACAACTCAGCCTTAACCTAAACCAAGGTTTTCTTTGTTTATTTTCTTTGGAAAGGTTGCTTTTGTTCCTGAGATGTCAGCAATGGTGGAAAACAACAAGATGAAGGTTCAAGAGGACCATGGTAGGAAAGTTGATGAACAAATTCAACACCTCTGAAAGACTACAAATGAGAATGGAAAGAAGCTTAATCACTTCAACTCATACTTACAAGCCAAAATAATTATTTTTTGAAGGCTAACTCTAGAAGTCAATAACTAGAGGTGAGATTCTTTGTAGGGTGATAATGATTATTTTTACTTAAAAAAATATTTTAAAAATATTATTTTAAAAAAAATTATTTTTGACATTAGAACATTGAAACAGTCCAAAAACACTAAAAAAATTAATTTGAAAAAAAAATTAAATTAAAAAAAAAAAACAAGTTAAAACTTATTCTCAAACGGTATCTAAAAGAGTTAACACCACAATAAGAAATATTATTCGAAGGGTGAATCCACGAAGAGATGGACTTATGAATCAAGGAGTGGATTGTTCTTGCAACCAAGAAGTAGTACGAGAGAGGCATTATATAGCAATGCCAAAGATTGATCTTCCAAACTTCTAATGAGAGAATCCTAGAAGCTGGATACGTAAATACAAGAAAGTATTCAAGTTAAACTATGTACCAGTGCAATAATAGGTTAAGCTAGCATCATTGTACTTGGATGGTAAGGTAGAAATTTTATACAAGGGATTCTTGTATGAAGGAGAAAATTTAGCCAACTAAGAGGAATTCATAAAATATTTGGCAATAAAAAAGATACGGTGGAAGAATTCAATAAGTTAGCACAAGACAAAGGGTGGATAAGTATGTGGAAAGATTTGAATGTGGAAAGATTTGAAGAACTCGAACCTTTAATAAATGCTTATTCTCTACGAGAATCATTTTACATTTCAAATTTTATAAGTGGATTAAAGGATGATATTAGATCAATGTTAAAGATCTTCAAGCCTACAATATTGTTACAAGTATTTGAACAAGTTAAATAACAAGATGAGTCCATTAATACAGTGGCTAAGAGAAGCATATTCTTGTAGGAGAGTAATCTAGTTTACAACTTTGGAATGGCAATATGTAACTCTTATACTAAGCTTTTTATTCAGTCAAAGAATTGTCAATACTAAACAATCAAAAACATTGTATGAACAAAGAGGAAGATTAGGTTTGTGTTTTAAGTGTGGAGAAAAATCTATGATTGGACACCATTGTAGTGTCGAAATTTGACACATGATGGAAGGTTTGGATGAAGAGAAAAAGAAGTTCTTATAAATAACAGAAGGTGATAGTAATGGAATGATAATTGAAGGTGAGAAAGTAAATGAATATGGCATGTCTCTGAATATCTTAGTTGAGAGTTATGCTAATAACACCATAAGAATTTTGGGATGTAGTATGGGAATGAGTCTTATAATCTTGATTGATAGTGAAAGTACACATTATTTTATTGATGATTTAGTGGTGAATAAGATTAAAGTAATGATTAGGAAAACTATTATCTTGGCAGTAACTATGGTAAATAAAAGTATAATGAGGTGTAATACCTATAATCCATTATTTACCTGGTTTATATAAGGGTATAAATTCAAAGAAAACTTGAGAGTTTTGAAGCTAGTGAAATGTGACATAGTTCTTAGTGTGGATTGATTGAAGCTTTATTTGCCTATATTGTTTAATTTTGTTAAAATGAAGTTGTCTTTTAAAATAAGAGGAAAAATGATTGAACTTAAGGGTATTGTGAAAAAATACATATTACGAATGATATCAACTACTAAAATCTATAAGAATTTGAAAGAAATTTTATATGGTTTTATGGGGAAGTTATTTTCAATAAAAGCTACCAGCATGAAGGATAAAAAGGAATTTAAACCAAAATTTAAAGAGCTCTTGGATAAATTCCGGTCTATTTTTAAAAAACTAAAGGACTTATTATCAGTAAGAAGCTTAGATCACAGGATATCATTACTTCCAAGAGTGGAGCCTGTGAATATGAGACTATATAAAAGTTCTTTCATACATAAAAAAAAATTTGAAAGGTTGATTAAAGAGATATTATAGTGTGGAATCATACAACACAATTGTAGCCCTTTTGTTTCTCTAGTATTATTGGTTAAAAAAAAAACAACACATAGAGATTTTATGTTGACTATAAACATTTAAACAATATAATTGTCAAGAACAAGTTTTTAATTCCACTTATTGATGACTTAATGGATGAGCTATATAGTTCACAATTCTTTTCTAAGTTGGATCTAAGATCATGTTATCATTAAGTAAGGATATTTGAGGATGATATAGAGAAAACAACATTTAAAACTAATCAAGGACATTACAAATTCAAGGTGATGCCTTTTAGATTAAAAAATGCTCATGCCATATTTAAAGCTTTGATGAATAATGTGTTGAAGCCTTTCTTGAAAAACAAATTATGTTAGTATTATTTGATGATATATTAATATATAGTTTTACATTATAACTACATGTTAGTTATCTTAGAATGGTTTTTAAGACTTTGAAGATCAATTAATTATAAGCAAAACGGTCTAAATATATATTATATGAACAACAAGTGGAGTATTTGGGCATATCATATCCAATACAGAAGTGTCTATGGATCTTAAAAAGATAGATGCATTAAAAAATAGCCAATTCCTCTGACAGCGAAAAAACTAAAGTGATTCTTGGGTTTAGCAGGATATTACAAGAAGTTTACTTAAAGATTTGTCATAATCAGTAAGTTATTAACATAATTATTGAAGAAGAATGGCTTTAATTGGACAACTGTAACTCAAGAAGCTTTTGATAAATATAAAACAACCTTATGTATAACTCTTATATTAGCATTACCAAATTTTAATAAGTTATTTGTTCTAGAAACAGATGCATATGCAAATGGTTTGGGGGAGGTATTATGTAAAAGGGTAAGCTATTAGCTTTCTTAGTGAAGCTTTAAATGTTAAACACTTTGGGTTATCCATATATGAAAAAGAGTACATGGTCATATTGATGGCAGTTGATAAGTGAAGACAATATCTAGAGCATGATCAGTTTATAATTAAAATTAATCATAAAAGTTTAGAGCACTTATTAGAGTAGAAAATCCATACTCTAGTTTAAAGGAAGGGATTGACTAAACTAATGAGGCTTAGATATCAGATCTTATATAGAAAAGGAAAATAAAATATGATAGTTAATGCCTTGTCAATACAGATAAAAGAAGAGTTGAGAGCAATTACAACAGTAGTTCCAACTTAACATGAGGAAATCAATGATAGTTATAAAGAAGATTCATCCATTCGTAATATTGTCACTAAAAAGATGATTAATTCATATAACTTGTTGTAACCCAATTTTGGATTCACCAAGATTGTCTAGAATGTTATTTTATTTCTATTATTATTTATAAAAATCCAAAAAAATTAAGAAAAAAGTTTAAAATTCAAAAAAAATTTCTCGAGTCAACCGCATCTTTCCATAAGAACCGAGTCCACCGGGTCAAACCATGTCGACCGGGATAAAAATGAGTTTTGGGTCAAAACCATCATTTTCAACCAAAATCGAGTCCACCGGGTCAATACGGGTCAAACCATGTCGACCAAGGTAAAAAATGAGTTTCAGGCCATTTTGGGTCAAAACTGTTATTTTTTGGTCAAAACCCGGTTTACCGGGTTGATACCCATCAAAAGTTTTTTTTCCAGTGTTTCAACATAATTTTCGGTCATTAAAATGGATTTTTAGCGGTTGAATCGGGTTTTTCTAATACTGAATTGAGTTTTTAATTTTACCTATATAAATATATATTATTATACATAATAAAAAATAAAATAAAATAAAATAAAATAAAAATTTTTGTCAAACAGGCAGTTGCACTGAAAGCAAACAGTGATTAAAAAAATAAGATTTGTGAAAATTTAAGACTTGCATGTCTTCCTGTCACTGGCTATAAGAAAAAAAAAAGAAAAGGAGGAGAAGAAAGAAAGTGAGAAGAATAGAGAGACGATATCCTGTATCACTATTCATGTTTTTTTACTATTTCTTCATGCGAGTAAGATATTGATTTTGATTAAAAACAACATGAAAAATATCAAAAATATCCTAACCGTTAGATCTAATAGTGTTTAGATCTGAATCGTTGATTTAATAGGATACAATAGGGCTTACCACACCCAATTAAAACCCAAATAAATCTTAGCCCTTAAAACAATTTGCCTTTAGATCCGGTGGCGCCACGTCACACGGTGTACCAAGCTCTCGGTACACCGCGTCACACCAGATCAAAACTCTGCTCATCCAGACCGTCCGATCAACCTGCAGATCAAATCAATCACAGCCGCACGATCTTTTCATCAGAGATCCAACGGCTTACAGGATTCAGCTGCATCGGTATACCATGCTATCGTTCACATCGTAGTATAACCCAGAGCCTCTCTCTCCTCTCCCCGGCGACTCTCTCTCTCTCCTCCGATCTCCCATCTCCGGCCGTTTGAAGCCTCCACACCACCACAGAAAGGTCTCCAAACTCCTAAAAAGCAAAACCCCGGCCTTGTTCAGCGTTTTTACCGCCCCATCCGGCCGGAACAAGGGCGCGATTTTCGTCGGCCACCGAAGCTTGAAGTCGTCGATTCTCACTCATCAGCCATCAACGATCGTCAATACCACCACCATCAGAATCCTCGACATCATATCTACTAGGATCGACCATCGGTTGGACAGAAATCGCACCGGAAAATCTCGCCGCCGCCAACAGTAACCGCCCGTGTGCCACAAGCGCTACCAGTGGCATTTTCGTAATTTTTCGAGAAACCCGAGGGTATTTCAATCTTTTACCTATACAGTGGCACACAGGTAATTTTTTGGGGCTTTCAACTGGTATTTTTGATATTTTTATATATATAAATGCTTTTAAATTTTCTTGCATGTCGTAAAAAATACAAAAAACCGAAGTCAACATGTCTCTTTTTTAAAAGGACCAATGTCAAAAATGTAAATACCAAATATGGATTATGTCCATTATTTCTTTTGGTAACCTAGACGTAACTCTCCTTTTTAGGGTTAATATATCATATTTTAGACAAGTCTCCTAATTTTTAGGGACTGATAATATTTTTAACGCGTCTCCTATTTTTAGGGACCGACGTTAACCATTTAAAAAAAAACAAATTACCAATAAATCCAAAATATAATGGATTATATCCATTATTTCTTTTGGTAACTCAGACGTAACTCTCCTTTTTAGGGTTAAAACGTCATTTTTTTAGACAAGTCTCCTAATTTTTAGGGACTGATGTTATTTTTAACGTGTCTCCTATTATTAGGGACCGACGTTAACCATTTAAAAAAAAATTGCAAATAAACTCAAAATATAATATCATTTGAATCAAATAAAAAACACACAAGTAAGGATAACTTTTCTTTTGAAAGGATGTTTTAAGGGTGGTGTCTACCTTCCCTTAATCATAACTAACCCCGTGCCCGAATCTCTGGGACCAGTGTCTAATTTAGGATTTCTAGTTCCCTCAAATTACTAGATGACGACTCCAATAAAATCTTTATTTCCCCCATTCGAGAAAAAACCTTTTTTGTTAAATAAACAAAAAGTGAGAGCCATCGTCCGACGTCGTGTATCGACATAACTGACCAAATTATTCATATATATAGGGAGTTATAAGGTTTAAAAATAGGGTGGTGATTGGTGTTAAAGACCAATTAAGAAAAAAGATTATGAAGGTTGCTCATAACTTATATATTAGAGGACATGCTAATATTCAAAACTCTTACCAAAGGTTAAAGAACATGTTCTACTAGCCTATTATAAAAAAAAAAATAAAGGAATTTGTTAGCAAATGTAACATCTGTAAACAAGCTAAATTGGCGAGGATGGATTATCCAAGTCTACTTCAACCTTTTCCAATTATAAAAGGGACATGGAAAGATATCATTATGAATTTCATAGAAGGATTGCCTAAGTTAGAAGGCAAAGACATTATATTGGTGGTGGTTGACAGGTTTATAAAGTATTGACATCTCGTTGTACTCTCACATTTATTCACGGCTCAAGATGTGGTTAAGATGTTCATGGACCATTTATTTAGGTTTCATAGGTTACCAACTACCATTATGACTAACCAAGATAAATGTTTACTATTTTTTTTTTCTGAAAGGAATTATTCAATAAGTCAAAGGTCAAATTGCTTATGAGCTCTACATGCAATCCATTAACAAATAGGCAGACTAAGAGATTGAATCAATGCTTGGAAACTTATCTCAGATGTGTGATAATACATTAACCTTATAAATGGAATTAATGGTTATCCAAATCTTAAATCCAGTTTAAAAAAATATAGTAGCTCCAACCAATTCTTCAAGTAATTCATATGTCAAATGAATAAGATATTAGATTTTTTGAGTTGACTATATAGAATTTTAAGTTCAAAAAATAAAAGAAGTTGTTAAAGTGTACGAGACATTCTAACCTTGTTGTGCTTTTTTTCTAAAGTATATGCTTAAATATCATCACAAGGGATAACTAACTAGTAGTGTTATTGTTTCTTGATGCAAATCTGATGCATATTAAGTTATATTCTATTACATTGTTATTATATTTGTAGATTAGCCTCTGAAATATGCCACAAGACATAAAATCATATACAATATTTCTTTTTAAGCTATAGCTAAATGTTCAAAATTCAAGTGCTATAGGCCATGAAGATTTAGATGAATTTCTTTATAGGGAGTGCAGTTAATGGAAACTGTACTATGAATAGGAACAATTATATGTAAACAAAGTAAATTTAGTTGTATGAAAAGGAAATTAATAAAAAGAAATAAAGAAATCTGATAGTTTTATTGCAAACAAAGAATTACAGTTAATAAAAACAAGTAGCCTCATATCACTCAAAGGAATTACTTCTATATTGGAAACACCAAATAACAAATAGGTTTTCATTATGTGTCCTGTTGAAACTACTAATCTTCCATATATAGTTTTACAATTGACAATTATTAAATATTTAGACTCATAATTGCTAATAACTAACGGATAAAGATAATAGCAGTTACTACTGCCACTTGAATGATAATCCAATAAGATTAACATTAATTATTGGATATCAATTGTCTTTTATTTCCAACATAAATAGCAGGAAATTTAGCTTGCGCAAAGTACTTCAATTCATTGGAATTTGATTTAGCAAAATCCTTAGTTTTATCACACTTTTTCACGTTGTTAGATTCAATTAGTTATTTCTGCTTAGTTCTGCTTTGGATGCTCATGTCTTGATCACTAGAATTTGCATCAACTTCCCCATTCCCCAAGCAATTTGCCTCATGTAATTTTGAACATAATCTTGAAGCAATTTAGGATTAAAACGATGAACTTCAACTTCATGTAACCACATTGCCTCCAAATAGGATTTAGATATCCATTGTACCAAGAACTTATTATAACCCCCCTCCTAATATGTACTAATATGTCAATATAGAATCCATAATTTTAGGAGTGGATGAAATCTGAAGAATAGTTGAAGGAGGATCCTCTAGTTCATAAATAGAGGTAGAACTATGATAAGTTGTAAGATCTTTCACAATGAAAATTGGACTAAATTGAGATTCTATTGGTAAATCAACCAAAATAGCATTAGCTTTTAATTTCTTAAGAATCTTGAATGGACCACCCCTCCTAGCATGTAACTTTCTATATATTACATGGGGAAACCTTTTAGGTCTTAATCTTATTAACACTAGATCACTTTCTTTAAATTGCATAACCTTCTTGTGACGGTTTGTCTGAGCACTATACTTAACAACATTTTCTGTAATCGTTACCTAACATTCTTATGTAAAGAAGATATAAATGCTGCAAAATCTAGTCATGTCTCACTAACCTTCCGAGGATGAGGTAAGGAAGTAACATTTATGGGTACTTTGGGATGCAAACCATACACAAGTTCAAATGTTATACATCATGTTGTTTTGTTGACAGTGTTATTGAATGCAAATTCAGTTTGGGGTAGAATTAAATCCCAAATATCACTATGATTATTAGTTAAACAATTGAGCAGATTGTCAAGACTTTTGTTAGTGACTTTGGTTTGATCATCGGTCTATGGTGGAAGGCACTAGAAAAAAGAAGTTTGGTGATAAATTTGACATCCCTATCAAAAATAATAGAAAGTGGAAGGCCATGTAGTCACACAATTTCTTTTAGAAGTATAGAAGCAATATGGAAAGCATCAAAAGTCTTTTTACATGGAATACAATAAGTCATTTTGGAAAATCGATCCACCACCACCATGATAGAATCATTACCCCGAACTGTACTTGGAAGTCCTAATATAAAATCTATGCTCAATTCAAGCCACAACCTCTATGAAATAAGTAAGGAAGTATAAAGACCAATATTGTGTTTGTTCCCCTTATTCATTTGATAAATTCTACACCAGCTCACAATGGTGTTGACATCTTTTCTCATATTTGGCCAATAGAAACGATCAGCAACCAAAGAAAATGTTTTGCCTTGTCCAAAATGACCTGTTATTCCTCCTCCATGTAATTTCTAAATAATAAACTCCCATAATGAATCCCTAGGAATACAAATACACCCACCTTTAATTAAATAACCATCTATGATGGTATAATCTATTATTGGAAAAGAAGGAATGTTATGTAAGGAACTCCATATCTTCTGAAAATCTATATTTGTACTATAACAATCTTTTATTGAAGCAAAACCTATCGGGTTTGTTGAGAGAATGATTAATGGATAGGGTCTGCGACTAAATATATTTGTCACCTTATTCTCATGGATAATTTTGTGCTTGAAAACAAAACTAAATTATTACAGATAATTGATCCATCGAGCAAGCTTGTTACTTGACTTGTTTTGAGAATTCAAATACTTTAAGAAGTCATAATCTATAAACAGAATGAATTCTCGATGAATAAAATAAGGCCTCCAATGCTTCAAGGTCTAAACAAGAGCATAAAATTCTAAATCATGTTGAATATTGCTTCCTGGTATCATTCAACTTTTCCCTGTAATATGCAATGAGATGTCCTATTTAGCTCAATACACCTTCAATATTACATAGAATGCATCACAATAAATTTTAAAAACCTGAGAAAAGTCTGGGAGTTTAAGAATAAGAGTTCCTGCCATCTTCTGTTTAATAATTTGAAAAGCCTTTGTTGTCGTAGGAGACCACTTAAAATTTTCTTTTTTTCAAACACTTTGTGATTGGAGCCATGATGGTGTTAAAAGCATGAATAAATCAATGATAAAAGATGGTTAAACCATGAAAACTTCTGACCTAAAAAATGATTATGGTTCTAGCCACTCCAAAATTATAAGAACCTTCTTTGAATCAGTTTCCCCTCCTTGTTGAGATATAATAAATCCTATAAATTCACCTTAGATTGGAAGAAAAGGCACCTGTTAATATTTGCAAAAAAAATTCTCTTATCGCAAGACTTGCAAAATCTACTCTAAATGTTCTAGATGTTCTTCCATATTTTAATTGAAAATATTTCATCAAAATACATGACAACACAGTTGCCTGGAAAAGGCTTCAAGGTCTGAATCATTACTCTCATGACGTGTTTGGTGTGTTTGTTAGGCCAAAAGGCATTACCAGCCACTCGTACAATTCATCTTTCATATTCAAATCTTATACAAATTTAATGATAACCACTCCTTAGATATAGTTTAGAGCAAATTTTAACACCTCCTAATTGATCAAGCATGTCATCCAACTATGGAATTGGAGAACAATACTTGATTATGATCTTATTCATTACCCTGCTATCAATGTATATCCTCCAACTCCTATCTATTTTGGCATGAAAAGGGCTGGTACAACACAAAAACTTAAGCCTTTTTTTTTATAAACCCTTTATTTTCAAACTCTTGTACTAGTCGTTTTAATTCTTTACGTTCTATAGGGCTCATTCAACAATGTAAAAGATTTGGTAATGAAAAACCTGGAACCAAATTAATTGATTGTTAAATATCATATAAGGGTAGTAATTGGGAACGGAGTTCTTTTGGGAAAATATCTTCAAACTGTTATAGTAGATGTTGAAGAGCTGCTGACAAAACTTCAATTGTTGGTTAACTTTTCTTGTCTACAGCCTTATAAATCAGTATGAACACAACTGCATTTCATGTAGTGTTCTTTGAAACCCTTAAAATGATAGTATTATGGTTGAATTTTGTTGAAACTCTCTAATAAGTGTCGCACCCGATATCGAGACGATCTTTAATAATTATATTTACGAAAGAACAGATTTCTAGCATCTTGTTTTTAGGTGGGAAATGTCTTATTTAAAGAGTCGTCACCTAGTATTATGGTCAACATAGATTATATGGTACGGGACCGGTTATGTAAAAGAGAATATATTATCACCCCTTAAGCGTCCTATCTGAGGTTGGCTGTTGGTTTTGTATTAAATTACTAAGACTTCGTTGGATTGTACTCCTAATGATCTGCTTGTAATATTCCTAATTCTAGCGCCACTAAATATTCAGATACGAATACTTCCAACTCTGGCGTTGGTAAATATTATGTAACATAAAAAAAACATGGTATTCCTGACTCTAGCACCAATGAATAAATCAATAAAACTTGAATTTGAAAGCAAAGCATACATTTTTTTTCTTATTTTTTATATAAAAAAAGGACAAGAATGTATCACATACCATATTTGCATTTTACAATAAAAATCCACAAATCAAATATACAGTGAAATCATCAAAAACATACGAGGGACCCACAAATAAAATCAAAAGGATTCATTAATTTTTTTGGAATTTTTTGATATCACAAAAAGGCTCGTTTGGCCAAATATCAAAACAAAAAAGAATAAAATAAAAAGAATTGACAGAAGGGTGTGTTTTGCCAAACATACCCTTGACCCAAAACAAATTGGGCCAGTTAGGCCTAAGGCCCAGGCCCAGCTCGGTCTCAACTGTTTCTGGTTTTTTTATGGCTGGATCAAGCTCGGCTGTACGGGCTGGGCTAGACTTCAGCTGGGCCAGACCCCGGCTGGGCTGGCCTGGTCACTGGCACAAGTTAATGAGCCGGTGGGCAGCAGGCACTCATGCGTGAATTATTCACACATGCTCTACACAGGGTGAAGGTAATGATAACTACCTTCGCACGTGTAAAATGAATCAAAAGCGGGGAAGAGATGAAAGGCTAACCTGTTGCTGGAGATGGCGAAGACAATGGTCACTATTTCCTTCTCATTCTGTTTGTTTATTTCTGGTCGTTCTTTCTCTGGTTTTCTCTGTCGTTTGTCTAGTTGTTCACCATCTTCGTTTTCTTTTGTTCTCTATTCCCTCTCTGTCCTCTAGTCTCTCGGTCCTCTCTTGCTTCCTTCTATGTGTGTTGTTTATCTTGTGGCCTTTCGTTTGTGTTACTCCCCCTGTATTTTTTTTTATGTTCGTTCCTCTATTCTTTGTATCTCGCCCCCTATTCTCTGGTTTTTTTCTTCTTCATCCCCCCTGTCATGGCCTTTCTCAGAGAATGACATGCCTTCATGCCTTGGTAACGGCATGCATCGTGGGGCAGCTGGCAGGCGTTCGTTGATTTGCTACCGTTTCTCCTTCCGGTTGAACCAATGTGAGTGAAGAAGATGGTGAATAGTTCTCTTTGAAACGACATCGTTTTCACCTGAAATGGATATTTCTAATTTGCCCCCTGAATTGTTGACATTTAGCAGTTGGGTCCTTATGTAAATCTTTTTTTTCTAATTCTACCCTTGGATTAATTGCAATTAAACTCCTGGATTTCGGTGTCATTTACAAAACAGTCATTGGTTTCCAATTTAATCAATTTGGTCCCTAATTGGCTCTAAACTTTGGTATTTCTTCAATTAAACCCTTGATTTCATTAATTAAACTAATTTGAAGTTCAATTAAGTCCCCAAACTTATCAGTTGTTCAATTAAGTTGCTGTTTTTTTAATTAAACTAATCCAAAGTTTAATTAGGTCTCTAAACTTATCAATTGTTTCAATTTCTACCAAAATTGACTTTCAAATTTATAATTTCATCTATATTAGTCCTCAAACTTCTAATTTATAATTTCAATTTATTTTTCATTCATTCATTTTTTATTTTATTTTATTTATTTATTAAAAAACAAAAATTAGATTCTGATAATAGAAAAAGGCTCTAAAATCAACTTCTTCTTCTTGCACATCAAGGAATAAGTGTTTTCATACCCATTATAATTCACCTTAATGTCAAATAGCTATGGTCGACCTAAAAGTAAATGACATATTGCCATAGAGAGTACATTACACCAGACTTCATCTTCAAAATGGTTGCCTAAAGAAAATTATATCAAACATTGATGTTGGACCATAATAGGATGCTTGTCAGTAATCCAAATAACATTGTATAGGGCAGGATGCTTCTTTTTTTATAATTTTAGTTTCTCCACTACTTCAGTAGATATGACATTAAGTTCACTACCATTGTCAATAATCACATTAAGTGTCTTGCCCTTATGTGCAACTCTAATGTGAAAGATGTTAGCTTGCACCCTTACCTCTCCAGTCTCTTCAATATCTTCTTCCACAGTGTCTTGATCTCAATTTGATAATTATGGTGCTACTTCAAGATTTAGTTCAGAGGCATGCATAATCTTCTTCTTCTCCTTTGTAGGGCACACTACTGCAAAATGTTCATGTCCTTTGCACTTATAACATTATAGTCCTATAAAACTCATACCTACTTTATTCTGATCTCTATAAGAGGCTTCACTTCTAACAGTGTTCATGTTGTTTTTTATATTGTTTTGCATCGGTGATGGTCTACTCAATCCACACCAATCTATCACTATTTTGATTATTTGGAATGCTTATTGCTTTTCTAACTACAAAGCTAGTTGATAGGCTTTATCCGCTATGAATAGTTTGGCAGTCAACATGTCATTTCTAATCTCCCCTCGTAAACCTTTTAAATAACGAGTAATGATTTATAGACTATTAGATCATGGAACTTCTCAATGTATTCATCAACTAACATAATCATTCCTTGAGTCCAAAAAAGCATATCTTTAGACACCATTTATTCATAATTGACTAGCAAATATTTTGTCTCCATATGAGCCTCCATACCTGCCCAATCTTGTATGGATGGTTGACATATGCTCCTCAACTATTCTTCCACACTTTCCCACTCTACACGGGCAACCCCTTTTAACTTTAGTTTAACAAAATTGACCCTCATGTTTTCAGGCATTGAAAATCATTCAAAGTAGTCCTTAATAAACACCAACCAAACATGAAAAACATCAAGACCAAACTTCCCATTAAAATCAGATACTTCTACTTTTATTAGTGTAGTGAGTTCACCCATAACCCTTTTATTTTGCTTATTTCTACCTCCGCCCAAATGTCCCCCCACTTTCTCATCACTTACACCCATATCTCCCAATTGATTCTATCTTAGTCTACCCCTCCTATTATCTCCGGTAACGTTTCTCTCCTTTATGACATCCAAACGACCACCAATAGTTCTCAAGGTACGAGTAACAAGTTCCATTTATAACTAGTAAAGCATGGAGGTATGGTCATTTTGTATAGGTGTTTGTTGTGTAGGGGTTAGGTTAAGAAGGACCAGGATCCTGCAATTCCTAGTTTATGGGATTGTAGAAGTGTCCACTGCAAGTACCAGGCACAAGAAGAACAATGGATTTGAAACCTGCTATGATACCAATTAATGAGAATTGTACTATGAATGAGAATAATTACGTGTAAAAAAAGTAGACTTTGTTGTACATAAAAGGAAATTAATGAAAGGAAAAAAAGAAATCTCATAGTTTTATTGCAAACAAAGAGTTACAGGGTATAAAAAAACAAGTAGCCTCACATGAATGAAGAGAATCACTTTTATATTCCAATCACACCAAATAACAAATAGGGTTTCATTACATTATATCCTACTGAAATTACTAATCTTTTGTATATAATTTTACAATTAACGGTCATTAAATAATTAGACTTCTAATTGTTAATAGCTAACAAATAAAGACAACATCAATTATTATTTCCACTTGATGATAATCCAATAAGATTGATATCATTTATTTGGATATCAATTGCCCTCTCTTTCCAACGTAAATGGCTGGAACTTTAGCCTGCACACTTCAATCCACTGGAATTTGATTTAGCAGAATCCTTAGCTTTATCACCCATGTTCACGTTGTTAAATTCAATCAATTCCTTTCTACTTAGTTTTGCTTCTAGTGCTCCTGTCTTGATCATCAGAATTTGCATCAGCGGCTCTTTACACAGAGTTATTCCAAGTAAAAGGATCGGGAACACATGGTAAGGGGATTGAAACCAATGATGTTTTGAAGTTCAAACATGCTTATTCAAATGATTCGGGGCAGATGTTCGGGGGTAAGGAGTTGGAAAATCATCAGCAAGGATGTCATTTGATTTGATTAAGAATTGTTTTGAGCTAGGTAATTAGTGCAGAGAACTGGAATTAATATTATTGAAATGCACATGAATCGCAGCCAGGCTAGCTTTTGTTGCATTGAAATTAACATCTGTAGTGTATGTTGAAATGCGAGATTTTTTGTTCAAGTTCAGTAGTGCTATCAAATTGCAAAATTTAGAGCATTATGCTTTTCAATTATGTTACAAAAATTTAAGCTGAGCTCAACGAAACGATTCCATTTCCAAGCAATTCTCAACTTTCTCCGTCACTTTTAATCAAATGGCACTCTTCGCATGATGGATGTGCAAGTGACTGCCTCTGAGGCTGCGATTCATGTGCTTTTCATTTATTTTATTTTTTAAAAGACATGTTCTCACAAAACATTGAATAACGTAATAATCGTTATTAATAATAGTAGTGGTAGTTGTTTTTTTAATTATTATTTTTAAAATTATTTTTTATTTGAAAATATATTAAAATAATATTTTTTTTATTTTTGATATTATCAGCACATTAAAAATAATCTCACCGCATAATCAAAACTGCTTTGGAATGACAATTAAGAAGCCATTAGCTCGCAAATTGAATAGCAGCCCAGTTTTCGGGTATCATGCCTAAATAATTGACAGAAAAGGATGGAACAAGATGTCCCGGGCGTTTGAACAGGTCGCTATCGTGTTGAGTTTCAGAGGAGATCAGCCTTCCTGGGTGTTTCCGAGGAAATTTCTTCCAGTGCAGTGGATATTTGCGATGTTATTGCAGCTGGCCAGCTGCAGAAATATGTCCTTGGGTGTTCACTTGGAAAAAATGTGCTGTATATTTTTCTTCTCTCGCGTGATTTTCAGTTGACCTTTGTTGAAGACCTTTCGGGTCTTCTGTCATCGCATTACTATGGAAGCTTAACGTGTTTCTCTTGAGATATTCATTCCTTCATCAACTATCCATGCTTTAGTACTTGGTCTGCCATGTGAGGACAATGTGGCGTAACAAATGGTTTGACGATTCGACGGTGGTAAAAGCATTCGTGAGTGAATGAATTTTTTCGGGAAAATGGAAGCCATGGAAACGTAGATAGAAGACAAGAGATAAGCTATAATATAGATCGTGTATAAGCGAAGAAAAGGTTCGTAGCCTCATTTATTCAAAACTCGGTGTGCCAGCTGAGTTTTAGGCTTTTCCAAGTTCAACTCAACGGTTGAGTGGTCAGTGGTGTAATGAAAGCCTTTCCAGTCAAATCACTAATGATATCGATTAAGAAGCAGAACAGGAGGGGTGCAACAGCGAACGACAAAATCGCTTTCGTTTCTGGTTTATAGAATTTTGAATCATCAGAGCTAGTTTTTATCTGTATATTTTTGCTAAAAAATATTGGATATTCAAAAATTTACCAACATAAATTTTCTAAAACACAATCACGTTTTAATGAAGAAGCATTCTATTTAAACCTAGTCATAATTGTGCTCGACAATATACCAAGTCTCAAGCATGTTTTGCTTGGTATTGTGATAAGCCCCGGACACATACAAGAAAATGATCATTCTCTCTAAGCATGCCCATGAGAATAACCGTCCTCTCTAAGCACGCTCATGGAAATGACCACACTATCCTCCCTTGGACTGAACATTCTTCCTGAAACACACTCAAGAAAATGAGCATCCTTCATTAAAAACGTTTAGGGGATGACTCTCCTTCCTTGTGGCATGCCCAAAGGATGGACCCAACCTCTTTTAAGGTCACCGAGAGAAGGACCCACCTATCTTGGGTATAGATTAGGGAAAGAACTCAGTCTTCATGGACTTAGTTACATTTGATATTTTGAACTATAATCTCCCTACACATTTTAGGTGTGTAAAAGTCTTTCAGGGACCCACCATATTTTTATCAAATATTAATACAGATGTAAAATATATTTATCCTTCATTAAATGGTTATAAATACACCATGAGACCTTTAGAATAGATGTTCACAATCTTCATTATTTATTGTATATATATTTTCAGAGCATCTCTCACTATAATATTATTATATTTTCTCTTTTTAAAAAGATATTTATTTAAACATCAGAGTCTCCACCTCTATTAAAGGAGATCTTTTACAGGTACTAGTCACAAGTCATTTTGGTCCACTAAGTATAAGCTATCAATCATTTTAGCTAGGAAAAGTGGATGAGATTGTTATGACCAATTAATTAATAAATTATCTAACTAGAGAATTTTATTTTTAAGTTACTTGAATATTTTTAGATATTATGAAGTATAAAATGTGAAATGAAAATTTTATGGATATAATACACTCGCTTAGCCCATCATGGTGATGCAAGGCTTTGAGAGCTTAATTAGGTTCACTGTACTCAGATGCATACCATGTGGATCGATGGACATTGCACCAACATATAAAATGTTCACTGTATTCTGTCGTGATGGATATTATAAACTTAATCAATTCCGACGAAGAGGCTATCAGCTGTCGTATATATGTCTGAATATCACTTGCTTTCGAGCAGCTGAAATGCAAGCTTTACCCTCTCCCACCCACATGTATGAATCGCTCTGAAATGTGAAAACTGACTCTGATGTTTCTGGCTATATTGTTTGAGTGATGTTGCGTCGATTGAGAGTGATGATCAGTGCACGGAAGCTACATTTAACCTCATAAAAAAACTCTCTCGACGGATGACAGACCGCGCATTGAGGAAAGTCTTCACGGATGGTGGTTTTCAGCGACCTAACAATTAACCCGCGTAGTCTGTATATATGATAGGTCAATTTCTCCACCTATCTCTATGTTTTGTATTGTAGTGAAATGTATTTTTTAAAAATATTATTTTGTTTAAAAATATATTAAAATAATTTTTTTACTTTTTAAACGCTAAAAAATAATAATTTAATGATTTATAGAATAAAAACAAAAAATATTATTGCATCTTAGCGTTTGTATTACTGGAGAACGTTTCCATGGATTTCTGCGTAAGTTGTGCATTCTGAAGGCAAACGCTTATTTAATAAGCCATGCATGAACTTCTTTTTCACTCAAACACGTGTATAATCTTTATTGGTCCCTGTAATTGAAAATAGAAACTAGTACAGTACTAAATACAGGAAAGGGTACAAATAAGTTCAATTTTGAAGAATAAATGATAAATAAGTTATATAATATTTTTCAAGAACAATAAGTTTGTTTTTCAAGTTTTTATTCTAAATATGTTCATATTCTGTAATATCCACACAATATATTTAAAAGTTTGGTATTTTTGTTTTCTTAAAACTAAGATTATCATTATTCTTTTTTCATATCATCTTAATTATTATTCTTTTAAAACTGGAATTCATTGTTTTGTATTTTAAAATTGTTTTGTTATTTCTTAACATTAATAGAATTACATATTTTTCATTTTTTATAATCATAATTACATTTTTTTTAAGTTTACAATGATAGTAATATAAGAAAAATTGATTACAACAATAAAATATTTTACCAATGAGAAAAAATAAGTATTTAAAAATTGTTATAAGTTTTTTCAGGTGAACTAAAAAAATAAAGAAAAAAAATAAAAACCACTTGAGTAATCTTTTTAAATAAATAAATATATATATATATATATCATAATTAAATATAAAATTTTCTGAAAAATAGATTGTAAGAGTAATTTATTGGTTTTAGAAAATTATAATATAATAGAACTTAATAATTATTTATGTTTTGAAGGTCAACTACCTTTTCTCTATACATATATATACTATGAACTAAACCCATAGACATATGATATTCATTGTAGCACTAAATATAAATTATTATAGTCAAATTATATTCTTCATCCCTCCACTAAATATAGATCATTATAGTCAACCTATTTATTTCTGTTATAGTTTTTATTCTTTTAATTAATCTTTGAGTGTTTTACATATTTTTTTTATTTTTTTTTTCAATCTCACCGCTTAAATTTTAATCTAATTTTTTTAAAATCATATTTGATCATTTTTTTAATTATTATTTTTATATCATTTTTTTAATTGACTTTTATTTTTCAATTTTATCCCTTATTATTTTATTTATTTTTATTTTTATATTGAATCTGATCCTCGTTATTTCAATTATTTTTTTAATTTGGTAATATTTAGCACTCGGATAATGATTTCTCCATCGGAACCAAATTGATCATATAATTTATAATGACAATTTCGACTATTAATCATTAAGGTATTGCGTTGTATCACTTGTTTTTTCCATTTTTTTTTTTAAATAAAAGCAAAGAATCACCATCACAATTCTTGTTCTAAATCTCTTGACAATCAATCAGCTATCGGTTTTTTACGTTTCTTGAAGATGAAAGAATTAAACAACACATCAATTACTTAGAGATATAAAAAAAACCGGTTTCTTGTTTTCATGAGATTTAAAAACAAGAACATGGAAGAAGAAGAACACTATAGAATTAAGAGTCCTAATTAAATTAGGCAAAACTCACAATAATTAATGGTACGAATTTGGGATGTAACAGCCACATCTGTAACTCAAATGCATTACAACTTCCTTTTCTGAGTGCTCCTTGAACGATGTGGTCACAAATTAGGTTAAATAATGAGGTGAAATTCCATCATCATCATATGCTTAATTAGGTCAGTTTCAATACCAGCATAGATTAATGAAGCATTAAAGAAAGAAAGCCGCTTCTTGTGTTCTGTTCTTTTGGAAGGAAGGGTATTTTTTTTATTTTTTAAAATTTATTTTTATTATTGGTGTATAAAAATATTAAAAAATTAATTTAAAATAATAATAAAAAAACAAGAAATTTTAACCTACAGCAAGTGTGTAACCTATCATCTGATCACATACTTTACAACCATCTCTGATCTCCCAACATGCGAACCACCACCTCGTGTCCCACAGAAAGAGCCATCCCTCCACAAACTCTTTAAACACAAAATTAAACGTTCCAGCCTACCACAAAAAAAAAAAAAAAAACCACTAATAGGGATGCCAAACCCCATCAGTAGAGGTATGAATTCTAGTCAACGCTTTCAATGGCTGCTATTTCGATTCAATTTATCGTGGTAATGCGTGTTCGAACCTGTTTGGCATTGCGTTTGCAACTGCATTTCGTTAAGTTTTAAATTTTTTTTTGTTAAAATTGAGTGCGGTTTGTATTTTTTGGATCGTTTTGATGTGCTGATGTCAAAAATAATTTTTAAAAAATAAAAAAAATCATTGGCATGTATTTCGGCACGGAAAACTATTTGAAAAGCAACCGCAACCACACTGCCAAACACGCTTTTCGTGTGGTGGTTTTATTTAAAATTAATTTTTATTTAAAATATATTAAAATAATATTTTTATTTTACTTTTTCAGATTTACTTTTTATATAAAAAGATTAAAACAATAAAAAAATAATTTTAAATTAAAAAATAATAATTTTATAATAAACAGCATTTTAACCGCAGATTCTTTTTCCTCTTGTTTTGGACCCGCGTGACTGATACCTATTTAAGCAAGAAAAACAAAAACAAATACAAGGTTAGCTTGGAGGGTATCACTCAATTGATTAGATTTTGAGTTTAATTTTTAAATATTACATATTTAAATTTTATAAATTTTAAAGTTATTAAAGATTTATATAATTATTAACTTTAAAATTCATTGAATTAATCAAAATACACATAATATTAATAAAAAATATATAATATACACTAAAAAAATTATACAGAGCACCTGATATTCCACGTCGGCAGCTCAGCTTATAAAGATGAATATTTTTCAATATCACCCTTGAGATTTCTCATAAGTTCCATTTTAGTTATCTATCAATTAATAATTAAATACGAACGAAATGCTCTTGTTTTTGCAGTTCATTTATTCTCATTCGATGGTTAACTATATAATTAAAAAAAAATGTTATCTTTAGAAACCAATTTCATCCCCAGCATTACCTAAGGTTTTTAGTATTCCCCTTTAATTCATATTTTGTTGAGAGTACAATTGGCACATATTTAACAAATAATTATTACCAATATCATTTAAAACAAGGAATTGAAAAGTTTTAAATGACAGGGTCCAAAGTGAAATATTTGGAAACCTACATGGGTTATAATATTATTTTTATATATTTAAAAAATA
>Ga0325410_1002495_pt1 | contig 20638 bp, 9 predicted proteins | sample PopdelMetagenome_16_FD_206182 | JGI IMG/M metagenome (GOLD analysis project Ga0325410, IMG submission 206182) | Populus deltoides microbial communities from Bellville, Georgia, United States - Xylem-PdIQD-R3 | ecosystem: Host-associated > Plants > Phyllosphere > Stem > Wood/Secondary xylem... | reverse complement strand
GATAGAAATCTCAATCCTCTGAAAGTGAAGGCGTTCACCGTGCAACACCAAAACTTTGAGGGCAGGGAAATTACGATTAAGGTATTGAATCATGTCTTCTGTAATGTTATAACCCTTAAACTTAAATACCTCTAGATTTTTGCAAGAGGTCAGATCAATATCTGTCTTCATATAATGGTGTGCAGAATATGAGAAAGTATGAAGACTAACCACATCAATCTCGATCTTCTCCATATGCGGATATCCGCTTTTCACCTTAACCTTCTTGAGTTTTCTTAATCCTGATAGGTGAAGGTACTTCAGCCCAAAACATTCTACTAGAGAAAATTTCTCGATCAAAGGGCAGGTAAAGAAGAGATTGTCGATAATACTTCGGTCACAAATCTGAACTTCTTTCAGAGAGAGCTCACGCAGAGAAGGCCAATTTATGGCGCCGTCGAAAATACAACCACCTAAACTACAAACAACCAATTCTTTGACAGACAACACGGCTTCAGGGAGTCTATAATATCCAGTTATACTAAAGTAGATAGAAAGCTCCTTAACACCCTTCCGTGTACCTATTTCTATACACCGACTGATAAGTTTATCAAGTTCACACGGCAACGGGAGATATTTAGAATAAACATAAGGTCTCCAACGATCTTGGGTGAAAGAAAACTGAAATTTTGGTATGCTTCTGTATTGATGACATTGTAGAAGCAAAGATTTGTAGACAAAGATAATAAATTCAAAACTACTATCAGAAGTTTCTGTGAAAGAGGAACTGGAGAACTCGTATATGGGAAAAGAATTGAAAATCCGTTGCCATGCCTTGGACAAGACACTGAGACGAACTACCTCTGATATTGAAAGAAAAGAGAGAATGTGGTGTATGATGTGGTCAGGCAATTGGGATATCAGATTAACAGTATCTATAGAATTGTGTTAATATTGTTTTCAGAAAATTTGGTTGTTCATCTAAAACGTGAGGGTGCTTTATATAATTTTAGTTTTTTTCTAGAGTTAAATTCTCAGGAATCCTTGAGTTTCAAGGATTTTAGTTTCCTGTCCATTAAGGATGCCATAAAAAATTAGGAGAAAACCTAAACTGTCTGTTAATTAAAAACAAAGCATGTATTTAAATAAGAGTAAATAATTTTATTTAATCCTTATTCTTTTAATAATATAATAACTTAGTTTCTATAGTTTTAGAAATCATAATTTAGTCTCTTTACTGTCTTTTTTTTATTTACTTAATTCATCAAAAAATCCATTAACTTTTTGAAAAACAAATGTCAAACAACCTTTGGGTTTCTTTTAATTATTATATTGCCAATAAAAATAATAAAATTAATCATAACTCATCATTTTAATTAGCGAGTATTATTTCATTACAACAGGGGATGAAATAATTATTCTATGAATAATGGTGACCAACCTAAAATCTTTTAAAATATAAAAACTTGCTAATAAATTATAAATACAATTCAGTTTAATTATTCATATAAATAGTAAACCTAGTTAATATATTTCTTTATTCATTTTATAACAACTTTGTCTCTCAGTTGAATTAGTTAATGTGTGACACTGACTGGTACGATGATACGGGTTTGAACTTTGGACGAATTAATATTTTTGTTTTTGTGACTAAAGACTTATCTAATATCTTTCTTTTTCTTCAAAAAAGAAAGGGACAGCCCAAGCCTGAAGGCTTACCTCTAGCCCATGCACCTAGGTTTTCTGGTATCAAGTCCATGGCTTATTTTAGTGGCCTTTTGGTTTTTTATTGGGCTCTTTTTTTTTATATATATATTTTCTCAACTCCACTTTAATGTAGGTTTTTATTGAATTTTATCATTCAGTATTGGTTTGATTTTGTGAATTGGTTTTAATATTTTTTTTTATCTTTTATATTTTTTATCATATAATAAAATAAAAATCAATTCAGCCTAGTGGAGTCCATCACTCGGGTCACGGGTTTGGCGGGTTGACTACGGTGAACTTGGTCTTTTTTTTCCATTTGATTTTCTTTCTTTGGACTTACCTAGTCGATAAAATCATATCAGGACAATGCCTAATTTAAAATCCAGGCTAATAAAAAAGACAAATTAGAATTTTTCAATTTTAAGCCGTTGTACCGAATTTAATGACAATGTCAAAAAAAAATTGAAGGTCTAGATATTATTTTTTTACTTTCCAAAAAATCTGGGTCTAACCCACAGCGAAAACATAAGTGATAAACTAGTACATCCTAATCCTGTTGGAATTAGTAGTCCTACATGAATTGGATTGTTAAGAGAGAAAAAAAAGATACATATAGAAATAGAAAAATCAATTCTTTTTAGACCTTAATCTTAACCATTGTTATTACACTTGACAGGTCAACTCAGGATTTAAACTAACTAGAGTTATAAAAAAATGGTGTTTTATAGTGTTATCTAGTGTTTTTCATATAGAAAAATACCATTGGCTAACCATGGTGTCTATTGATTGATGTGCTATGTCGTGGTTGTTGTCCCATATATATTGTTGCACCCGACATCACGCCGGCCATAAGAAATTCAATGAAAAGAACATATTTCTAGCATCTTGTTCTTTGGTGGGAAAATGTCTTGTTTAAGAAGTCGCTACCTAGTATTATGGTTACTAGGAACCCTAACTGGTCAATATAGATTCTATGGTATGGGACTGGTTACGCAAAAAAAAAAAATATTATCACCCCTTAAGCATCCTGCTCGAGGCAGGCTGCATTGCTGGTTTTGTCTTTGGTGAAAGAAAACTGAAATTTTGGTATGCTTCTGTATTGATGGCATTGTAGAAGTAAAGATTTGTAGAGAAAGATAGCAAATTCGAAACTACTGTCAGAATTTTTTGCGAAAGAGGAACTGGAGAACTCAAACATGGGAAAAGAAGTGAAAACCTGATGCCATGCCTTGGACAAGACACTAAGACAAACCACCTCTGGTGTTGAAAGAAAAGAGAGAATGTGGTGTATGATGTGGTCAAGCAATTGGGATATCTGATTAGCAGAATCCATAGAATTGTGTTGATATTGTTATTAGAGAATTTAGTTGTTGATCTAAAGTGTGAGGGTGCTTTATAAAATTTTAGTCTCTTTTCTAGAGTCAAATTCTCAGGAATCCTTGAGTTTCAAGGATTTTAGTCTCCTGTTCGTAGAGGATACCACAAAAAATTCAGAGACAAAACCTACACCGCATGTTAATTAAAAACTAAGCATGTATTTAAATAAAAGTAAATAATTTTATTTAGTCCCTATTCTTTTAGTAATATAATAACTTAGCCTCTATAGTTTTAGAAATCATAACTTAGTTTCTTTACCATCTTTTTTTTATTTACTTAATTCATCAAAAAATCCATTAACTTTTTGAAAAAAAAATGTCAAACAATCCTTTGGGTTTCTTTTAATTATTATATTACCAAAAAAATAATAAAATTAATCACAACTCATCATTTTAATTAATTGTTGCTAATATCAAACCAAGTTATAAACAAAAACAAAAACATATGTATTATTTCATTAGAACAAGGGATGGAATAATTATTCTATGAATAATGGTGACCAACCTAAAAACTTTAAAAATTCAAAAACTTGCTAATAAATTATAAATACAACTAAAAGACATAGGGTCGGTTTAATTATTCATATAAATAGTAAACCTAGTTAATATATTTGTTTATTCATTTTATAACAACTTTGTCCCTCAGTTGAATTAGTTAATGTGTGACGCTGATTGGTACAATGTCACGTGTTTGAAATTTGAGCGAATCAATATTTGTTTTTGTGATAAATGACCTATTTAATATCTTTTTTTCTCTCAAAAAAGGAAGGGATAGCCAAGCATGGAGGCCTACCTCTAGCCCATGCACTTAGGTTTTCTGGTATCAAGTCCATGGCTTGTTTTAGTGGCCTTTTGGTTTTTTATTAGGCTTTTTTTTATCCTTTTTTTCTCTCAATTCCACTTTAATGTAGGTTTTTATTGAATTTTATCATTCAATATTTATTTAATTTTGTGAATTGATTTTTGTATTTTTTTTTATCTTTTATATTTTTTATCATATAATAAAATAAAAATTAATTCAGCCTAGTGGAGTCCATAACTCGGGTTACGGGTTTGGTGGGTTTACTACGGTGAACTTGGTCTTTTTTTTCCTTTGATTTTCTTTCTTTGGACTTACCTAGTCGACAAAGTCATATTAGGACAATTTCTAATTTAAAATCCAGGCTAATAAAAAAGTCAAATTAGGATTTTTTTCAAGTTTGAGTCGTTATACCAAATTTAATGACAATGTCAAAAAGTTTTTAAAGGTCTAGATATTATTTTTTTACTTTCTAAAAAATCTGGGTCTAACCCACAGCGAAAATATAAGCAATAAACTAGTACATTCTAATTCTGTTGGGATTAGTAGTCCTACATGAATTGGATTGTTTACATATAGAAATAGAAAAATCAATTCTTTTTAGGCCTTAATTTTAACCATTGTTATTACACTTGACAGGTCAACTCAGGATTTAAACCAACTCGAGTTATAAAAAAATGGTGATTTTTAGTGTTAGCTAGTGCTTTTCATATAGAAAAATACCATTAGCTAACCATAGTGTCTATTGATTGATGTGTTATGTCGTGGTTGTTGTCTCATATATATTGTTGCACCCGACATCGCGCTGGCCTTAAGAAATTCAATAAAAAAAAACATATTCCTAGCATCTTGTTTTTTGGTGGGAAAATGTCTTGTTTAAGAAGTCGCTACCTAGTATTATGGTCACTAGAAACCCTAACCGGTCATCATAGATTCTATGGTACAGGACTAGTTACGCAAAATGAAAGATATTATCACCCCTTAGGCATTATGTCTGGGGTAGGCTACATTGCTGGTTTTGTCTTGAGTGAAAGAAAATTGAAATTTTGGTATGCTTCTGTATTGATGGCATTGTAGAAGCAAATATTTGTAAAGAAAGATATAGAAAATTCAAAACTATTGTCAGAATTTTTTGCGAAAAAGGAACTGGAGAACTCAAACATGGAAAAAGAAGTGAAAACCTGATGTCATGTCTTGGACAAGACACTAAGACGAACCATCTTTGGTGTTGAAAGAAAAGAGAGAATGTGGTGTATGATGTGGTCAGCCAATTGGGATATCCGATTAGCAGCATCCATAGAATTGTGTTGATATTGTTATAGGAGAATTTGGTTGTTGATCTAAATCGTGAGGCTGCTTTCTATGATTTTAGTCTCTTTTCTAGATTCAAATTCTCAGGAATCTTTGAGTTCCAAGGATTTTAGTCTCTTGTCGATGGAGGATACCATAAAAAATTAGGAGACAAAACTTAGACCGCCTATTAACTAAAAACTAAGCATGTATTTCCTCTACTCAAATATAGTTCTCCATTACTTGTTCATGTTGATAAGAGTTCTATCATGCAGAGTGTATAAACTCTCCCATAACAAGAAGTTATAGACTCCACTAATTAGGGTTTTAGTGGTGACGGGTTCAAACTAATTCTCCATGCTTAGCATTTTCTTGTTAAATCTTTGGAGATATACCATAGTACTTTTTATCCTCTTATTGTGTAATGAAAAATACCTCAGTTGTGTTTTTTTTAGCTAGTATACTAATGCTGAATGAGTGATGAGCTTCATATAGAGATTGTAAAGACCTAGGATGGAGCCAAGATCAAGGTTGTAATATCATACCCTATAGGAAAAATCTTACACATGATGTCATTTTTTATCGTCACTAGTTCTTGGATGTTTTTGATATTTTGTATGTGCTCTTTTATGATCTTTGAGGCCATAATAATTGTCTAAATTGACCTTCATAACAATACAATCTTTTAAGAGATGACTGTATAACACTCTATGATAAAGTTTATATTCTTTTACATGATGAGAATGGTGTTCAAAAGTTGGTCTAGTTTCGTGTTTAGGCATTGTACAACAAGGAACATGTGAACAAGACTAACTAGTGTTCAAGGATGAGATTGTATGACATTACTTGTTTGGTTAGGAAAATGATTTGCCTTCCTTGCATTGTGACTGGGTGTATGACACTCAACCCTTGAACTTCCTCAAAAAGAAGGAAATGTATTATTAATGCTTGTTATATATGGTAATCTATTAAAGAAAAAAAATAGTATTTATTAATATTATCAAGTGTTTTTTCAATAAAAAAATATCATTGATTTGCCATGATGGCTTGAAATTATTGTCATACCATGGTTTTTGTGCCATGCATATTAATAATGAGTCATTTATGCCTCACCTATTATTTTTAGCATGTTACCATGTGCATTATTAATTAATGATTCTAAGTTTATTATTTTAAAATTATAACAAGTTTACTTAACAAGTAACAATCATATATTAATTAATTAATGATTCTAATTTTATTATTTTAAAATTATAGAAAAATTCAGGTTTAGATATCTTGCAAATAATTAAAAAAAACTCATGCTATCTCTTTATAATGGACACAGAAAAAAAAAAAGTTTTAATAGAAAACTTAAATTTTCTTTCCCCTCAAAAGCAGACTGCAGAGCCTAACACTTTTCAGCCCATTATTTACTTAAATTAATCCTGTTTGGTTGGCCCATGTTTCGAATCTGCTTCTAGTGGGCTTTGAATATGATCAAGCCCTTGATCAAGTCCAAAGGGTAAACTACTCTATGATTCAGATATCGTTTCAATATCCCAATTTAGTCCCTTTATTAAAATTTCCATACAATAATTCTATAGTTGAAAGCTTTCAATTTTTTCAATATATAAACCGAACTTTAAATAAATATTTTTTATATATTTAGGTGGAAATATACTATAAAAAATATAGATATTTAAGAATAAAAAAAAGATGATTAAAAAATAAAAAAACATATATTTTACTATTTTTCATTAATAATTATGACTAAATAAATTAGAACTTCCAATGTTAATACTAACACACTTAATATTATGATTCATGACATAATATTTGCTAAAATGCTCACAAGGTTACATAAATTTATAGTTTTAAAATATAAATATATAGTTTTAACCAGTTAAACTAGACTGGTTTAATAATAAATGTTAAATATTGAGAATTTGTATGTGAAAGGATTCGAAATGGAATATCTAATAAACTATAAGTACCAAAATGTACTTTATCCATCTCCAATCAGCAGAGACAAGGATCATCTGTCAATAGCGGTTAACGTTGTAGCTTTGACTCACCAACCATCACTGGTCCGGTCCCAGTGAATCCATCCTTCCATGGCAGCTAAACCTCGTAAGAAGAAACTCAACAATGTTTCTATGTCATCTTCAGCTTCCACTCGTTTTAGGTACAAGAAAGTTTCTGTCTTTGTTTCCTTGGTCATGATTTTCGGTGTTGTTTATCTGTTGGGCGTTTCATCGAGCATTTGGAGTGGTGTTGCTTTTGTTCCTAAACTCTATGCAATTCAAGTCGTCAATGAGTTCCCTCATGATCCCAGTGCCTTCACTCAGGTAAATCCTTTTCTGGGTTTTCTTTGTTTTTGCTTGATTTGGCTTTATTGTCTTTACTATAATTGTTTGGATCTTTTTGCAAGTCTTGCAGCCTTCGTTTCTGTTTTTAATTTAGTTCAATAAAACACTATAAAATCTAATTAAATTTTATCATTGGAAATGTCTTGACTCTTCGTTTTGTTTTAGTTTAATTTAACTTTATGCTAGAGCTACACCTAGCAAAATTGGAGACTAGTCATTCAGTTTGAGTGAGGTCAAAAGGATTCGTTTAATTCATTGTTAGACTGAAATTAGGTGTTTTGTAGGATCCAGCTCGTGTTCAGTTCCAGTTGATGATGGCACTACCAGAAGTTTTTGTTGACTGTCAACTCATTTAGCTTACAGCATTGTCATATTTGTTTACTTGGCATGAAAGAGTTGATGCCATTCATGTAGCTCAGTCTTGTTCGTTTGCTTCATTTTAATTTTTGTTTTTGTTGTTTCCTCAACAATCTGATTGAGACCCCTAAGCACACATTTTCAGGTAGCTATTCCAAATTATTGAGAGTTTTCTTCACTGATTATGAATCGCCTATTATTTGTTAATAGCTTATTGACTTGCAATAATCTTGATTTCAGGGTCTTCTTTATGCTGGAAATGGTACACTATATGAGTCAACTGGCCTTTATGGGAAGTTAAGTTTGTTTATTCCAGTGTCTGCAAGTGTGTGTAATATTCTTTTATGTGGAATTCAAGATTTTCTCTTTTTTTCCTGCTTTCCTTCTTCATTTAAGTTTTGCTGTGCCATTTCATCCGTCGTTTATGTAATTTACCTTTGGTAATTGCATGATTCTGAGTTTCAACATGTGTCTATAATATTGATGTTTCAGTGAGATGCATTTTTTTTCAAAAGTAGGCAGTGTACTTTGCAGTGTCTTTTGCTTTTCTTGTCAATTACACTTATATTACATTCAATTCACTGATCATTTTATTTACCTTTTCATTTCAGTCATCTGTTCGCAGAGTAGCTCTTAATACTGGGAAGGTACATGCTCTAGTGTTTGGGTTCTCATTTATTGTTTGATGTTTCTACAATCATGTTCCATGGCTTTTCTTTATGAACTGAAACTGATGAACATATATATGCCTGAAGTTAGGATAGAAGTGATAGTTTTAAGTTAGCTATTGGTGCTGTTAATGGACCGATCAATTGAATTCAACAGGAAAAATTCGAGTGGTTTTTTATTCTTTTTGTGAATGGTCAGTAGATGTTTTAGTGATTTAAGCTCAACAAATGACCAATTTTTAAATTGTAATCTTGTAACAAGCCTGATATTTTAATTTAGACCATAAGTTGTGTTTCTCTGTACAGGTTGAGTTTCTTCAGGAGATGGATGATTCTTATTTCGGGGAAGGTTTAACCCTGCTTGAGCAAAGGTGTGTGATTCAGCTGCAATTCTTTCTCTTGTTGATTCAGCATATTTATATTTGGAATTAAAATGTGTTGAAGTTTAACATTTTCACTTGCATTCATAATGACAGCTACAAGTTTAGCATCCTATTTAATTTATTTGCATAGTTAGTTAATCTGGTTTGTCCAGCTGTTGGTTTTATATATGTAGTCAAATTAAAAAATATGCTAAATAGCTAATATACCTATTTTATTTTCTTTTGCAGTCTGTTCCAAGTAACTTGGTTGACAAAAACGGGCTTCATATATGACAGAAATGATTTAAGCAAAGTTTGTGCCTAAACAATTACTTTTACTATATGCAAATTTATTTATTTAATAAGGTTGTTAGGTTCTTTTACACATGTAAATATAGGAATCTTTGAGGTCTGTATCATGTCATTTGGGTATCGCCAAACCACATCTTTGTGCGATAGGATTCTCCTGCTCTGAATTTGATTCTCAAAACATCTGCTATTCCAATGGGTTATTAAGTTTTTTTAAGATGATATGGTTGTCAAAATGCCTACCATCTTGTATTGTGTTTGCTTTTACAATTGTGATTAGTTACTGCTCATAAAACTGCTCTGCAGACCAAATTTTACCTTGTAGTAAAACTATCATTGTGCATTTTCCATGCATGATTGCTAAAAATATTCCTTCTTTTTGGGGTGAATTAGAGGTTCTAGTTTCAGATATTTCGTAATTTTAGTTTATATTTATTGCAGATCAGGGAATTCACTCATGAGATGGAAGATGGTTGGGGACTGGCTACCAATGGAAAAGTTTTGTTCAGCAGTGATGGGACTTCAGCATTATACCAGCTTGACCCTCAAACACTGAAAGGTTCTTCTTGCATAAAACAGTGAGTGTCAGATTCTGAAAAATTATGTGGTCTTTTGTTGTTCGTTTTCTTTTATCCTTCTTTAGAACAATTTTCAATTGTTTCCCCGCTAACATTATCAATGTTCATATAGCCTTCAATTCATGTAGTTGCTCATAATAGTGACCTGTTTCTTTACTCATTTTAGCTTTTTGCATTTTTCCTGTATTATGGTGCTAATTCCTATTTTAATGTGTGAACTCATTTTTTTTTCCTTTTAAGCTCTGCATAATTGCTGATTTTTTGTCTTTTCTGATGCAGTCATTGGAAAACAAGTTGTCAGATATAATGGACATGAAGTACACTATCTCAATGAACTAGAGTTCGTGAATGATGAAGTTTGGGCTAATGTTTGGCAGGTGTGTTCTTAGATTCATTATGCTCATTTGAATACTGATTGGAGAATTTCCCAGTAATAATTACTCTGGCATTTGAGTGAGGGCATGGTTATAGTAGTCCCTTATGGAGGGACTAACTACTATGCTGAAGAGAGGCCATTTATGACTTTAATGCATATCCTTTGCCTTATGTATCTTTTATCCCAATCATCCTGTTTTTGGGCTTTTAGTGATTGAGCTACATGATAGCAAATAACTTTTCCCCTTCTCTTAGATCCCCTTAACCTGGCCCAGGCATTTGCATTTTATCCAAATGCTAAAGACTTTACTAAGCAAGCTAGCAAAGACTCTCCATCCAAATGTTGCCTAAACCTTTTATTCTGTCTGGCAGACTGATTGCATTGCTAGAATCTCACAGAGAGATGGTTCCGTGCTTGGATGGATTCTCCTTCCAAATTTAAGGTTCTGTTTTTCTTTCACTTTCCTTGTGCATAGTTTATTAGTGCCTGATATTTGTTTCAGCAATTCCTTTCAGAGTCATTCGTTTTCTTTTCTGTTTTGCAGAAAAGGCTTGATAGAAGCTGGATATCACTTAAGCATTAGTCATAAGTAATTTGTAAAAGCAGTTTGTGATGTAATGACTCTCATTTGTTTCCTCGCTACATGGAAGAGGAAGAAATATTTGAAAGGAACTGGATTTCACATCATTTTCTCTTCCTCTTTCATTTTTCTTATATAGATTGTGGGTTTATAGAAGTATTTTCATTTCCTAATTCATGTATTTGGATTTTTCACTGCATTCCAGGGAATTGATGTTTTAAATGGCATAGCATGGGATACCAATGACAACCGCCTTTTCGGTAAGCTTTTTCCTTGTACATTATGAGACATGTTTCTGTTATGATTTTTCTTTGCACATTATGATTTTTCTTTGATTTTTTTTTCACTTGAAATGCCATTGACATGTTTCTGTGGTCCATACTTTGCAAATGCTGAGTTGACATTATGAGACAAATTCTCTTTGTTTTGTAAGAACATTCTCCAAACATTACCTTGGTTATGTTAAATCATGGTTTCCACAAGGAAGCATACCATCTTAGCTGACTTCTTGTTTTATGATCTAAGTTTAATTGTCCATGTTCAAAATTTGTTTGCAGTTACTGGAAAATTGTGGCCAAAGCTCTACGAAATCAAGTTGCATCCGATAAAGAAACATTTTGATCCTGGAGTGATTGAGCAGCTTTGCATCCCCCCAATATCATGACATGTCACACTGTGATACTGAGTTGTATGTGCTCAAAGAGCATAGTTTTAAACTTATGGTATGATTCTGGAAAGGAAAAGGAACTTTAGGGCCTATATGAAGTTTGGCTGCCACACAGGAAATACACACAAACTGTTTGTTAACACTTCTGCTTCCTGGGATTTTTTATGTAAAGTTTTTGAACTGTACAGTATGAGTTACCTAAGGAGCTACACGCTGGTGCATATAACCGTACAAGAAGCTATTAATTTTCAAATGATAGAATAGTTGCAGCAGAGTGGGTTTTTTTGGTTGAAGAATGCGATTGAAGTCGATTACTCTCCATCTCATCTGTGTCAGGCTATCACAACTGGCTCTCTCCCAGCAAGAAGCTATTCTACAACATTCAGAACACCTATCAAAAAGTTATATCCGTGATAATAATAAAGAAATCGAAACAATACTGTAAATTGGAATTTGTCGAATTAGTAGAGGCTAAAGGATTCAGTGCCTCCATTTAATCTCGACATTTTCAACTCTATTCTGGGTTTCACAGGATAAATATTAAAAACTTGTTCAACTTGAAACCCGGATAACCGGATAAGGTCAAGCATTGAAACACAAGTTTTCTAGTTCAATGTATCAAGCCTAGCTGGGTTTAAGAGCTTAATCTAAGAAATGCAAGAGGTTTTTTTAGAAAAATAAATATTTTTTATAGTTTATTTTATTTTATTTTATTTTATTTCTATTCTATATTATAATACTTTTCTAGTTTTTTTTTTCTATTTGAATAAAATAATCTTTTTCTATTTTATTATTCATATTTAATATTATTAGAGTGTTTTAGTTTTTTTCAATATAAAAAGTTACCATAGTCTTTCAATATAAATATTATATTAGAGATTAAAAATAGTGTGTTCATGTGTTGTGATAGTTTTTTAATTAAAAAAAATTAAAAAATAAAATTAAATATTTTAAAATTCTTTCTATTTTGATAGTCTTCCATCTTGTAACAAACTCTTTATCATTCCCTCCATCCGTATCACAGGCAAAAATTGATTCAAGAAATACATTCACACTAGAAAAAGAATTACCAATTGTTTTTTCAAGTAACTAAGTTTATTTTAGAGTAAAGCCTTTCCCGCTATTCCGCTGGTTAGTTGATGATGAATATGTTCAAAGATTGAAATACGAAGTCATATGGCTAATCTCGAACTCTTCTTATCCCCAAAAATATCGAAAACAAGAAATTCTATTCAGTTTTCCATGGACTTCACTCCTTAGCTTCATCTCTTTCTCAAATCATGTCCTCCAACACATCATCTATTGATACCAAGTTGTCAAAGCACACCTCATTTTTTGGCATAAGATTATGGGTTCTAATTCTTGCTTTGATTGCTGTCTTCACTGTTCTGTTTTTAGTCATCATGGCTGCTTGCTTCATCTGTCTTTGTCGCCGAAAATCCAAACCTTTCAATCCCCATTTAAGGCGCTTATTGAACCCCATTTCGATGAAAGGTTTTCTGAATTCTTACACTATTCCATCCAAGGATAAAAGGCTTCTGTCGCATCGGATTTCGGAGGTTGAAATGAACATTGAAAAGTTAGACCATCATCATCAGGTGATTTTAACTGATCAATGTTCTAATGTGAGCACTGGGCTCACAACTCGATGGAGTGGTACTGGTGTAGCTGATTTGGAGCCTACTGCTAGGTACTCTTCTGTGGTTCCTGATGCATGGAGGGGAAACCGGATTGCTTTGAAAGAGATTGAGGTTGTTACGGATGGATTTGCTGACATGAATATGATTGGAAGTGGAGATTATAGTGTTGCGTATCGGGGCGTGCTGTTGGATACTACCCGAGTGGCTGTAAAGAGGCTACTGAGTAACAGGTGCTCAATTTTGAATCTTTATTAGAAGATAGATGACTTATTGATTGCATCAAATTATGCATGCTAGATTACCAAAGAGAAGGAAATGGTGCATATCAGAATTTTGTTTAATTGCTTATGAGTTAATGAATCTTCAGTTGTCAAGCTGAGGACTTCATAGCAGAAGCGGAAATGATAGGGCATATCAGGCACAAGAATTTAGTCAAATTGCTTGGATACTGTATGGAAGAAGGTTACAGGTAAATTTCTTTTCAGAAACTCTACTGTTTTACGCAAGATGAATTTTTCATTTTTCAACCCAGGGCTAATTAATTTCTCTTCAGAATCAATAATAAAATTTCATTTATCTCATTCTTTTTCTTGGTTTTTCCTTCTATTAGAATTCTTGTGAGCGAGTACGTTGACAATGGTAATCTGCATCAATGGCTTTATGGATGTCCTGAACAACCCAGCCCTCTAACATGGGCTATACGGATGAACATCATCCAAGGAATAGCTAAAGGGTATCTTGTGTGATCTTCTGATTCTTTTCAATTTATTTAACTGCTTGCTCTTCCATTAATGTAATGTTCTTTTGCTTCTGAAGATTAGCCTACCTTCACGAAGATATCGAGCCAAAGTTTATTCATCAGAACCTAAAATCTAGCAACATACTGCTTGATCACCAGTGGAATCCCAAGATATCTGATTTTGGGATTGCTAAACTCTTCGGCCCTCAATGGATCGACATAACAACTCTTGCAATGGAAACATCTGGGTGAGTTTCTCTGGATCAGCTCGCTTATGACATAGGAATTTTGCCCTGGTTACTGCAAGTGAACTTGGTAATTTGCGCTGACCATGTCAAGGAGTATGTGTTTGCAGTTATTTAGCTCATGAACACGAATATACTGGAGTTCTGAGTGAAAAAAGTGACGTTTACAGCTTTGGAATACTTATCATGGAGATCATATGTGCCAGGGCTCCTGTAGATCACAATCAGCCTCAGGTATAGATTTCTTATCTTCAAGCACCTGAGCTAGTTTTCCTTTCGGTTTATAAAGAAATGTTTCATTGATCATAGAACTTGGTCATTGAATGCAGGTATATTTGGTTGACTGGTTGAAGTCTATGGTTGCGAATAAGCAAATCATGTTTGTTGTGGATCCTAAATTGCCTGAAATTCCATCATCTAAGGAACTAAAACGAATACTTTTGCTTGCTCTTCGCTGTGTTGATCGTGATATAAAACATAGGCCTACAATGGGGGATGTGATCCACATGCTTGAGCCTCGTGACTTACTGCTTGATGATGTAAGAACTAAGAACGTTTCCATCTGAAGACTTCAGAACATATTGGATTTATTATGTTGTTTGTATGATGCAGGATCGTCGAATTAGGAGAGATGGCTCATCTTGTCGATATAAACAGCAAGAGAGTCATATTGTTACCCAATTTGGTGTAGGTGATTTCAGTACACATGAGAAAGAGAGTAACATTAATCTCTATCAGAAAATCTTGCCGGCATAAGAAGATTTTATTCCGAACAGATCATGGATAATCTGACTTCTGAGAGGTTTAGACATCTTCTTTTCAAGTCTTAGTTTACCAGTAGCTGTACAGATCAAGCTATGAAATTTCTGTTCATCTGTAGTTACTCTTAACATTAGCTAAATCAATAATTTTCTCCATTCAGTTCATCATTCTTGATCAATAAAACATAGGGAGCCAATGAAACTGCACAAAAATCGCAGTCTTTTTTTACTTGATTCACACATTTCTCTTATTTAGGACTATAAACATATTCTACAGTTTGTCCATGCTTATATAGGAAGATTAACATATTTTATTCGTTTCTCTTGGAGATCCATCATGGCTTAATGGGGTTATGATCTAGCTAGTGGAAGAACAAGTTTGGAGCCTTTCTCAATAGGAAGTTTATCTTCTGGGAAAGGACACTCCATGCTTTTCTTTGCCATGGCACTAAATGACTTGGGAGTCGCATTGCTTGAAACTGCCAATATGTCAGTGCAGTTCCATGCTGGTTCGTTATGTTTCTTAGCCAAGCTCATTGTTATATTATAAATGCAAATTCCTATAGAAGGATTTTCCTCACCAAGTCCTAGTTTTCCCTGAATCGTTATGTTTTCATCCACTTCATCTTTGTAGTTTATTCTTGTGATCTCGAGCAGTGCTTTTGCATCATATCCCTCGTCAGCATGTGACGCATAAGAGCCTATCATCGAAAAGACAAAGTTCATTGTCTTCAGGGTCATTCTTCTTACAAAAATGTCAGTTCACATAACCTGTCCTGTCTAGGATCATCAACTTGTTTTATTCATTAATTGCCGGGAGTATAATTCTAACTACTAGCAGAACAAGTTTGGAGTTTTACATCCTCAATTGGCAGTCTATCTTCAGGGAAAGGACATTCAATACTTTTCTCCGGCAACGCAGCGCATGGCTGAGGAGTTACTTTGCTTGAAACTCCCTGAATGTCAGTGCAGTTCCATTGCAGTTCCTTAGGTTTCAGGGTTAAACTTATGTTTACATTAGAAATGCAAATTCCTGTAAAAGGATCGTTCTCAATTCCTTCTAGTCTCGCCGAATAGGTTACGTTCTCAGCCACTATATCTTTGTAACTTATTCCTTTGATCTCAGGTAATGCTTTTGGATCATATCCCGTATCAGGGTGTGACCCGTAAGAGCCTGTCATCCAGAAGGCATACTTCATTGTCTTCAGGGTCATTCTTCTTACAAAAATGTCCTTCACATAAGCTCCTCTTCCTACAGCAGTCTTGATTCGAACTCCAGATTGGGTACTGAGGGCTGTGATATCTTCAGCTCTAACATCCTGGATTCCACCGGACATTTCACTTCCAAGAGCAATGGTAGCACTGTCAGGAGAAATGCAGGTAAACCTTCTTATGACTAGGTGTTGCGTAGGCCTTCCAAATTTGATTCCATATTCATCCCATCCACTCTTAACTGCAATGCAGTCATCCCCTGATACTACAAAGGAATCTTCGATACGAACATTCGAGGATGAATCTGAAAAACATATATAAAAAAAATAGAGGGAAACGATTATGGACAAGTCTGAACACACCAAGCATGAGCAAAAGCTGAAAATAAGAAAATTGATTCAAACCTGGGTTGATCCCATCTGTATTGGGAGAATCAACTGGTGCCAAAATTGTCAACCACTGGATCAACACATTGCTGCATTTCCCAAAACATCAGAAACACAATTACATGCAATCTGCTAAATAATGTGCTTAATCATAACTTTTACACGAAGCTGAGCACATCAAAAAAGGTCAAACCTGCAATATGTAGGATGAACATTCCATGATGGAGAGTTAATCAATGTAAGGTTGGATATTTGAACCTGATCAGAGTACAGAAACTCAATCAGATATGGTCGCGTCAGTTTCAATTTTTTCTGGTGGAATTTGTCCCACCAAACTGCACCCTGGCCATCAATTGTACCATTGTTACCTAATAAGAACAGCCCATAGGCACCAAATTAGACATAAATTTGCTAAAGAACAAAAAAATCAAAATGATGCATAATTTTTCATAATTAGCCCAAAATCATAAAGGGTCTAGAGATTTGATTACCAGTGACCACGACATCTGTTAGATGTGTCCCAAAAATCAGACTACTAAACCTTCCAGCATGTTCATCTCTACCTACCCCATAGGAGGGCAATGGAGGGAAAGCAGGCCATTCTGCCTCATCCTGTCCATATGATCATGTAAATGTACAAAAATGATGATGAATATATAGATAAAAAAATCAATATATACATATAGATGAGAAATAGTTTAAACAATTGCCAAGAACAAGAGTTTCCAATCTCATTTGATGATGACAATATCCCATATCAGGAGCCTAATATAAACCTACAACAAGTCTTCCTAGGCTCAGTTTCAGGGCAAAATCCATCCAAGTTAATGGGCTTAGATTGAAGGGTCTAAGGTGTGAAATACTTCTTTAGTAGTAATCACTACCAATCATGTAACGAATCTATATCTAACATTATCATAGTCTTAATTCTACAATTAAAATCATGTTAGATCTGGTTTAAAGTCTAATTCAGTAAAAGTTTCAAAATCATGATTTGATGTCTCCTACTAACATAAACCGTTTCAAAACCGTTCATGACAACTCAAAAACTGCTTGCAAAGAACGTCAAATTGCTCCTCCACTATTACTTCTTGAAACTCTAGAGTAACAGGTAATCAAGAGGCATACCTGAGAAGCAAGAAGAACAGCATCCTTATGAAGAAAAAGAGTGAAATGGCTACTGAGGTTAAAGCTCCCAGTTAACCATTTTCCTGGCGGTACAATAAGTTGTGCTCCACCGTCTGATGCATACTGACTTAGCTCGGCAATTGCTGCTTTAAAAGCCTTTGTGTTTGATGTTTTTCCATCACCAACTCCTCCAAAATCTGTCAAGACTGCGCTATGCTTTCTACAGTTTATTGCTTGGTACTCTGTGCTTGCGCCTGCTAGTGTTGAAACAAGTGATCCCAATATCAAAAATATTGAGATCATTGTCTCCAATACCTTTAAATCATCAATTAAGATTCTATCATTAATTTCAATATTCAGATAATAATAAGGAAAAAAAATGCTCTATAAAGACATTAATCGTCACATTAGTTCACCACTGTGAAGTATGATCCTATGCTACATGTTATATATGAAGAGCAACTGAATGTTTCTCTTGAAAATAAAATGTAGAAATTAAATATTTTTTCAGAGAGAATGTGTAGAGACAGACCACGTACCTTGTAAAAATATCTGGATTTAGGACATAACTCCATATATATTGTCTAAGTGAAAGAGAAGACTAATTCAATTTTTTTGTAAGAAACAATAGGGAGAATTTATAGAGTTTTGCATTAACAATTAATATCAATGATAAATGAAATATTCTCACCATGGGATAATTTTTTTGAGAAATTAACATGGAAATATTTTTTGCAGTTTCTAAAAATACCAATTATATCAGTAATTTTAAGTCCATGGTGGCGTGTAAGGAAACTAAACATGAGTAGTTTAGATTTTGATTCACTTTTACAGAAATGTTAAAGAAACTAATTAAAAAAAAATAGCTGTTAAAGAAGAAAATCAAAGATGAAGATCGCAATAATAATTAAAATCAAAGATTACAAATGCGAATTTATGAGCGAAAAAATTAAGAGAGAGAAACACATTGCATGGGATTTTCTGGATTTTTGGCACAACTCTAACTTCATGTCTCAAAAGGAGAATGTGAAATTGCAATTTTCTTGCACAAGCAGGAAGGTTATATGTAAGAGGGCTTTGAATATAATGACTATTAATTAATAAATAAATAAATCGAGAAGATTTTCTTGGATAAGTGCTTGAAATTAATTAAACGTGTTCTGTTAAACCTTTTTTAAGGTACCAAAATAAGACTGGTGTATTGAAATAAATTAATTTTTCACTTTTAGATTAAAAAAGTTTAATTATTATTAAATCTATTATTCAAAGTTTATAATTGTTTTCAAGAATAATTTAAAACAATAGTATTAGCGTCTTATACGTACCAGATTTATCTGACACATGTTAGTCATGTATTAATTAGATATCGATACCAGATTTATTATTTCGAGACCATAGAGAAAAACTTAAATCAACTACGTGAATTTAATTTATGATGGTTTTAAAAGAAAAGGAGCATTTATGGATAGTTGAGATATCACCATCTGTCAGCTTCTAGGTCAAAAGCGAGTCCCCATTACGCGGTGATCTTTCCGAAAGTGGAGGTCCAGTCCGGCTCTAATCCAGTCTCTGATGGCGGCGTAGTGGGCTAACTGACTGACCTAATGGACTAGGCAGCTCCGGCTCCTATAACACAAGACCCGCATTCAATCAGAGAGGCTTTCACTCCCTCGTGCATCTCTAGCCACTTCCTCAGAGGAAAGCGTAAGCCGATCTGAAAGGCTAACTAGCTAGCTGCCCGGAAGCCTACCGTATAATGAAGCTGGTACTTGTCTCCGTCCCACCTATACCTGAATAGATTGAGATCCATTTCAGCTCTGCAACCCGGGCTAGGAAGCAGTGCTTTATAGAAGAAAACCGCGCCGATCTTGTGTGGTCACTCGCTTCCTTTACGCTTTCTGAATCTGTTAACGTTTAAGAATCCCCTCTTCCTCGCGTAATGTACTGTATTTCTTGATTCCCCTCTTCCTCGAAAGGTTGTTCATACCTCATGCCAAGCAGATGCTTTGAATCGAAAAGAATGCATGGCGTTTCAACTCCCCATGCACGATTGCATGCGTGGTAGGGGGTCTATTTTTCTTAGTCTTATTTCTTTTTATTTATTTATTTTTTAATATAATATAATTTGAAATGCCTTTTGATTTTAAGTTTATTCCATTTGATTTTAAGACTTTCTTTTCTTACATTTTTCAGTTGTCAGGTTAACAAAAAAAAATGAATTAAAGGAATTAAATCCGTTCATTTCAATGGTTAAAAAACTTTTTGATAAAATTATAAAAATTATTTAGTTTGATGATGTTTAAGAAGGTATGTCCTTCATCAAATCCTAAATCAAATCTGAAATAAAATTTACATAATCTTTTCATTTAAATATAAATTTTATTCTTGAGCCACTATTTTAAAATTCAACATGTCCTAGTTGGTTGACCCGTAACCCGAATAAATTGAGACCTGGAATAAGTTGAATTTTAATAAAAAAAAATTAAATAGAAGGAGAATTGACTTAGTACGACCCTTCAAAAACCCAGGTTTATTAGTAATTCGGTTAGTCTGAGAATAATCTGATCAAAACTTATTGATGTTTTTTAAAAAAAAAATTAAATAATATTATTTTTAATTTTTTATAAAAATAAACTCGTAACCCAGAAATTATTGATGTTTTTTTTAAAAAAAATTAAATAATATTATTTTTAATTTTTTATAAAAATAAACTCGTAACCCAGAAATTATCCCAATCAACTCCCCCATATCGTATTTAAAAAACTATGATACTAGCAATATAAAAGCTTCCCTTAGATATAAGAGTAAGTCTAGAACAAGTCCGGTTTTTTTCCAAGGAAAAAAAAAACAAAAACTATATATTTGACAAAACAAGGTAAAGATACTTTACGATGGAATCTTATTACAACATGCATATAATTGAAAATTGTTTCTTACTTGGATTCTTAATTGGGGAACTCAATCGACAAACCATAAATGATTAGGGCACTATTATTAGGTATGCTCAAAAAATATGGGAACTACTCATGTTTATGCATGCTGCATACAAGAGAAACAATAGGACATGATTTATTACCATTGTCTCAAGGCATAAACAAAACCCAACATGAAAATTAAAAAAAAAATAC
>Ga0325410_1002494_pt1 | contig 20643 bp, 15 predicted proteins | sample PopdelMetagenome_16_FD_206182 | JGI IMG/M metagenome (GOLD analysis project Ga0325410, IMG submission 206182) | Populus deltoides microbial communities from Bellville, Georgia, United States - Xylem-PdIQD-R3 | ecosystem: Host-associated > Plants > Phyllosphere > Stem > Wood/Secondary xylem... | reverse complement strand
AATGCTACCTTTAATAGCTTCATCATGACAAAGTTTTTTAGCCAATGTGGTCTTTCCACATCCACCAGGAGCTGTTAATACAACCGTGGACATTCCATCCTTGAATAATTCATTCTTTAAATCTTTCGTTGGCTTGTCCAATCCAACAGTAATCTGTGGTGGCTCTGGAGGCGTAAAAGGCCACAAAGGTACATTGCTATTTGACATAGGACTGGCTGCCTTTTCTGTTTGAATATTTGAACGAAGATCCTTACGCATATCTTTCACCTCCTCATGAATTTCTTTGACTTGCACTTGGATGTCTTTCACACCAACGTGAGTTACTTTCACCTCTTCACGAACTTCTTTCACTTCTTGCACCTCATCGTGAATAACTTTGACCCTCTCACCTACGCCTTCCACATTGGTATAAATATCTTTCACATCCCGATGAATCTCCTTCACCTGCTTCACATTGTCGTGGATGTCTCTCACCTTTTCCTTGATTTCGTTGACATCTTCCCTAGTATCAATAAGAATCTTTGTTCCTTTCAATGGTAAAACAAAATCATAGAAACTTTTAAGTGAATGATCGAAATCTCTAAGTTCCTCAGTGCAATTAGACTGTTTAAAGCAAGAACCACAGCAATTTCCTTTTGAGCATTTGCTAACAAGTTCCTGCCCTTCTTTTATTTGTTTCCACAATCTCCCTATGTCCTCATCTTCACGATCTAATTTTTCGTTTAACTCATTTATGCTTTCAACGACTGGAATTATAGAGTTGAGTGTGGATTCGATGCTCTTCAAGGTAGTTTCTAACTTTTTCTTTTTCCTCGTCGCTTCCTTCACAGATTTTAACAACTCCCCTAATACTTTCTCTGCAACATAACCAGCAACAACAAATTCCATCACTTCTCTTCGATGGAAATGTGCACTTCTTACTCTCAAGAATCCCACTTACTTCCAATTTTTCACATACTTGTTGATTTGGACCAACGTATCTCTCTCCAATTTTTTAATAAACAAATGTCAAGAATTTTGTTTTCTTCTTAGTCAATCACACCCATAAATGCCTTTCTTCTTTCCCATTACCTGAGACATGGAATAGAATACATGCTTGCTTCAAAAAGGATTTTCTGACACGATACTCTAATTCAATGGCATGTATCACATTGCTTGTTTTCTTAAATTTATTTCCTAATGCAATTTGAAAGAAACACTAACTAAACTAACTAACTAACCATACAAAGGAAGGAATCGAATGTAGAAAACAAAAAAGACTTGCTGGGATTCAAGAGAATAATCACTTCCATTTACCTACAGCATAGCATAAGAACATATTCATCATTAAGACCTCGACTTCAAAGTTCAGATAGAGAAGGTTGCTGCTACCATGAGCATTGCAGCAACAATATTTTACCAAAGAAAAACCCTCAGTTAACTAAGATAAAATCTATCCTTGAGCACAATTTTTTTTCGAAATTCATAACGATTCAAAATTAATGGCCAATCCAATTTTCAGAGCATAGTACTGTCAACACCAAAGAATTTTCCCGTTACTTTCCCGTTACTTTGTTGACAAGCAACCATTGCACGCTAATCCCATTACCCCAAGGTAAGAACTAAGACCTATTGATCTATGTCAAGGTATCACTCAATAAATAAAATTAAGAACTATGCTCAGATTTATAATATCAAGAAACTGGTCCATCCGATACTTAAAAAGCTTTTGGATTGGATATGAGTTGTCTAACATAAGTTAGGCTTATGTCCCCAAACTCAACATTTCTCAAAAAACCCTTAGCTAGCCTTTTCAGCAGTCAAAACTGATAAAATGAGTTTCACTCTACGAATTTTATTCATAATATTTGTATACAGATTTCAAGTTAATTAATTCATCAATACATCTGCCTTTATATAGCAGTAGGCAGTAGAAACTATTCCTTGACTTCTACGGAAAGACCCCTGCAATTGCGGTTTGTTACAAACGAATTCCTAATTGATATAACCATATTCTGCATGAGTAACAGCAAGGTGAAACTAACATAATGTTAACACCCCCTCTCAAATTGGTGCATAGATATCATTCATGCCCAATTTGTCAAGACTGGTATGAAAAACTTGGCTGGATACTGCCTTCGTCAGCACATCTGCCAGCTGATCTTGCGATCGAATATTAGGAACTTCGATAATTTTTGCTTCCAATTTTTCCTTGATAAAATGTCTATCAACTTCAACATGCTTAGTTCTATCATGTTGGACAGGGTTATGAGCAATGTCGCATGCCGCCTTGCTATCACAATACAATCTCATAGGACTTGTCTGCTCAACCTGTAATTCCTGCATCAATTTTTTTTTTCCATAATAATTCACATATCGCTTTGGCCATTCCCCTGTATTCAGCTTCGGCTGAGGATCTAGCTACTACTTCTTGTTTCTTACTTCGCCAGGTGACCAAGTTTCCACCCACAAATGTGAAATATCCCGATGTAGATCTTCGATCCTGTATTGACCCTGCCCAATCAGCATCGGTATATCCATCAATCTTCAAGTTGTCCCCCTTTTTAAATAGAATTCCTTTACCTGGCGATGATTTCAAGTAGCACAAGATACGGGTGACAACTTTCATATGTTCTTCACTAGGGGAGTGCATAAACTGACTGATTACACTTAAAGTATAAGCTAAATCAGGTCTGGTATGTGCAAGATACATTAATCTTCCCACTAGTCTCTGATAACGTTCTTTATTAGTGTGGATTGTTGTGGATGTATACTCAGTTTCAGGTTTTCTTCTATAGGAGTGCTGACAGGACTACAAGCTGTCATACCTATTTCTTTTAACAAATCTAGGGCATACTTTCGTTGAGACAAAAAAATTCCTTCTTTCGATCTTGATACTTCAATACCAAGAAAGTATTTTAAGTGACCTAGAGATTTCATTTCAAATTCCTGGGCAAGACAATTCGGCAATGCTTTCTGCTCTCCAGGATTATTTCCGGTTACTATCATATCATCCACGTGTACGATCAGAGCTGTGACTTCTCCCTTTTTTGTTTTCAGGAATAACGTATGGTCTGAGTTGCTTTGCTTGTATCCAATGGATTTCATGAAATTAGTGAACCTTCCAAACCATGCTCTTGGAGATTGCTTTAACCCGTATAGGGATTTCTTTAACCTGCATACCTTTGTGCTTCCTTTGATTTGCATAATACATCCAGGAGGTAATTCCATATATACTTCTTCTTGGAGATCCCCATGTAAAAATGCGTTTTTTACGTCAAGATGATATAGGGGCTAGTCAAGGTTCACGACCAGAGATAGTAGGATACAAACAGTATTTATCTTGGCCACTGGTGCAAATGTTTCCATATAATCAATCCCATAAGTTTGAGTGTACCCTTTGGCTACAAGCCTTGCTTTAAACCTTTCAATGGTGCCATTCGCTTTGTGTTTAATGGTAAACACCCACCGGCATCCAACCGGTACCTTTCCTGCAGGAAGTTCAACCACTTCCATGTGCAATTTTTTTGAAGGGATCTCATTTCTTCATTCATGGCCTCTTTCCATCTTGAATCTGTTATGGCTTCCTGCACACTGTTAGGAATAGATATAGCAGATATTTGATTCATAAAAGTTTCATTTTCCTTTGATAATTTATGGTAGGACACAAAATTACTCATAGGATAATGAGGTTTAGAGGTGAGAAGTGGTTCATACGCAGTTTTGGGTTTTCCTCTTGTGGTTCTGTGGGGTAGAATCTTGAGTTGAGTTTCAGAACTTACTTGAGGTTCAGTTACAGATTCAAACTCAGGACACAATTGAAGTGGGGAAGCTGGCAACTGAGGTACCTGAGTTTCTTGTTGCAGTACCTCTATTTGGTTTTCTTCACTGCCAGTATCTTGTTGTGGTTCTGCTTCTATATATTCTTCACTATTTCCATCTTGCATGGTATGTGAAGATGTATTCCTAGAATGCTTATCTCTTGTAACATATAGGTCATCATAACATGTCTGCCAGTTACCCTTGTTGTGCTCTTGACTTGAGGATTCAGGGGCAGAGTAATACATTATATTTTCATGGAATACAACATCAAGTGTGACGTAGAGTTTCTGAGTTGGTGGATGATAGCAGCGATAACCTTTCTGATGCTGGGCATAACCAACAAATATGCACTTGAGTGCTCGCGGTTCCAGCTTATTCCTTAATGGTTTGTGAAGATGAACAAAAGCTGTACATCCAAAAACTCTTAGTTGCAAATGTGACACAGCAGGAGAACATATTGTTTTATGAAGAACACTCAATGGGGTATGAAATCCTAATGTGCTTGAGGGTATTCGGTTGATAAGATATGTTGCTGCTGTGATAGCTTCACCCCAATATTTAGTTGACATATGAGCTTCAAATAAAGAGGCTCGAACAACTTCAAGAAGCTGGCAGTTCTTACGTTCCGCAACCCTATTTTGTTGAGGGGTGTAAAGGCAAGTGGTTTGGTGAACAATCCCATGATTAATCAGATATTGTTTCAACTCCTGATTAACGAATTCTCCACCATTGTCGCTACGGAGAACCTGTATTGCAGAACTATATTGTGTGGCTACCATGTTATGAAATTGTTTGAATAATGAACTTACTTCACTTTTGCATTTCATTAGGCAAATCCATATCATACATGTGTGATCATCAATAAAGGAAATAAACCATCGTTTACCATTAAGAGAGCAGGTATTTGCTGGACCCCATACATCTGAATGTACAACCATAAACGATGCTGGGCTTTTATTCATGCTGTTTTGAAATGGAACCCGATGGCTTTTAGCCAATTCACACACATCACATTTAAACTCTGTGTCAGGTAGCTGCACAAAGAGTTTCAGCATTAATTTCTTCAAATATCCAAAGGATGAGTGACCTAAACGTTTATGCCATAACCAAATTTCAGAGTTTGCAGCAGATTCAGAGTTTGCAGTAGATTTATTCATGGAGAATGCTTGAGCTAACTGGTGACAACTTGCTGGTGTTAAATCCAGATAATAAAGCTTTCCCCTTCTAGTACCATAACCAATTGTCTTCCGAGTTTGAATATCCTTGAAAACACAAAGGTTAGGCAAAAAAATAACAATGCATTGCAGAGCAAGAGTTATTTGAGCAACTGAAAGTAAATTATAATTAAGAGTTGGAACAACTAATACGGAGTCAAGACTTATATTTTCAGTAAGGATGACAGAACCTTCCCCATTAACAGACGATGAGGTACCATTTGCTGATGATATAATATATTGTTCTGATGGTTTAAAAGATTGAAGCCACAATTTGTCAAAGGTCATATGGTCAGTAGCTCCAGAATCAATTATCCATTCATTTCTACTGCTAAGAGTAGAGGTATGAAAGACTTTACCAGATTCTTCCTTTGTGTGTGTTGAAGGAAGTTGATGTCCTGCCACAGATTCTTCCTTAGTCGTGAGACTGGTCATTGTTTTGATTAAAGGATGTTCTGCCACTGCAACTAAAGCATGAGTATTTGGTTTTGAGTTTCGTTTACGAGGTGCTTTAGCAGGATCCCACCATTCTGGATACCCAATTAGTTCATAGCATTTCATCTTTGTATGTCCAGTCTCACCACAGTGTGTACAAACATATTCTGATTTTGCCTTTCCAATTTCATAGCTACTGTTCTGAGTTTCTGATGTCTGAATTTTTTCAATAGTAGGGCCATTTGATCGGTATATTCTTGGTTTACCTCATCGTGCCATCATTGCAGATGATTCAGCATGACCAGCTCCAGCTTCATTGTTTAAAGTAGCTCTGCGAACAGCATCACGACGTACATAAGTATGAGCTTCTTCAAGATCCAGTACCGGATCTTTTCTAAGAATTTCCCCTTGGATTTGTTCAAATTCTGCATCCAATCCATTCAAGAAAACATGTACCCGTAATCTTTCAACAGATCTTCTGTAAGTAATAACATCATCCAGGTTTTTCATTTCAGTTCTGTCACGATGATCCAGTTCTTGGAAGATTTCCATAAGATCACCATAATATGTTGACAGTGGTCGACCCATCTGTTTTGTGGAGAAGGCTTTCTGGTTAAGTGAAAAGAGTTGTGATTCGTCTGATCCATCGTAGAAGGCTTTGGACAAGGCATTCCAAATTTCTCGTGCAGTGCGTAGTCGGATGTATCTTTTTATGATGTCTGGTGACATAGACGTTAGCAGCCATCCTTTAACTTTTTGATTTTCTGCATACCATCTTGAATAACCAGCATCAGTATCTTGTGGTGGTTGTGTTTTGCCCATAATATATTCAAGCTTTTCTCTTCCTGCAATCTGCATTTCCATGATCTGAGACCATACATCGTAATTAGTTTTAGTGAGAATAACACTGGTTGTGAATCCAGAGTTTTCAGTTTGTACATGGATAATGGGTGTTGATTCTGTTGTTTTATCATTCATCATGAAAAATCAAGAATGATAGAAAAGAAAGTGATCTCAGGATGCAAGAAAAGGAAATATTCAAGAATAGATTTTCAAGATAAGAATGCAGAAAAATATTCAAGAACAGATTGCAAGATTTAGAGTGCAGAAGAACAGGTGAATGATCGTATAGGCAGACGTTTATTTTGTTTTCCCTTTTTTTTTCTTTAAAAGAGAGAAAGGCGATAAGGATGCAAGATTGACAGAGATAATGCAGGATTTACGAATAGAGGTACTGATTAGATGGTGAAGGAAACTGAGAAAGATACACAAACAGAGAAAGAGACGATACAGGTACAGGAAAGCTTTATCAAGAAGGAGATTTCAGGGGAAAGATATATCAGTGCATTTTCATGCTCTGATACCATGATAAAATGAGTTTCACTCTATGAATTTTATTCATAATATTTATATACAGATTTCAAGTTAATTAATTCATCAATACATCTGCCTTTATATAGCAGTAGGCAGTAGAAACTATTCCTTGACTTCTACGGAAAGATCCCTGCAATTGCAGTTTGTTACAAACGAATTCCTAACTGATATAATCATATTCTGCATGAGTAACAGCAAGGTGAAACTAACATAATGTTAACAAAAACATAACTATTTAGACAGTAAACTATTTAGACAGTAATTACAATATCATCACTTATGAAGCACTATTAGGTAAGAGCATAGCATAAATATAGGAATTTCCAACAACGAAAGAGCAAAGGAAGTATAAAGTGATACATTTTAACAAGTTGGAGAAAATTTCCATTCTGTGAATGGGATTCTTAACGCTACTTCTGTCATCTTTCCTTCCTTCTGTGATCTTTCTAACCAACTGCTACAATCTAATGGACAGCTGTGATGGGCTTTTGAGCTTTCCTCTTGTCCAGTCTCTGCACTTCAGATTGCTAAGGTTCGTGTGGCCCTAAAAAGCCTATTTAATCCTTGACATGTCTCACCCCCATTTGGAATTACAAAATCCTGGCTCTTGCACTGTGGAATTTTTTTTTCCTTTTCATTTTTCAGCATCTTCTGTCAACGATAAATGTTTTTTTTTTTTATTGTTAGGATAATAATTCTTCCTTCTTTGGCTGGTTTGGTTTCAGGGTTAGGCGTTAGGTGTAAAGCGGCAACGTTAACGAAGCGTTCCAGAGGTAAAATATTAAAAATGTCAAGGTGTATCATGTTTAAATAACAATCGATGTATCAACATATAATTGTTAAAAAAAAAATGCTATGGTACAGTGGAAACAAACAAATTTCAATTCATATCCTCTATTTAAATCCTGTGATGTTATGTGAGATGTTGAGGTGCACAGATTCAACGACACCTAGATAAAGAAAAATAAGCAAATACAATTCCTAATTAATTAATACTTAGAGAAAAACTAAAAGAAAAAATTTTCTTTAGAACATTTAACTGCAATTATTTTTAACATATTTGTTACTGTTTTCATTTTATTTTTTATTTTTGTTAAAACCAGAAAATGTTTATGTTGTAAACTTTCATCCAAGAAGATCGAAGAGTGTTATAATCTATTATTTTTAAGAATAAAGATTTTTTGTGTTTAAATAATGGGTAATCATATATTCGTGTCAATATTTTATTTTTCAAAGTTTAAGAAGTTGATGACTGGTGGTGAAAGACTTAACACCTACAAAATACTTTTTTTGTGGTGTTTTGAAACTCTTAGATGATAAAGTCAATAACTTTTTTTTAAAAAATTACAATAAATAAAAGAATGAGCATTAAATTCCAATAATAAAAGTGTTTATTTTTATTTTGGTATGATAACTACTCTGAGATTTAAAAGTATTAGTTCAAGAGGATAGAAATTGTGAACCCCTTACATGTATAATTCATGAGATATATATAGCCCACGAATCTTGTTTTTTAGTTTGAGTGAAGGGGTTAGAGTGTAATTTTGCTCTAATAGCATTAATGAGAGATAAATATCTATATTAATGAGAGATAAATATCTTTTACATTAACATTTTATGTTAAAAATCATAAAAATAAGCAAATTGAGCCTTGCGACCCAACAAGAAGCTTATAATGATTTCCAGGCTTTTAACCCATTGTACTTGGCACACTGCCAAGCCCATGATAAATGTATATGGTAGCAAGCCAAACTCATGCCCACTTGAGTTTAGCATGTAGCTGAGCTTGAGGGCGTTAGGTCAAGCAATACACCAAACACATATCTAATTAGGCTTAGCACAAAAAAGCCCAAGTTGATCGGTATGACAGTTTATTGGACTCATGGCCAATTGGGCTTAACACATAATCTAGCCCAAGGTCAATAGGTTTGGTAGTTCGCTAGACTCATGTCCAATTAGGCTAAGCGCACAGCCAAACCTAAAGGCACTAGGTTTTAACAGCTCGTCAGACCCATACTCGTCTAGGCTCGGCATGCAGCCAACCCAAGGGCGCTGAGTATAATAGCTTGTTAGGCTTGTATCCATTTGGGATTGGCCCATAGCCATACCCAAAGATGTTGGGTCTGAAAGCGTGCTAGACCCATGTCATCTAGGCCTGACATTATGCTAAGCTTAGGAATGTTGGGTATAAATGCGATCCCTACCTACTTCTCAAGGAGTTATCACTGCCCTTGGACCTTATATACAGGGACTTAGGCTCAAATTCTTTTTTTTTATAAAGTTGCCAAAAATATGGATCCATCAATGTTATTATTATTATTGTACACGATAAAAAGTAAAGAAAAATGAGTTTTAAAATCTCTTAACTTTTCATAGTTTATTACAGTTTAATATCTAGTTTTAATATGTATCAGTTACACCTTTCTATTCTTTCAATATAATCAAATTGTGAAGAGCTTATTATAATGATCTGTTTCCCAGTGGCATTTAGGAAAGGAACCAATATGTTCATCACCAACCAGGAAAAAGGCCACGGGGAAGATATGGTTATCAACTCTTTAGAGCATTGTCTATACACTAATGTAAACTTCTAACATTGATCACATCTTCAAGTTAGCAACATCACTTAGGAAGGTTGGCCAGTAGAATCTTCCTCTAATTCCCTGAGCAACAAGAGCTCTAAAACTGGTGTGCAAACTACAAATCCCCCAATGAAGTTTTCTCAAAACATAACTGCTTTCTCATGAAGACAAGCACTTTAACAAAGAAGCCAGGGCAAATCATATATATAAGACTCTTTAAACCAAACAATACTTTGTTGCTTGTCTAGTTAAACGAATGACCTCATTTTTGTCCAGGGGTAACTTCCTAGTTAGCAAATAATCCCTGAAGGGATTTTTTAAATCGTTTTCTATGTTAATTAGGGCAACCCTTAGTCCATCCTATATGCTTGGTTTTTCTAAAGTTTTAATACATAATCTAAAAGGAGTTCAACCAAATTAGAGCTTGCCAGTTTGGATAAGAGATCTGCCCTACCATTCTTTTCTCTTGGAATATGATCAATTGAGATTTCTTTGTCTTTTTAAAAGAGTTGAACATGGACTTTTTGCAATTATTTCATGAAAGTGGGTCTTTAGTTTCAAATGCCTTTTGGCACTGTCTCATTACCAGCTAGGAGTCATTGTGGACATGAAGAGGGAAAACATTTAAAGCTTTTTCCAGGAGAGCTTCCTATTTTGATACATTATTGGTGGCTGAAAATTCAAAACGAGTCACATACTCAAAAAAATTGCTCATATGGACTCACAAACACCAACCCAACACCACTTCCTTTAAAATCAGAAGATCCATCGACATATAATCCCTAAGATGGGATAAATTGTATGGATTTTATTGGGATCTCAGTTTCACCTAAAGGGATTGACTGCTTAATTATTGGTATAGGCTTTTCTAGGATAGTTTTCTCGAAAGAACATTCAGTTATGAAGTCTACTAGAGTTTGCCCCTTAATAGTTGGTATTGGTTAGTAAATGAGTTCATATTATTCTAACTCAATTTCTATAAAACCCAACAAAAAAAATATAGTATTAAGCCAACCGATGCTAGGAAAGAATTAAGAGAATCAAACTAGCCTCTTCTAGGTAGAAATTACGGGGGGGAAACAACCTACTCTAGGTGAAAATTGTGAGAGAGGAAACCAGCCCTCAAATAACCCAATATAGGGATAAGAACAAGAATGACCAGCACCCAACCACCTCCCATCTCATTTAAGAGGGGTATAATTGCAAGAGAGGAAAAAAAGATGATTTTTCCTCTCCCCAAAAACCGATAGTAGCCTTAGTTGCAGCAGCCACCCCTTCCCAAGAAGAAACCTAACCAAACCAACTTGCATGCCATTTCTCTTGAGTACTTGAGTGAATGGAGAGTTAAAGAAAGAGAGACAACCGGAAACCATGGAAGAAGAAAGAGCATAGAGGGTCGACTGGTGTAGTAGGAGAATAGAAGGAAACTGAGAGGAAGAGAAGAACAAAATCACCAAAACCTTTTCTAGGATTGTTAAAATCATAAGGTAAGAGTAATATCACTTTCTTGGTTGGTTGTTATCTCATGATTTCGGACAAAGGAGAGGGGGAAAACTCATAATGGAAGATTAGGGTTCTTACATTTTAACTCAAGATTTAACAACTAAATGAGAAGATCTAAGTAGGATAAGGAATGAAAGAACACAAGTGCAGACCCTATTCAAAAGAAATACGAATGAACATGAATTATTTTGAGTGTATAAACCTAAGGGAGAGATGGCCAAATTGAAAGGATGAACGGAATGTGAAATGGAATGATGAAATGCATGGACTGTGATCTTGTTAAACTCCTATAAACATGATTGAGCTGAAACAGAATTCATATTTATGTTAATGTCTTGATTTTTCATATATGATTGATGAACTTGTGTGGAAGTGAAATGAAGTGATGGAATATGCAAAATTGTGATTAAGCCTTTAGAGACATGTTTGAGCTGAAACAGAAATCATACTATGTTAATGCTTTGATTTTGTTATGTGATTGATTCATTTGCATGGTTATAAACCAAGTGAATGAAGGTGTGATTATAGCATGTTGTTGTGAATATACTTGTGATAGAAATGAAGAATTGCATACGCGAATTAAGGGGAGAATGGATAACAATGTCCAGCCAAAGAAAAAATGGGAAACCATGAAGGAAACTTTGCATGATAAGCACCCTTAGGGAAACAAGATATAAGATGGAAATGAAACCCTTGTGTAAAATACAAAATTGCTATTAATTTGTGTTGATGAATTAGTATGATGCAATTAAAAACATAGAATGGATTATTATGGCAACATTAGGTTTCAGTCTTAGAGTGATGGTTAGAAGAACCTTTGGAAAATGTACATGGTGAGACTTGGTTGTGTATTGCTTGATAACCTTGTGATAAATTTGGATGTGTTTTGGTTACGATCTATGTTCAACTAGGTTGGGGTGTGTTATAAGAGGGAAAACTTAGCGTAGACCTTATGCATAACCTAGGGGAAAAGTAGAACAAAAAATGACTCAGCTTTCACTGATGATTTTTAGGTCGGTAGCGATTTAGTTTTTTTTTTATGATTTCTGTACCAGTAGCAATTTAGTTTCATTGATGATTTCTTGTGTCAGTCGTGGCTTAGTTTTCGCTAATGATTTCTGGGTTGGTAGTGACTTAGTTTTCATTGATGATATCTGAGTCAGTAGTGAACTAATTTTCGCTGATGAATTCTGGGTAGCAGTGACTTAGTTTTCATTGATGATTTTCTGTGCCAGCAGTGACTTATTTTGCTGATGATTTTCTATGTCAACAATGGCTTAATTTTTACTGAAGATTTCTGGGTCAGCAGTGACTTAGTTTTCGTTGACGATTTCTAAGTCAATAGTGAACTAGTTTTCGCTGGTGAATTGTAGGTCAACAATGACTTAGTTTTCGTTGATGATTTTCTATGCCAACATCGACTTAGTTTCGCTGATGATTTTATGTGTCAATAGTGACTTAATTTTCGCTGATGATTTATGGGTCATCAATGACCCAACTCTCATTGATGATTTCTGGGTCAGCAACGACTTAGTTTGCGCTAATGATTTTCTGTGCCAGCAACAACTTAGTTTTTGCTGATGAATTCTAGGTCAGCAGTGACTTAGTTTTCATTGATGATTTTATGTGCCAGCAGTTACGTAGTTTTGCTGACGATTTTTGGGTCAGTAGCGACCTAGTTTCGCTAATGATTTTGTGTGTCAACAGTGACTTAGCTTCGCTGATGATTTCTGGATTAGCAGTGACTTAATTTTCATTGATGAAACTTCATGCCAGAACGATCTAGTTCTCATTGACGATTTCATCATCAATTTGGCCTAACTCGTTACGAGACTTGAGAATTAAACACTGGGATGTTAGTGGGTGACCTCCATTTGAAATTAAGAGAAATGTTTTGATAGAATGACTTCCATTGTATGATTAAATGATGTGTGTGACAATTGAATGTGAACATGTATATTTTTGGGTTATGTATGGTATTGGTTTATGCGATTACTGAATGTGAATATGTTGATTAATGATCATTAGATGTGTCAGGCGGTGCGACCGGGATTAGACCTTCGACCGGACGAGAACACCCCACGAGAAGAATAGGTAGGTGGTCTCCGCCCTCTTCTTAAATAATATCGATTTTCTGAAAGGATTTCGTTATAAAAGAATTGTTTTTATCTTGTTATGACACTAAATCACTTATGGAATATTTGATTGAGTATTGTGATTAGCTTTGGCTAATGACATCCGAGATGGATGACTAGGTTGGATATTATGATTAGCTCTAACTAATGGCATCCGAGATGGATGACCGGGTTTGCATAATGATTTAATTACATTAACATGAAAAACAGATTGAGAGTCATTAGGATATTTCATTGCATAAAAAATGTTAAATGTTACTATTTCCCCATCAAACTCGCAAGATAAAATTCCTTTATGCACATCGATCTTAGTTCTTGTTGTTTCAATAAATGGTCTGCCTAACAATATATAAGTTGAGTTTGAAGCAAATTCATCATCCATGACTATAATATAAAAATCCACAGGAAAAATCAATTCATTTATTCTAATTAAAACATCCTCAACAATGCCTTCTAGATATGAATTAGACCTATATGCCAATTGAATTATTACCCTTGTTTATTTTAAAGGTCCTAGATTCAAAACCTTATAAATTGAAAGTGGCATAACATTGATTGATACTTTTAAATCAAGCATAGCTTTTTATACCTTATGATTTCAATTACGCATGGTATAGCGAACATACCTAGGTCCTTGCATTTCTGAGGCAATTTCCTTTTTATGACTACTGACACATTCTCTCCAACTCTTATTTTTTCATTAATGTTTAACTTCTTTTTGTTGGTGCACAATTCCTTGAGAAATTTTTCATATCGTGGAATTTGTTTGATTGCATCCGACAATGGAATATTAACTTCAACCTTCTAAAAGGTTTAAAAAATATCATGCTTTGACTCTTTCTTCCTTGCCTTCGCTAATCTGCCAGGGAATAGGGATGCAACTAGATTCTTAATAATAAGAAAGACGGGCTTACCATTTAACTTTCTTCTTGGCGCATCCAAAATTATTGGTTATGTTTCCAGCTTGTTGATTCTAGTATCTGCAGAATCTGGAGTTGCAACTAGCGATATATTTCCTATTAAATCTAGCGTTGCAGCTAGTAGTATGGTATGCACCACAGTAGCTTATGATCCTGGCATTGCAACTGGCTGGATAGTCTATACCACAGTAGTTGCTGAATCTAGAGTTGCAACTGGCGATATATTTCCTGTTGAATCTGGTGTTGCAGCTAGCAGTATGGTCTATGTCGCACGTGTGCGGCATCGCGACGATATTCCATTTCATCAATGTATCGGGAAAATATAGGGAGGTAATGAATTCTTGTCTTTTATCAGTGGAAGGAGGGAATGAGAGTCGCCCGTTAGTATTTTGGTCACTAGGAACTCTAACTAGTCTTAGAGATCGGGTATGGGGACTGGTTGTGTAAATGGAAGATATTAGCACCCCAAATACGTCTTACCTAAGGTAAGCTGCATTGTTTGATTATCTTATAAAAATCTAAGGTGTTATTGTATTTCTAATTGTTGGTCCGTCTATGATTTAAGAAAAGTCCTCCTTAGTAAGGAGGTTCTTATTGTATCGGGTAAAAAACCTAATCGTTCTAATGTCAATAAAAAGAAACTTCCTTTTTAATATCGGGAATATGTTTTATGTATAAATTCATAATCCAGATACTAAAAGAAAAAAAAAGATTTTTTGGGTATTTTTTTTGAAATATTGGCCTAGTTCTTATGACTTTAATAAATTGGTTATTAAAGCCAAAATACATGCTAAAACATAGATTATTTTTTTGTTGTATGAAAATACCATATGATGATTTTTTTTCTTATCTTTGAGAGACTTGGTCGTATGCATGAAAACAAAATATTTTTTTTTTTTAAAAAAATTTGCAATGTTTTGACGAAAACCGGGTATTTTAATACTAGATTTGTATATTTACGGTATAAAAATACAAACCAATATTAAACAAAATTGATAAAAAAATATACGGGAAAATCCCAAATTTTTAAAGGATTTTTCAGGATTTTTAATTTGTTTCTTTTAATATATAATACATAATATTATATATATAATACATAATACTATAAAATATATGGGCTTGGCCGGCCCAGCTAACTGGGTCGGACTTAGCCCAAAAGGGTTGGGCCGCATGAGTTTGGGCCGAGATTGGCCAAAAAAATATAGGCTGAGTCTTGGCCCAACAGGACATGGGCCATGACCGGCCCAAAAGGAAAGAAAAGGCATCGGGCCATAGCAAGCCCATTAGGAAAACTAGGCCGAGATCAGCCTAAAAATTAGAAAAAAAAACTTATTTCTATAAGGTCGGACTTAGCCCAGTCACGTGGACTAGGCTGATTGTCCGGCCCGGAGTCTATGAACTGGTTACTGTGCATGAGCACAATAACCAGTTAATTAAAATTAGTCAGTTACTGTGCTCATGCACAGTAAGCAGCTAGTTATATTTCTTAGCTGCAGAAACATGTACAGCGCATGTTTTTTCATGCAAAATAAACTACACGAAATTGATAAGGAGAATAAGAGTGTTACCTAGAACAAAGGGGCTCTGGTGGAGGAACTGACGGTTGTTTGTGGTGGCAACTGGGAAGAATATGGTGGCGGTGCAATGGCTCATGGACAGAAGCTCCATGAAGCGGCGAGACATAACCGTCCACTCCCTTTTTTCTGGTGTTTCGTTTTGCTTTCTCTTCTTTCATTGTCAAGCGGCTTCGCCTTTTGTACTCCTTGTTCTCCCCTGTCTTTCTCTCTCAAATCCCCCCTTGTTTTGAAGCTCGTCTTCTTTCCTCTCTCTCCCCCCCTCTCTCTCTCTCTGTCGTTTGTTTTCTTTTCTTTTTTCCTCTCTCTGGTGCTGGTGTTGAGAGTGGTATTTATCGGGCAAAGGGGAGCGGGATCGACCCTATTCCTGCCCTATCGTTGCGCAGGGGGAACAGGGCCTTCCTGCCCTGTCACGACACTGGACGAGTTGGACAATGGGTGTGGCTTGCAGGGCACGACCCCCCTAGTTTCTCATTATGAGGGGGCGTGGGGCTTTGGGTTTTGACAGAGCACGTGAGGAGGGAGAGAGGCAGGAAGAAATAAAAAAGAGAAAACAAAAATTTTATCTTCCTCTGCTGCACGTTCAGGAGAAGAAGAAGAAGGAACAGTGTCGTTCAAAACGACATTGTTTTGTTTTCTCTTCTTTTTTAAAAAAATGAATCGACATTGTTTTGGACAAAATGCGTCGTTTCATTTAAATAAAAATAGCACCAAAACACGTGAACTTCCAAATCAATCCTCAATTCGTCCTTTGTTCATTTAAGTCCTCAAATGCAATTTTGATTTTAAGAATCAATTCAATTGCATCCCTGCCAACTTCAATCGCTGGCCCTAAAGTTGGTTGCCTTTTTCACTTTAGTTCTTGGTTTTGAATTTGTCATTTTGATCCTTAATTAATCAATAAACTTTAAATTTCTTCAATTTGGTCCCTGATTCGTTCAATTTCAGCCCTTCTATTTACGCGTCTTTTCCAGTTTGGTCCTTGGTTTTGGATTTATTTAATGAAGTCACCAATTGGCCACCAAACTTCAATATTCATGCAATTAAACCTCTGATTTGACCAAATCAACTCTTCAAAATTGTAATTTGACCCCTGAACTTTAATTTCTTCCGATTAAAGCCCAAATTGACTTAAAAATCAATTTTTCTTGCAATCAAACCCTCTATAAATTCAATTAAACCTTTAATACAATCCAATTGAGTCTATAAACATCTGATTTTGAACTTTTCTCCTCAAAATTGAATTTTCTTTTTCAACAGGGCTCTTATCAGTCAAGTATATACTGTCAAAGTTTAATATTTGTATTTTTTAACCTCCTCAATCAATTTCTGACCTTTTATCGGGCGCTCCGACATTCTACTGCTATTATTATTATTGTTGCTATTATTATTTTTTTGGATTTCTTCCGACTATATATATATATATTCTTCTTTTTCTTGTGCGGGGATCCAAAAATAGGTTACAACAGTTTGCACAACAGTAGCTACCGATCCTGGTATTATAGCTAGTTGGGTAGTATGTATTATAGTATCTGTTGAATCTGGAGTTACAGCTAGCGATATATTTCCTGCTGAATCTAGTGTTATAGCTAGAAGTATGGTCTGCACCACAATAGCTATTTATCCTAGTATTGTAGCTAATTGGGTAGTCTATACCATAGTAGTTGCTGAATCTGGCATTACAACTGGCAACATATTTGCTGATGATTCTGGTGTTACAGCTGGCAACATTGTCTACACTTCCCTACCACTTCTAAGACTAATAACACTTGTGTTTTCTCTTGCGTTAATTTCAACTTGAGATAGCAGCTTCCCTCTATTTACCTCAATGCTCCTCACAGACGATACAAGTTGTAAAATTTGAGTCTCCAAATTCTAGATGCTAGCTCTTGTTTCTTATTGGAACATCTGTGTATTAGTGGCTAAAGACTTCATAATTTCTTCTAAAGACATACCTGAATTTGATGCTTGGTGAAGAGGAAAAGCTGAATTGTCATTGACATATGACCAAAAGGGTTGTTGGTTTAGGGGCTAACCGTACTTAAGGTTTGGGTGATCTTTCCAACCGGGGTTGTAATGGTTTGAATATGGTTCGTATTTCCTTGGTTGACTACCAGACCCTCTTATCATATTCACCTGAGGGGTTGCATCTTCTTGACGTTGTGGGCACATATTAGTAGAATGTTCTGGAACTACACAAATGCTACTCTCTAAATTTCCTAACTTGTCCCAACGGTACTTGTCTCACAAGAGAAGTTAATTCTGAAAGTTGTGTCTCAATATTAGAATGCATCATTTTATTTACCTTTATAGGAGTGTGGCCTGCTCTGATTCCAAACTGTTGTGAGTTTGCTGCCATTTTAGAGATCAAATCTCTTGCTTCCACATGAGTCTTTTCTACAAGTGCACCACCACTTGCAGCATTTATCATACTTCGATCTATGGGCAATAATCCTTCATAAAAATATTGCAGCAATAATTGGTCAGAAATTTGGTGATGTGGGCAACTTGTGCACAACTGATCAAAACGCTCCCAGTATTCATATAACATTTCCCTATTGTTTTGGCAAATTCCATTAATTTCCTTATGAATAATTCCAACCCGTGAGGCTGGAAAGAATTTTTCCAGGAAATTTTTCTTCAAATCATTCCATATTAGTATTGATCCTAAAGGAAGGCAATAAAGTCAGTCCTTCTCCTTGTCTACCAAAAAGAATGGAAAAAACCTCAATTTAATTTGTTCCTCTGTCACTCTTCGTGGCTTCATGGTTGAACAAACCATATGGAATTCTTTAAAGTGCTTGTAGGGGTCTTCACCTGCAAAGCCTCAGAAAGTAGGTACTAAATGAATCAAACAAAATTTTAACTCAAAGGCTACATCAATATTTGGAAATTCAATGTATAATGGCTGCTGGCTCATATTAGGAGTTGTTAACTCGCTTAATGGTTTATGTTCTGCCATGTTTTTAGAAACTTCTGCTTCTCTTTTGCTTTCAAGATTGTTGATTGAAAGCATTAAGATTGGCAGGTTCTCATCTCGCCTCTTTGCCTTCCTATTTGGTCTTGTGGTTCTCTCAACTTATGGATCAAAAACTAGCTCACCTGTACGAGAAGATATTGGTGTAAATCAATTTACTATTAAAAGAAAATTAGATAAAAACTTCCCTAGCAACGACGCCAAAATTTTATTAATCGTTGAAACCACCAAAATATAATTCTGACTTAACTATCACAAACAAAATAAATTTATAGTATGATCGTGAAAAATAGGTCAAACCTAAGAGAAATTTTATTTAATATTCCTATAATATACTAAAATGATAAGAACGAGGGATTTGAATGAAAAATTTAAGAAACAATAAATTGATATGTTGTTAAATCAGTTCAAGGGTCAATCAAATAAATTTGATATCCCTTAAAAGTGAGGGAAATCGATGAAATTATAAGTACATTAATTAGGAAAAGCTCTCTAATCCATTTCTTACCATCAAGCAAATGTAATTTTGAAAGCAATTTTCATTCACTCAGCAGCAGTCTTAAGAATAAAATCTGTGCATTTATTCTTAGCAAACGTTTGAAAGCTTGATATTTTAACTTAGTTTATTCTTCCCTAATAAATTGAGATGAGAGTTGCAGCAATCAAATTAATTCTTTTACTTCTAACTCCAATCCCTAACAACAATTATGAATTGAAAGAAACTAGAAAGCATACATTCCATCTCAAAACAATTAAATAAGCTTGAATAACAATCAATAGCATAATTCAAGATAAGAAAAAATAAGTACTTGAATCTGAAAGAATTACAATGATACTGTTACTTCTCACAACTTGGTAATAGAGATGGTGTGTATCCCTCATGAACCAAATTCAGGAGTTTAGTTCATAGTTGCTAAAAATTTGATAAAAGCAAAGAAGAAATGAATTTTTTTTTAACTCTATTTCATCTGTGTTCTACTCTATTTATTCTCTCTCTTGGCTGCCAAATTTCTTTGGGATTATTAGGCTAACTAGAAGTACTCATGATACTTAATTCATTTCTTATTTATCTGGTGGTTCTTCAGGTTGGATAAATCTCTCAAAATTTGTATTGAAAACTGACTCTGCTGCTATCACAACTATGCTGCTGTCACAACTCTGCTATAATTCCAACGCTGCTGCAACTCAGACTTTGTTTCTGACTTGGTTTCTTGCAATATCCGACCATCCCAGTTGTATTCTTTCATTCGAGGCATGTTAGAGGCTTGATTTGCATCTTTCTTGGGTCCTAAGGCTCACTGTTTTTATGTCAAACTCTCAGTCATAGTGGGATGCTTGACACCGTTAGTTTCCTCATTAAATCAGGAGACTCATCTCGTTCTTCAGATTGTGTCTGGATTTTGGCCTTTAAAACAATTTTATCTGACTTGGAGTCCATTATAAAAGTTGTATCCCTGGATGTATAGATGAATTTGGGCTTTTCAATTGCTTGGTTTTGATATTTGAAGCTCACGATATTCCCGTTTGAATATCTAGTGTGAAAGTAGAGAATCTTGTTGCTAGTATGATTTTGGCCCGAGTTTGCAGGTCTGATTAGAGATCCAAATGAGATCGGATGTCTTTCTATAATACCTTCCTGAAAATATTGACATGTGTACTTCGACTTAGATTAAGCCCATGTTCTCATTTGGAAACTCTAACTTGTTGAAAAACCTGTCACCTAAAACATGAAATGCAAAATTTCTTATCTTTAGCAATTAATTCACAGTCTCTTAGGCATTCTAAACTCATAAAAATAACTTTCAATAAACTCAAATAAGCTCAAAATACATTAAAAAGCAAAGTGTAATACTAATGAATCTATTATAAGTGTAATATTATATATATATATATATATATATATATAATATTACACTTATAATAGATTCATTAGTATCGGTAATTACCTTCCGGAAAATAGGAGAGAAAGTATTGATTAGTTATTCCAAAATATATATATATTGTCGCACCCTCCCGAGAGCTCGACGTCGCGGCGACCCGTCCTCGTAGCAGAGATTGATTATTGGGGTCTTTCTGTTGTGAAAAAGGGAGTCGCCACCTAGTATTAAGGTCACTAGGAAACCTAACT